>Ga0181358_1000014_pt1 | contig 74321 bp, 86 predicted proteins | sample Fa13VDMM110SD_FD_130096 | JGI IMG/M metagenome (GOLD analysis project Ga0181358, IMG submission 130096) | Freshwater viral communities from Lake Michigan, USA - Fa13.VD.MM110.S.D | ecosystem: Environmental > Aquatic > Freshwater > Lake | place: USA: Michigan | collected 2013-09-24 | reverse complement strand
TGCAACACCAACTGCCTATTTAACTCTTCGCAATACAACATCAGCATTATCTTCTGCAACAGTTCAAGTTAGTCCATCATTTGTACTTGAAGGTCGGGGGTGGAAAACAAATGCAACAGCAGAAAGTCAGACTGTTAGATTTAGGCACAATGTGCTTCCTGTTCAAGGTACTGCTAATCCTAGTGCGACATGGAAATTGCAGAGCGAAATCAACAACACTGGCACCTTTAATGACCGCATGACTGTGGCATCAAATGGAGTTTTGGCAGTTATCGGCGACAGCAACACCATCACATTGGATGCCAAAGATTCAAACAACACCATCTCAGCAACTCGCCACATAAACATCACTCCAGGGAATGGCTGGAATTTGTTCCTAAACGCTTCAACGCAAGTGTCGAGCGGCAACACTTTAGGCTTTGGTTCAGACGTTGTCCTAACCCGCGACGCCGCCAACATCCTGGCACAACGAAACGGACTTCTACCCCAAACCCTTCGCGTCTACAACACCTTCACCTCATCCACCGAGCATGAGCGCGGCACGTTTGGCTGGGTTTCAAACGCCCTGCAAATCGGAACCGAAAAAGGAACGGTGGGCGGTGCTGCACGCGCGATGTCTCTTGTGACGGATGGTGTCACGCGCATGACCATTGGAACTACTGGGGATGTTAATGTGACAAGTCTTAGCGGTGGTGGAATTATTCAATCTGTTGGTGGTGTTCTTTCTCCTTTTTCTCCAGGGGTAGTTGGCAATATGCTCATCTCAGACGGCACCAATTGGACCCGCAGCTACACTCTGACACTCGGCATAGCCGATAACCTCGGAACCAACTCTGCTGCCAGAATTACTGTTCGCAACACCGCTGCCGCCACCGCCGGCCTCACTCAAGTCAGCCCCTCCATCGTCCTTGAGGGACGTGGCTACGCCAGCTCTCTCTCCGCCAGCCAAATCGTTAGGTTTCGAGAAAACATCCTTCCCGTCCAGGGTACTGCTAATCCTAGTGCGATATGGAGATTGCAAAGTGAGATCAACAATTCATTGACATTCACTGATCGAATGACTGTGGATTCTGCTGGTATATTAACTGTGGGACGGTGGAGCGTTACTAATAACGGGAACGGTTTTACATTTAGAGTTGATGGTACAGCAACATTTGGGGTACGTGGTGCAGGTGGTGTTAATAATTTACCTACTGGCTACTTTGGTTGGAGTTCAAACGCGGTTGATTTGGGAGAGCCGCCGTTGTTATCACTTTCCAGTGATGCATGGAACACTCTAGGGCAACGTAATGCTAGCAACGGAGCAATGGCCCAAACATCCAACATCTATAATACATATACAAGTATATCGAACTTTGAGCGCGGATTTTCTAGATGGAGAGGTTCTTTTTTTACGGCAACAATAAGCGGAACTACGATGACATTGACTGTTGCTGCCGTAGGAACATTTGCAGTTGGGCAAAGAATAGCTGGGACGGGTGTTACAGCGGGTACCGTAGTTAATTCATTATTAACTGGTACTTTAGGCGCAATTAATAGTACATACTCTCTTAGTATTTCGCAGACGGTATCGACGGCAACCGTAATGAACAGTTACAGTGATGTTTATGAAATCGGGACGGAGAAAGGTAGTGTTGGAGGGACAGCCCGTCCAATGTCACTTATTACAGATGGAACAGTTCGAATGACCTATGGGGCAACTGGGGAGATTATTCAAGGAAGTAAGGCTGCACCCGCATCCGCGAGCGACACTGGGACCGCTGGTGAAGTCCGTTATGATGCTGATTACATTTATAGATGTACCGCCACAAACACTTGGAAACGCTCACCTCTCTCGACTTGGTGATATTAGTGTTCTTGATATTATCTTTAGATTAAAATAAATACGTTTATGACATTAGAAAATCCCAATCCGGTAGTAGTACCGCAAGTATCAGAAAAAGTATTTCCCCACTTGTGGTTATATAATATTATTATTCATGCACCAACAACAACAACTGGTCGTATAACCATTGAAACATTACCTTACAATGCAACAGAACAAAGCATTGGATCAGCCCAATTTGCTGAAACAATTGAAACTGGTGATTTGTGGGGTGCTGTTAATGAAGTTCCAGAAGCAGCAACGGCTATGAATGCAATTTTTAATGCAATTGAACCTCTTCGGGCTTGGATTGCAGCAAAACAACAACCCATTGAATAATTTATGAAAATCGAACTAACAAACGACGAAGCTAACGCATTGGTACAGTTACTTGACATTGCTTTAAAATCCGGAGGGTTAAACGTAATTGAACCGGTGTCTGTATTTCTTCGAAAGATTCAAGAATCTCGAAATACCTAACATACTACAGAAGTATAATCTGTAAGATGAAGTCAGTCTTTAAGCAACCTGTATCTCTTTTGTTTATCAAAGCAAATACATTTGAGTTGCTTAAAGACTTTGAATATCATGTTGGTCAATACCCATCAAAAGATGTTGTTGTAGTACCAATTGGATTTCCCACAGACCTAGCATCTATTCCTCGCCCATTGTGGGTATTATTTCCACCGACTGGTTCTTATGGTAAAGCAGCAATTATTCACGACTACTTACTCAAAGAGGGTAAAAGATCCCGAAAAGAATGTGATGATATATTCTTAGAAGCAATGAAAGTAGATAACGTCTGCTTACCAACACGTAGTTTAATCTATGCTGGTGTGAGATTTTACAATATCTTTATAGTACCACTCAAGAAGCTTTTGGAATTACCCACATAGCGTTATCACCACGACCTTGCTTCTCAAGAGCTTTACTCTCTGTAAGTGACTTTAGGATTGTATATGCTTTCGAAGAAGTAATATTCAACTCTTCAATCACTTGAGATTTCGATACCTTCAAATGCTCTGTAACAAGGTCCATGACTTGCTTTTCATGAGCTTTATCATTTGACTTTGCTGGAGCTCGGTCGATCTCACGAAACTGGTCAAACTCAAAACCACCATGTCCAAAAAGAAATGAGAATTGCTTTGTTGGACCATAACGATTCTTTGAAGAACCAATCATTCGATATTCTTCAAGATCAGGATCGAGATCGATTTGAAAGTTGGCACCAACAGCGTGGGGAATGTAGGTTGACCCCTTGTATTGACCAGACTTAGTCAAGTGAAGAATCATCCCAATTGCACATTCAAATTCATCGCAATAGTTGATGATTTTATCAATGATCAACTTCTCACGCTTTTCTTTTGGAAGATCAACAGTAGTTGTAATACATGGGAATGAGTCAATGACAACGATATCAGACTCACGAGCAATTGCTTTAATTTTATCAATGTCTGTTTCGTTGGAAAGAAGTACATCTTCAACACCTAAACGACGGCAGTTAAATGCAACTTGACGAAGATCTTCTTCACCGGTCAGGTATGCAACACGCTTACCACTGAGAGCAAGAGCGTTTAGAATCTGAAGAAGGGCACTTGATTTACCAGCACCAGCAACCCCTGTAAGTGTGAACGTAAGGCCCGGAAGGATACCGCCACCAAAAAGCTCGTCGATTTTCTCAATCCCCGACTTCATCCTGTTGAAGAACCGGTCTGGGATCTCAATATCTGAGACTTTTGTAAGCTTGGTGATAATATTTGAATTGGATTTCATTATAATTGAAGTATTGTTTCTTTCTTCAATTATATGGTTTTTCCTTTGGGAATTTGGTACTTTTTAACTTTTTTCCAATTTGGAATCTTTTTCCAATTTCTCTAATTTCCTAATACACAATTCGAGTGCGTGTTGACTCGGATAGGACAACCTCTCATACATAAGAACTTCATGTATAAGGCTCATACATTCTTCAATATCAGAGAGTTCCTTTTTCATATTGCTAGTCTATGCTTTCAATATGAAAAAGTGTTTGAGCAGCACCATCCTTGATGATGTTATCCACTTTATCGAGCCATGCGATTGTAGCCTCAGACAATTCAATGTCATTAATATCATCAATAATGTTCTCTATTTCAACAAGAGAATCTTTGATATCTTGAATATTTTGTATAATCTCACGCTTAAATGTTACCTTATTCATTGCTTTTATTTAAGCAGAATGGGTCTACCGGAATCCGTGATCTACATCTTTTTGGTCGTTCAGCAGCTTTTTAGTCATAACAATCTTCTTATAGATTTGCAAACATGCACCGGAGATGTTATCCCCAAAATACCGCGCGTCTTTTTCAATTGGGCACCGGTAATAGGCCATCCCAGTTGAATCGTAATTCTCATCGAAAGACACTTTCATGATTTTGCATTGATACCAATGGCGAAACTCATGAAGGAACCGCGCGAAGAATGAACTTAGAGGGTTTTTGTAATCTCTTTCATAGAGATATATTGAATTTGTACCCCATTTGTAGCAATTGATTTTTTTTGATAAATGGAGCTTGAGTGTAATCGTTTGTCTCTTAACCTGTTGTTTGTTAAGTTTTGCGTTATAGACAATCGTTATGACTTCAGATAACGTCTGAAAGTCAACAAAATTGAAATATTTTCGTGCAGAGTAAGTTGGACTAACAACGATTTTAATCATTAAATTGGTGATAGTAATCGTCTTCAGCTGGGAGACAATTTACAAACATATTATCATTGTCAGCGAATTCGATACTTTCTAAAATTCTTTCAATTTCCTGAGGATTTTTGAGGGTTCGGTCATACTCCGTTTTTCCGAATCCAACGACCTCATGGCATGCTGCAAAAACGCACCATCTAGAATAGTTACGTGAAATATCTAAAAGTTGTACCTTGTCGGACAGTTCTTTCACATAGTCGCGACACAGCTCTTTATAAAGATCTGCCTTATATGGTGGAATATTTTTTAAACCTGCTTGCTTAATTCGACTCGCAGACTTAACCTCATCACCCCAATTGATTTCAGCAATGTAGTTCCAGAAATCACTGGCCATCAGTTTTTTTAGTTGGTCTTTTCCAATCATTTTTCTTGTTCTCTGTAATGTTTTAGAATAGAAACAATTTCTAATTTCATATACGGCATATTGTAATTATAGATCTTTTCCTCATTTATGTAAAATACCTGAATATTTTTACAGCGTTTGTAAGATAGCTTTTCATACATGTACGCATAAAGTGATAATTGTAAGCAATAATCGTTATATTCACAATGCTGAAGATAATCAACAGGGTATAGAAGATATTCATTGTACTTGTTCCATGTTCTGAATTGCTTGTTTGTCTTAAAATCTATTATAGAGAAGGTATCATCAAAATCAACTACAAGATCAGATGTTCCTGCAAGTTTGTTCTTACAATCCCACAGAACCTTCTCAGCATTTATAATCGTATAGTTATCGAAGATGTTCATATCGAACTGATCATACAACCAACCCATTTCTGGGTCCTTTATGTTCAATCGAATGTAATCCTCAAGAAGCTTATGTATTTTCTTACCTTTTGTGGTTGCAATGTCTGCTGTATTCTGCCATTGCTCTAATATAAAGTCAACAGTTACACCATCTCTCTTAGCAATTCTTGTTGCATGCTTCTCTTTATCAAAAGGGTGTTTGTATTTTGATAGCAATTGTGAGACACTAATATACTGTTCACCAGTCGGCTCCCAAATATACTTGTGCTCTTTTTCTTCGAATCTAATCATACATTATGGTATGTAAAGTGTAACTTGTTTTGAGGTTGGATCCCAAATTCTTTTGATGCTTGAACTGCTGTCGCTCCGGCAGCGACTTTAAGTGACCCAATTTTATCTCCATAATCATTTTCACAAATAATTTCGAAATTAACAGATAGGTCTAATATCTCTTCTGTTGGAACAAAATAGAATTCGGTTTTTTCTTCAGATCTCCCTAATTTACTTACTGATTTTCTCCCCCACATTCCCTTCTCATTGAAAGGATTAAACACTGTTATCCACCCACAATAGTGATTAATCGACCCAGAACCACCTGGAAAGTAAGTGAGAGGGGCTTGCCAGAAGTCAATATCTTTTTCTGAAGCAACAATAAATTTTGAAACAACTCTTTTCAAAATTGTTCTCCAAGCTTCCATATCAGGATCAAAGCAAGGCATAACTTTAATCTTATCCCACAACAGCTCCCAGTCCTCAACTGTACCCATAATGTTAATTTGAGGCAACCAACATAGTGTTCTAGAATGGTATGCATAATAAGCTTTTTGAGAAGCAAGGACAGCCACTTGGCGAATCATTTTGTCTAATTCTTTAGTGGTTGTAAATTCTACATCCATCCATTTAATTGATTCTTGTTCACCATTGATTTCTGAGATATATCTACTCATGTGATCAATCAGCAATTCGTTATCCCACCGGGTGTTTTGTTGTGTTAAGATTGTTATTGTTTTTTGACCTTTATGGGTGACAATTTGTGACCGGAACTTTTCTGCGTTTAGAAAAACATACTTTGCCCACAAACAGCAAATATTATTCATCACATCATCTGGTGATATTGACAGTACTTTGTGGTTATTATATGCTTTTAAAATCGACAACACCATCCCATTTTTTGCTGAAGTGGTATTTTTGTAATTATTAACAGTATCTATTTCTGCATCTGTTAATTCTGATAGTTCTTTTTGTGGAAATTTGAGAATCCTCATTTACACCATTATACCCCTGTTCCTAATTAATAATACCCACCATAAATTGACGTATCATTAACCCTTTGATCATAAACGGTATCTATACTGTCTTCGTTAACGTCATATGGGTAATTCTTATTTGGTGATGGAGCTTGCTGTGTTGATGAAACCACACCGGTGAATGTATTGTCATACACCGGTGGATTAGTTCCACCTTCAGCTGATAAGCCTGGTTCGTATGAGTAAGCAAAACGCTTCCCTCTGATGCGCCACACGTATGTTCCCAGGGCAGGGTTAATAGAGTTGAAATCCTGATCAACCCGTTCGGTTATCTCATAAAGGCGTGGACCTCTGGCCCCTGGGCGACAATAACCAAGATCTGTTAGTTCAATAACATCACCAGACTTTGGTTCAATACGTTGGCCATTTGGGGTATGATAACCCAACGTTGAGAATGTCGTGGTAAACGTTGTTATATCAATATAACCTGTAAATTCATCATCAGATACAAAGCCAAATCGTTGAAGACTAATAGCGTTATCAGATACTTCAGCATACACACGCATCTCAACAGGGTTTCCATACTTTTTATATGGTTGTTCACCAAAGAATACATCCCCAGATGTGAGATTGAATGTATTAACAAAATATCGGATGTTTATACCAAACTGATTGATTAAGTCCTTATAAGCAGATTGGTATATGATTTGCTCTGCTTGAAAGTTATCACGATTGTATACAGAGCAATTTGGGTCTGATATACCAACAAAAACCTGGCAGTCTAATTGTTTGCATTCAGAGCTCATTTAATTAGAAAAAACCTCCCATTTTCGTTGCGAATCTTTACTGGTGAATTGGAATTTATGTGCTTTTCTTCTCCGGGATTTATAAGACCAAGACCATATTGATTAATAACATCTTGGGCAGTGTTTGTAATTTCTTTCTTGATGAGATTCATCTTAACAAATGCTTCAACATCCGGGTGCTCTCTTTCACCAATTACTTTATCTTGCTTCCGAACCATGTTTTGATATTTAGCACCCACTGTTGGACCAACACTCTGTGCGGCCGCACCTTTCCGCCTCGTACCTTGTGATAAAGATACAACATTAGGATTCATCAACCCAGATTCGTTTGTTTCATAAAATTGTTTGAAATTCACAATACTATTTATAATATTTTACCTATACAATGGTGTTTTAGGTGTACAATAACAGTTGTTTGACTTTTGCTTTGTGCATGAACATACTTTACCAGACCAGCAGGTTCCAACAGCGCAGGGAGTGGTATATACCTTTTGTAATTTACAAGCAGAAAGACTTGTAGTCAGTAATATCAACAAAAGAAGACCCCTTTTGAGGGTTAATTCAAAAGGGGTCATATATTTTTATTTTTGAGATTAATTACCGAATAGATTTGCACCCGGGTTGTTTACCTTTGATGCACTTACTTTGTTTGACTTTCCAACAAGTTCCTGGGGAACTTTTGCACCCTTCATTGGATGACCATGTTCAGAAGGTTTACCGTCTCCAACTGTGTACTTACCATCAGCTGACCCGCTTGTTACCTTACCAAGGTCACCACCGACCTTATTTTCACCCTTACCGGTGAAAGGAACTTTTCCCTTACCAGCATGGCCTTTAACTTCACCTTCTTCATCTTCGTCAAAAGAGAAGTCATCTCCACCACCTTCTTCTTCACCACCAAATTCATCTTCACCACCAAATTCATCTTCAGCTGGCTCATCATCAACAACTGCTGAAAGAAGATCACAAAGTTGTTTAGCAACACTGCGAGGCATTGTAACTGTTACGTCGTCGTTGTCTTCTTCACCCATGCCAAGATCAAGATCGTCTTCTCCGCCTTCGGTATCAATACCAAGTTCAGAAAGTTCTTCAGATTCAGGTCCCATTGCGCCACCCATCATTTCAAGGTAAAGTTTGTCAAAAATAGATTTACTCATAACTTTATTTATAGCTTCTTTATTAATTTTTTCCGTATCACCACCAAGATTATCACTGTTTGTGTTCTCTTTCTTGGAAATCTTTGTTGCATCAACAACAATATCTTCAAGGTCTTCAACATCTTCAGGTCCCCCAGCTTTAGAAATCGGCATCGTTTTTTTCTTACCTTTTCCTTCATGAGGTAGAGATTGTTCAGTTGACTCCACAAAAGGTTTACGTTTTACCCTGTTGAGGATGTTACCATATATGTCACCTAGTTTAACGGAGTCGTTTTTATTCACGTGAATATTTAGTCTTGCGAATAACTAAATTTATGGCAGAACGTAAGAAAAGAGATAGTTATCTCGGTAACCCAAATCTACCAACAGCTTTTGCTCAACATGAATATGATGAGTTTAGAGCAAAAGAGCTTCTTCGATGCAAAGATGATATGATGCATTTTGCTGAAAACTACTTCTATATTGTACACCCAGATGAAGGGAGAATTAAAATACCACTTCATGGATATCAAAAACGTGTTTTAAAAAAGACTGCAGAAAATAGATTCTTTATATTACTATCCCCTCGCCAATGCGGTAAAACCACATTATACACAGTAGTAGCATTACACCATGTATGCTTTAATAAAGACAAACGTATTGTTATTATTGCTAACAAAGAAGCAACAGCAATTGAAATTTTTAAGCGGGTCAAGTTAGCATATGAGGAACTTCCAAATTGGTTAAAGCCTGGTATTGATGGAGCCTATGGAGCAACATCAATGAAGTTGGCAAATGGTTCTGAGATTAGTATTTCAACCACAACGGGGTCAGCAGCTCGTGGGATGTCAATTAGTTGTTTGATTTTGGACGAACTTGGATTTGTCGAGCCCGCTTCTATATTAGAAGATTTCTGGAGATCTGTATACCCAACAATTTCTTCAGCGAAGAAATCTAAGATCTTAATAGCATCAACTCCAAATGGGGTTGGAAATCTATTTCATAAATTATGGACCGGGGCTATCAATGGTGAGAATGGATTTGGTTTTGACAAAATTGAGTGGGATGAACCGCCCGGGAGAGATGAAGAATTTAAACAAAAGACTATTCAATCAGTCGGATACGAAGGGTGGTTACAAGAGTTCCAAAATGAATTTCTTGACTTTGGTGATGGAGCAGTTGATCATGAATTGTTTGATAAACTCAAGGAAGGGTGCTTTGATCCGAAGTTTACTCTTGAGGATGGACACCTGAAGATATATGAACCTTGCCAAGAAGGACGGATATATTGTGCTGGTATTGATACAGCAGAAGGTATAGGAAAAGATGCATCTGTTATCCAGATATTTGACATAACAGATCTTAAGGAGATAAAACAGGTTGCTATCTACTACAATAATAGAATATCAGTGTATGAATTCACCACAAAATCATTTGAGATATTAAGCCAATGGGGAAGACCCCTGTGCTTTATTGAGAGAAATGGTGTTGGTGCCCAAGTTGCAGATAGATTTAAGCTACAGCTTGGATATGAAAACGTTGTATCGTGGGGTGGCCACCTTGCTAAGAGAGCACAACAGATTGGAATGATATCACACTCAAACACCAAACCAAAAGCTGTTCAAAACATGAGATACTGGATGAATGAGCTTAAGTGTGTAAAACTTGGTGATATTGACACCCTCAGGGAACTAAAAGAGTTTACAAGAAAACCAAATGGTATGTGGAGTGCTAAAGATGGATTCCACGATGATAGAGTCACTTCAATGATGTGGTGCTTAATGGCGTTGTTTGATGAAATATGCAGTCAATATTTTGAAATCGAAGAACGTGATGATAATGGAAAACCAATGAAAATCTCAGCAACTGATTGGGGTCTCACCAATTATATCAATCCCCATTCAATATATACACCAGAAGCTCTTGAATCAATTGATACATCACTTGCTCCTGTTATATTTGGTTTTGGTAATGAACAGGATATCGATGAAGATGAACTCCATGCATTGGGGTGGAGACCACTTGGGTTCTAACAATTAAATATACACAATGGCACAACAATCCTTACTCAACAAGCAACGGAAAGACAAGTTTACACTTTCTTTCAATATTCCTAGTGCTCTTAAGAAGATTGACACAAAAACAGTCAATGATAATCTTCATATAATGAGTAATACGTTGCAGTTCTCAATTTGGGGAGCTGTAACACCAAATATTGAAGTACCTGGTGTTGAGATTAGATATGCTGGATCAACATTGTATAACTCTTCTCATGGAAAGAATTCGTATCCACCTGTTACGGTCAATTTCACTATTGATAACAGGTTCAATAACTATTGGGTCATATATCAATGGCTAAACTTAATGCATGATCAGGTCGAAGGTATCCCTGATGTAAGGGGATTAATTCCAGAAGACTTATTTGATGAGTATCAAGTTGATCTGACCATCATTGTGAAGGATGAATTTGACAATGGGGTTGTAGAATTTACTTATACAAAAGCTTTTCCAACATCTCTTGGTGAAATAAATTGGAATTACAGGGATGGGGGAGAGGCAGAATGTTCATTTACCTTTGTGTATTCCCAGTTACATGTCAATAAACTGAGTATCTGAGAAAAAATCTGCTCGAATTTTATTAAATATCTTGTATATGGCATTTACAAGAATTACAAGAACTATTGAATCTCCAGGTGTTGAGATACTTGAAACAGACCTATCACAAAGAGTTTCTCCATCAGCTGGGACAAAAATCTATACAATGGGTTATGCTGATGAAGGTCCAACTGATGAAGTTCTTCAAATCACATCAATTACTGATTTTGAATCAGTTTACGGAACACCAAAAAACGCCGCTGAAAGATATTTCTACCACACCGTTAAAGGGGCTCTTAATTCTCCCGGGACGATCTACTGCAACAGACTTCCATATGGTTCTGGTACTGGTATAGGATTTGGATCTCAGTATACTGTTCTTGCTTTCCCAGCATCAGCATTTAATACAACAGGGACATTTGCAACTACTTTTGACCTCAGTGGTGGTGTATATTTTGTTGGTAAACCAGCTCAGTTTGCACTCAATGAATCAGAATACCAAGCCTTGATCAATGGATCTCTTTTTGAGTGGTCTGCAACACCACGATCAACATTCTCAACAGTCCGTGATCTTTCATCTGCTGCTCTTCTTGTTGTTAACAAGGCTCAAACAGTTGTTGATCCACAATATAATGGTTATTACATTGCCATTGGTGATAACGTTGATACAGACAACCTTGCAAATGATTTTAACAAAATCACATATGCTTATACAGTAACACAATCAGGTGTTGGTTCAAACTTCACAGTTATCCCAGAGAGTGTCATGACATTCTCTCTTTCTTCAAGCTCAACTTCTAATATTAACTCAATATCTAGAATTCTTGAAACACAAACAACGTCTTATATCATTGACTCACAGGAGTTTAGTGATCACCTTCTTGTCAATACCTACAAACTTCGGAAGGTGTTTGGAAATGATGATCCCCGTAAGTTGGCGTTTGTTATTGATTCAAAATACGCTGGATCAATTGATTATTACAGAACGGTATCAACACAAAATGGTGCTGAAGAACCAGCGTTCCTTGAAACAGAGTCAAGAGATACAAATTACCAAATCTTGGTAAATCCATTCATCTCAAATCAAAATGGTGCAAACGGTGGTCGTTCATCTCTTGCAAATCTTGATGCTCGTAAGAAGATTCGTATTCTAACACAAACCCTCTCAACGAAGCTCTCTTCTGAGATTGGTTTTACCACTCTTGGTACTGGAACACTCTCAACAACAGCTGGTATTGTTAATGCAGCTCGTGCTGGACTCGGGTATTGTGATGGTCTATTCCCACTTGGTGTTTATTCAGATCAAAAGCTCACCGCAAAGGTAGTTGGTGACGTTGCAACAAAAGTTGATATAGGTCTTGAAAAGGTAAGAAACAAAGACATCTACGACCTCGACATCTTCGTTGAAGGTGGTCTTGGAACGATCCATGCTTACAATGAAATTGTTGGATCTGGGATGTTTGTTGATACAAATTACCCAACATCATTGTCGACAAAGGTTGATGCTATTAGAACATCAACTCCAACAGATACTTCGATTGTCACTGCTTATGACAGTGTGTTGACAAAGTACTCTGCATTTTGTAACTCAATTCAAGAAGGTGGTCGTGGTGATTGTTTCTTTATTGCTGACCCACTTCGTTGGATCTTCGTTGAAGGGAAGAATTTGAAAGCTATTCAAAAGGCTGGAGCTGCATTCTCAACTTCAATCTATTACCCAATGCGTAATCTCTACAGCCAATACAACACCAACTATGGTGCAGTATATGCTAACTGGGTTAAAGTTCGGGATGGTGTGTTGAGTGAAGATGTATGGGTTCCATCATCTGGATTTGTTGCTGGTAAGTATGCTGTAACAGATGCAATCGTTGGACCATGGGGAGCACCTGCTGGATTTAACAGGGGTATTCTTAACAATGTCATTGACATTGCATTCTCACCAAATCAGAAGCAACGAGATGATCTCTACAAAGCATCATTTAACCCAATTGTTCAATTCCCGGGTCAGGGAATTGCAATCTTCGGTCAAAAGACTCTTCAAAAGAAACCAAGTGCATTTGACCGAGTCAACGTTCGTCGCTTGTTCCTATACGCTGAGAAAGCTGTATATAAGACAATGCAATACTTTGTATTTGAAAATAATACAGACTTTACACGTCGTCGGGTTGTAAACACTCTTAATCCTTTCTTTGAACGGATCAAAGCTGCAGAAGGTGTTTACGATTACAAAGTGATTTGTAATTCAGATAATAATACCGGAGAAGTTATTGACAACAATGAATTGGTTGTAACAATCCTTCTTAAGGCTGTTCGTACTGGTGAGTTTATTCTTGTTAACTTTGTTGCTACAAGAACCGACACAAACTTCGAAGAGCTAATTGGCTAATCTAATTAAATAATCTTATGGCAATCAATCAAAACATTCAAAAATTCTACCAAGTTGCTCAGGGGCAGGACTTCTCAAGAGACTTCCTTTTCAGAGTGGTTCAGCTTAACCTTGCTGGTATCGATTCATTCACTGATGAAGAGCTAGTATATGTTCGAGCTGCTGCTCTTCCGGGTCGTAATATTGAAAACGTCCAAGCTCCTTACATGGGTCTTCCGTTTAACGTTCCAGGGTCTGCAAAGTATCCGGGTTCGGATTCATATGAGCTTGAGTTCTACCTACCAAAGAATGGGAGATTACGCACAAAGTTTGAAGTTGCATCAAGATTCTTATTTGATGATGTTACCTCTGCTGGTAATTATGGAACACCAAACAACAATTACCTCATTCAGCTAGCTCAGCTTGATAAGAATCTTGAACCTATTCCAAATGGTATCTACACCCTCTATGGAGCTTCGATTCGCAACATCAACCCAATTCAATACACCATTGCTGAAGGTCGTGGTGATACTGTGAAGATTGGTGTTACCATTTCTTATCACTTCTATGATGTTGAATCATTCACCGTTCCTGGTATTGACCTTACACCAACACTCAACCCTTAATCTAAATGACTAAAAAAGACCAAAACCTAATATGGGAAGCCTTTAATGGAATGCAGCCTCAAGAAGCACAACATGGAGGACCTGGTCCTGACGTCTCTTCAGATGATTTTGATCAATCATTTGGTGATGAAGAAGGGGATTCAATTGAAACTCTTCTAGCTGATATCGCTCAATCTGAAATGTTCGAACAATTCCCAGATGATATCAAGCAACGTGCTTACGCACTTCTACGATAAGCTTAAATAATTAGGAATGCCTCTTCCTAATTACGCTTTTCTTGACGCAATCTCTCGATGGAGAAATGACATCCCGCTTAAAAATCTGTGGGTTGTTAATTTAAACGTCCCCCGGCTTCAGCAAGTTCAAGCTAACATCAAAACAATGATGATTGCTTGTGAAAATCAACTCAGCAGTGAAGCATGGCCTGTTATTGATTTCACTAGTGAAATACGACCTGATCTTGGTTATATGTTCTGCCGGGGAATGAATTTAATTGGAGATGGGGTTGATGTATCTGCTCTCGAAATTGAAAACAGAGGTGGATTGCGACCAGGTTTTGTAACAGGTAATAGACAAGCATATAGTGGCTTTACATTAGACGTACTTGAAACAAATCTTGATATCATCGATTTTCTTCTCAGACCCTGGGTTATTGCAATGTCACACTATGGTCTCATTAAGGATGAATTTGATCTTTGTTGTGATATTGAAGTTCAGCTGTATACACGGATTGATCGGGTAAAGGACAGGTTATTACCAAATGAAATAGGTACACAATGGCAGTTAAGAAAGATATTTACCTTTTTTGACTGTTACCCAACAAATGTTGAAGCTGATGAATTATCATATGATGGGATGTCTGACATATCAAGTGTTTCAAAGTCGAGCATATGGTATTTCAGAGACTATTTCATCTCCTCACCAGATTATGGTGATCTTACCTTTACATATAACCAGCAGTTACCATTAGTTTTAAGATCAACAGAAACCATCACAACCCCGGAACGAACCGGTGAAGTTATTATGGGACCATTGACCCGGGAGATTCCTCCAGAACCAATACAGGGTCCCCCAATACCTGATATTATAAACAACATCCCCGGGGCGTTACAGGCATAATTATGAGTTTCTCCATCAGACTTGATGTATACAACAGGTCGATTCGTGTTCCACAACTGACTAATAAACAATATATCGACATTGTCAAATATTGTGAGAACAAAGACATCGATGGGTTCTGCAATTACTTTGATGAGTGGTTGGAACCATTCAAAGATCTCAACTGTATTGAGAAATTTTATGTGTTGATTGCCATGCGCATCATTTTCGTTGATCCATACATTCAATGTAGTACAGAAATTGACCAGATTCTTCAATATGACCTGAATAACATACTTCTTACACTTGATGAAATTGAAAATACATATAGTGACAGAATAATGTACACCAGTGGTCTTTGGACCGACATTGACATTCCAAAATCACTTAATCCTCGGGACGCTATTACATCAACAATACGAGAGAATGGTTCTGGGTACATACCTGTTAATTCTATCCAATCCTTTCTTGATAAAGTGGATAAAAAATATGAAAGGGTGTTATTTCTTGCTGGTTATGAGGAACACATCAAACAACCAATCAAATTATCTATTCAGAATGGTGTTCTTCCAATGTTGCTAATGGAATTATATGGACAACCACTAATGCAGCTTTATCAGACACAATATCACTTCCTTAATAAGGTATCAAAATCATATGATCACTACATATCCCTAACACCCGGGGAGACACAATTGCTGATGAAGATGTATAGTGATGAAATTGACAAGCAGAATAAAGAGTTGAATAAACAAAAGTAGAATATAAATTGAAGTATGAGTTTTCAGAACATAATCACAAATCTTAAGGAACACAACACATTAAACACCGTTCAAATTTGGGTTCCAAGCTTGGGAAGATCAGTTCACTTTACCCCTCTTACCATAACGCAGCAAACAGATATTATTTCAGCTATTGGATTCGATGGAGTTGTTTCACCACTTACAATTACAAGAGCAATCAACCAAATCGTAATGGATAACTGTATTGAAGATAATATTGAGTTCAAAGTGTATGATAAATACCACGTTTTACTTGGATTGAGAATAGCTGCAATGGGAGATAAGGTTGAGAACGAGCCAACCACCACACTTTCTGTTCCTAAAACAAAGATGTTGGAAGATCTAGCCACAATTGTCGATGAAGACATTGAGGTTAAATGTGTTATTCCAACTCTCAGTGATGAGAACAAGTTGGTCACAAAGTTAATAACAGAAATTAAGAACAATAACATCAAAGATTCTGGAGAGCTTGTTAATCTTTTATACATTGGTGAAATTATTAAGTTCATCAGTGAAGTAACAGTTGGAAGTGAAACAGTCGTATTTAACGACATTCAATATAAGGACCGAAAAGAAGTCGTTAAGAATCTTCCACTCACTATTAACAACAAGGTAATTAAACTCATCCAGGATATCCGGACTGTTGAAAGTGAATGCTTGGTGATTGGGGATAAAAAACTGACTATAGACCAGCTATTCGTTACTAAGTAATACACTTAAATAGTATGAATGGATATTGTTGAGAAGGTATTACAATTACTTAATAGTCGCGATGGAGAGCGTGGTACAGCCACGCAACAATCTCGTCGCGATGAATCAATTGAACATAACATTGTAACATCAGAGCTCACTAGTGAAGAGCAAAGTAAATGGATCGAGGTCTCAAAGATTATTGGTCACACCATTGAATTTGGGAAGTTTACAACTGATAGTAAGCAACGTCATATAGCAAAAATATTTGCGGACGAAATAGCTATGGCTTTCCAGGTTGGGAAGTATAGACCATACGCTGCTGATGTCCTTCCCACTCCGGGAGTACAACAAACCACCAACACCCAGGATGACACACAAAGAACTTCTCCAGCTCGAGCTGCTATATCAAAATCACAATCGATTATTGGGGCCGTTGCTGGTCTGATTGATAATATTGGGGGAATGATCGGTGGTATAATGCCAGCTATCGTTGCATCTGTTGCAATTATTGGAGGAGCTGCTATTTTAACAGCTTTAGTGTATAAATTACCGGAAATCATTGGTGCTCTCACAGAGGGTATACCAGCGTTCATGAAATTTATCGGATTTGTGTATCCTCTTGTTAAGGAATTCCTCTTAACTATGGTCCCAAAGCTCCAGGAGTTTTTAATGAGTGTATTACCAGTAGTTGGAAACCTTATAAAGGATGTTACACCCCTAATTTCACATATATTTACAACAATATATACAAACCTATTTGGGTTTATTGGTAAGTTAGTATCTGAAGTTGGCAGCATTATTAAATCAATGTTTGATCCAGTGTTTAATAGCATCAACCACATTGCAACATTAACAGGTAATATAGTATCTGAAGTTGTTGATAGGGTGTTTGAAACAATTGATAAATTAGCACCACTAGTTAAAGATTTCTATGATAATTTTTTAGATAAAGCATCTGTTATATCGCTCAAATTGATCGGAGCATTTGAAAAGGTTGTTGGATTTATTAATGATAACCTACAACCTTCATTAAACGTTTTGAAGTCTGTAATATCCACAATCACGGGTAGTGCTGTTGAGATAGCTGATATATTCTCTGGGGTGTTGTTCCAAGCATTTAACACTACAGAAGGTATAGTGCGGCGAATGTGGGATGGGTTCAAACATATAACCATATTTTTTGACAAACTCTTAAGTATACCTGGTGAAAAAATAAGGGATGTAAGTTCTTCTCTAACTGGATTAGCAACTTCACTAGCTAAATTTGCTGCTGTTGCTCTTGGATCTGCAGTTGCCGGGGCATCGATGAGTTTCGTTGATTTTTTCAGCAATAGTGGACCAATTGATAAGATAATTACACTTACAGCGAAAGGGAAAGATATTCAGACATCATCGGAGGCTATTATGGAGCTTGCAAAAGCAGTATCACAAATATTTGTTGTTGATATTAAAAACGCTGAAAAATTTAACCAGCTGTTTTACAACCTCAGTAATATAGACCCTACCCAACTAGCATTAACTGGGGAAGCATTTGGTGTGTTACAACAAAAAATTGGGTACTTATCCGGATATGGTGATAATCTCAAATTAGTATCAGAAGGTATCCAGGGTATTATTAGTTCAACAGCTGGTCTAACGATCATCGATGAAACCCTCAAGGGTATATTCCAGGGTATAAGCAAGATTGATACAACCGGTATAAAGACTATCACCTTTCGAGCTGATATTGCGCAAATCAACAGAACAAATGATATACTCACAACACAGGTTAGTATACAAAAGAAGATACTTGAAGAGATCATCCGGAATGGAAAGTCTATTAGTGAAATTGGAGTAAAAACACAGCAGGGAGGCTCAACCATTATTAATGAACCTGGCGGTGGTTCTGTCCCCTCATCACAATCACCTTCTCCCCGGCAGATATTTAATAACTCGGCATACTCCTTTGGTATTAAATAAGTAGATGGGGCAGATATTTCAATTACAAACACAGGGTACTAATCAATTTGATGATGTAAAGCCTGTCGTAGCTACCCCTGCTTCCGCTGGAGGTATTATTGATGTTATTCGGGACTTCCCCTGGACTGGGACCCCCTTATCACAGTATCAAGTAGATAAAACACCCTATATACTTCTTCATGAGTTTGATTTAACAACAAACGCTGCAGTTGCAACATTTTTGTATTATAAGAATTTTGTTACTCAAGGATTCACATCAGATGGTCTAAACAGATTATCAGAGCTTATTGATACAGCCGGTGATAACGCATTTACAAAGTCAGCAAAGGAAATTATATCAAAAGTCGATACCTTTGTGACAGATATAGGTATAGGCAATGGGATTATTGATCCGCGAACAGGTGGCCTTGCTGGGACCACCATTGGTGAGTTTGCAAATGGGGCAGTTCAGGGGTTTAGAACAGGTATTAGTACAGCTGCTACATTTTTAAATGCTCTTGACGGTGGTATATCTAATGTTAGATTAACAGACAAGTATCTACAACCGTATAACTTACTATATCAAAGATCACAAACGGGGTTTAAGTATGTGTTTCCATATCTAAGCCCAGAGCGTGGTATAATATCAACTTTCGGTGGTTCTCCAGAGGGGTTATTACAAAAGAATCCTCTTGGTATCGGTTCAATGCTTGGAGTTGCAAAAGAAGCAATTGAACAGTTTGCATCTCTTTTTACCCTCACCTCCCCTGGGGCGTTTATTGAACAACCAAAATATTATAGCTTTGGTAATGATGAAGAATCGTATAAAATTAGTTTCCCGCTTATAAACACGAGAGATCGAGACACCTATCAGAAAAATTTTGAGCTCATATTTTTGTTGTTTTATCAGAACCGGGCGTTTCGGCGCTCTGTGTCACGGGTTGTACCACCAAAGATCTATAGTGCCCGGATACCAGGATTAACAGAATTACCATTTTGTTACATGAATACTATAAATGTAACTTTCGTTGGTAATAGAAGAAACGTAAATTTAATAAATCCAGCCCCAGGTGGCGGTGTTATAAACTGTATTGTTCCTGATGCATATGAGGTGACTATCAACTTAAGATCTCTTCTTGAACCAACAGCAAATATGATGTTGTCAAATGAGCTCCAATCTACCAACTTCAGAGGAGACCCAAAGCAAATACTTCAATCAATTCGAGCCAGTGTTGGAATCCAGGGGACAGGACAAACAACGTTCCTCCAATCCCCCTTAACATCTTTTGTAAGAACAACAAATAACTTTAATGAACAACTTCTTGTGAATCCTGTGATTTCAACAAGAGGTTTACAGACATTAAGCAGATTGAGAGGTAGATTATGAAACAAAAAACATGCCTTCAGATTCCCGAGCTCTTAAACTACTCAACAACCCCTGTTGTACCGGGGTTTTATGAGCATATCTTTAAAGTCTATACAACCACAAATGAAGGTAAGGACTTCTTCTTCTATAATATTACAAATAAAATTCAACTTCCAGAATTGAACCCAGAGTACTTTACAGAGTATACACCAGCTGCTCGAATGCCATTTACTACATTTGCAAACCTTGTTTATAACCCAGATAAGGAAATCAATAACAAGTTCGTTTTGTGGTGGTTGATCAAGATCTTTAACCCTGATAAGGTCAATAAATTTTACGTTGATCCAAATGATACATATATTGTACTGAAGCAGGAATATGTAGACACAGTTATAAACTCAATTCTAAAAAATGGCTGATATAATTAAACTCAATAATCAGGATTATGTGTTTGAGGGGTTTGTGTATACTGGGGATTATAACACCGGAAATCTTAAAAAGGAACTCACCCAACTATCATATCAAAATATTGGAGGTATTGAAATCGTTGATACCATGTTTAATCTTGATGTCAAAGGATCTATTATATTCAAAAACCAATACAACGTTTTAGAAAATCTAATTAACTTTAAGTCAAATAACCGCGGAGGAATGTTCATTCGTTTATCACCAAGTGAGTATTCAGCCTTATCACAGCGACAACCCCAGGGGGTGAAGGCAATGGACATTGCTTTTTGGGGTATTTTCAACAATACAACGTCTGTTAACTCAGAAAAATCAAATAGTGCTGTTAATCTTATAGACTTCATTGCTCCAACAGAAGCAAGTCTAAGAGAAACAAAAGCATCCGCATTAAACGGCGGGGACCTCCCCTCACCATTTCAAATCAAGGGGGATGTTAATTTGGGGCAGTATATTAAGGAAATACTATCGGTTTCACGCGGATCTGAAGCAAAACTCAAGATTTATAAGGATGGCCAATTGTCAGATGATATTAATGGGGAACAAACCCTTATGTATCAGGTACCTCTTCATTACAATTTAGATGATCTCCTCACTCTACTATTAAAATTGTATATTGTTAAGGATAATGGGGTGTGGACACAGTGTTTACTCATTCATGACAAGCAAAGTGATACATATATTCTTGTTCCGTTCACTTCCATGATTGGAAATATCGCTCCCCGAGCTAGTAATGAGACCTTTATCATTGGGTCACAAAGTGATGATGCTGCATCAATTGATCCAAAGGTTGCTGCTGCAAAGAGAAATGGACAGAATGTCATTAATGGTTACTCTTTCTCTGATGTTGTGTTCAATGTTTCAAATACTCACCACACTGACATATGCATTGTCTCCGATGAGTTGACTTCAAATGTTAATGCAATTGTATATCTAAAGATCAAAGATGTGATCGATAAGCTCAATCAAAATGTCGTTAGTTCTCTTGCAACGAAGGGGTATATAAACCCCCAACTCAATGCAGACCTTGATGATACCAAAACAGGCTTTGAAGCAAAGAACTATAAGGTCTTATCTTTTCCTTATCAAAATATAGACCACCAAGCTACTGCAGAAGCAATAATGGTGGGGGACTTGTTGTTTAATAATATGGAACTCCAGTTTGTTACCAATGGTGCCCCATATCGTAAAGCTGGGGTATTCATTAATATTGAGAAAGATCAGTTGAATCTATCAAGGGACAAGCAAGTGTTTCAAAATATTGACAACAAGGTGCTTGGGCAATGGCTTGTTGTTGAGGTCATCCACAGAATTTCAGAAGATAAGTACTTTAACATTATCAAGTGTGTAAAGCCGTTCCGTGGTCAGTCTTAATTAGACAAAACCATTGTGTTTGTAAACTGCGACTTCAATTGATCAACAATAAGAATAGTTGAAGAGGTACTATCCGGGATCAATTGTGAACCAACAATTCGAAGTTCATCAATTTCATCATAGAATGAATTTTGAGCTATACGAATAGGAACATTAAATGTTGATGTCTTCATATTGTTGAAGAAACACACAGCCTGACAAGTCAACCTTAAAAAATATGTACTTGAGGAAGGAATATAATTGTGGTTATAAGGAACACAGATCGAACCAACCTTATTGTATAAGATTTCATTTGCAATAGACTGAGTTCTGTAATTGTATACAACCGGGCGGATGAAAGTTTCAATATCACTTCCATCACCATATTGGAACTTAATGACATTTACTCGATATATTGACTCGTCAAGTCTTGTGAAGTCAAATATAACAGATGTATTACCTTTCAATGTCACTTCTGAAAATCCATATGTTTTACTGCTTAATCCAGATGTGTCTGTTGAAGATAGATAAATGGTTGTTGTATGCATTATAGTTTAAATGACCCCCCTGTAATTGTGAGTCCAGACCCAAGTACTTCAGCTGGAATGGCAGTGAGATTTAGGGTGTTGCTGTATATACCAGATGTATTTGATGGTTGATACACCCGTTGGTCGATGAGCTTAAACTCTTTATTAATTCCCTCGATCTTATAATCAAATACATATGGTGAATTGTTTTGATTATAAGATAAAAATGAAAGACCAAACACCATGTTCCGGGAATTGTAGGTAAGACGTGGTGTGATGACTTTACTAAACCAATCTGCTGAACTAACCTGTGTAAGAGTGAAGTTTGAACTTAACTCATTGAAGGTTGTCGATGCATTAGGAAATTCAACATGCTCGGTATTGTTAGATACACTGTAACTATAGAAAGTTGGAATGACATATTGTGTGTCTCCTGTTCTTTCAAGAGTTAGTACACAATAATATACCTTCCCATTAACATAAAAAGGGTTTGTTATTGAAACATTATCAGCTGATAATGAATGGTAGGTGTTGATGGTGTGTGGTGTGGCAAAACCATCAGAGTCGTACACAATCTTATCAACTACAAAGTAATCCCCGGTTTGTAATTGAATACAATCATAAAACACATTAAACGTTATGATATCACCATGGAATACACTATTCTGAACATCCTGATTGTATTTCTTAAATGTATTGTATAGTGCATATGTTGATGACAGTGGATATACATAACCAGTCATGTAATCTCCAACAACGAGTCGACCACCAAGCTGGTCTTTAACTGATTGGATATCATGTTCACTATTTCCATATGATGATAGTGTTGATATAATTGTTTCAGCACCAGGGAGTAACTCATTAATGAAATATCGCCCTTCACCATATTCATAACCACCATGTATAGAGTTATCAACATCAAAACTACCACCATCAAAGCTCTCTCCAGAAGACAAGATGTGATTTGGGGATGAAATAAAAGTTCCCTCATACGACGCTCCAGATCCTGTCAAAGCTCGAGTGTATGAAATGTTTAAACCACCATCAGTGAGGGTTCTATAGTAATACCCCGGTACAATAACTGAGGGTAATGATATTGAATCAGATGAAATACCATCTGGAAGTGGGGACCCATCTAAAAACGTAAATAACCCCCCATCTTTCAAGGTGAATTGATATGTCGTTGTAGCACCAATATCTTCAAACTCTGCATATGGTGTAAATTGTCGGAGGGTTAAGTAATAATCAACAGCATAGCTTGAAAATACCCCAGTAAAGGGGGTAAAATCAGAATTGTTTGTGTATCCCTCTATATTATCAAAGAAATCACCACCATTTAGTAACAGGTCCTTAATATATACATCATTACTATCTTCAAAAGTTCTAAAATAGTCTTGGAACTTAGATTTAAACAGCCCATACTGATTACCAAAAATATCTTGACGCCATTCTTGAATATACCCTTCATTATACAAGCTAACAAGATCAACATTAAACCGATCAACTGGGTTGATCTGAATATCTTGTTGTTTTGAATAGTACCCAAAGTAGGATTGGTCTTGTCTATCAACACGCGGATCCCCAGCAGTGAATGTTTTTGATATATTAGCTATATCATCTTCATATGTTATGGTATAAACAACCGGTGTTTCACCATTGTAGTAAACATTACCACAAACCTCCGGATCTGGGAATATATAGGTTGTATTTGATTCAACTACAGAGAGATCAAATGAATGCTTCTTTGTCTTTGTGTTAAACCGAAGTATACCAGTCTTATCTGGAGTGAAATACATCCCAAATTGTCTCAATGATGTTAATTGATCTGATGGAATTGATTGTGTTGATGAATTTCTGGTGTTTAGCAGGTGTCCTGATGGGTTATCTGCTCTAAACAACATCCCAGACACTGTTTGACCAAGTGAATTTGATGAGAGGTAGTAATAATCAACCCCAATATACTTTTGTATTAATTGTTTCTGAAGATTTAAGCGGTCCTCAATGGTTATTCCACCAGCACACTGACTTGTAATCTGACTACGGAATTCATCATTCGGATTACATGATATAAGGGATGTTATATCAACATTAACAGAGAAGTTCGTCCCAAGTTCGGTGAGAAATGTATTCTTAAAGATACTGTCTTTTAGCTTTTGATCAAAATTGATGAATAGGTCCCCATCAATAACATTTGAATTTGCTGAATAAAATCTTTCCCGAGATTCAGGTTCATTATCAGCTGTGGGTGGTACATTGAAATATTTTGAGTATGTATCAATAAACTCTTCAATTTCAATCTCCATATCATTGGTGACTGCTGAAAGAGAGACGTTATATGTTGAATCCCCTAGTATTGTTTGTGTTATTGTTTCAAATATGGCTTTCTCCAGGGATTTATTTGACCCCTTAATAGAATTTACATCAATGACATATTTGACCTCTTCCCGTTTATCTCTAATATGGAGAATAATATCTTTAAGCTTCCGAGAATAGAATGGAATAACAATTTGGAGATCTTCTTTCGAATTAAAGTCTATATTTTGAAGGAACCTCTTCTCCTCATTAGTTGTATAGTTGAGATTAATATCCCTAATGAGGTTAATGTATTGGTTTGCAATAAGCTGTTGTACAGCTGTTGGTGTTTCTCCCTGGCTTGTGTACCAATTATTGAGGTAGTTTAGATAACCATCATTATAATCAACAGCTGTATTAAATCCCCGGGTATTCTTTAGAAAGTCATAGTAAGTAAATGGCTGGGAAAGATCTAATTGGTTACCAGGAACAGTATTATTATTAGTGATAGAATTCTCTACACTTCCATAACCATAGGTAACAATATCGTACATCTATTGCTATTTAGTAGGAAGAAATTATGTTGGTGTTTGATAAGAATTGATAAATGAGCATATCATCAATTATACCACCTGATTCTTCCCAATTTGTGTAGCTGATTGATGTGTGGTGGAGTGGGTTGGTGTAATCAAAAATGCTATTTACAGGGGTAGTTTCGTTACTAGATACAAAAGAGTAAAACGTGTAATATCTCCCAATATCAGCTCCTGATACTTGAGTACCAAGAACTAAATTCCACCCCCAATCTGGAGAGTAAGATGATAGGGGATATGACGCCCCAGATGATAGGAGATACGTGTTACATTTTGTAAATTCCCCAGAGAACTTTTCTTGTGCAACAATAAAGTTATCACCACCTGTTAATATGTGGGTCATGAGGTCTAATTCAATCCCAATATTGGTGCCATATACATCAATATCGTAATCTCCAAGCCTATTGAAATTTTCATCAAACTTATTAGTGGTGCCAACCAGTTTTTCAAACTTTATAGAGAATAGATCAACAAGGCGCTTAATTTGTGGTGGGTAATTTACATTTGCCCGGGTGTCTTTAATATCGTACCCAAGAGCACTACATATTGAATAGAATTTGTCTATATTACAGTAATCAATTGTTTGGTTGTTATCAACAAAATTCGCAATCTTTTCATATGGTAATTTTCCAGGACCACTTGGTGATCCAGAAAGACCACCAAATATAGAACCGATAAAATCATCAAATAGTACATTTGAATCAATTAAAACTTCCTGGAAACATATGTCTTTCATTGTTTGAGTCCAGTCGAAATTTTCATTTTTCTTCGATATGTTGTAATGCCCAGTTGAGGGACTAACAGTAAATGTAGATGATTGCCCTTCGAGTCCCACACCAAAGGCAGATATACGGGTGCTTGCCGATTCCACTAGTGGAACAATGGTCCCCTTAAAATAACCACCTGTTGATACTGTGTTGTATATCGTAAAGTTATTTTCTAATTTAGAAGGAAGAATATTACCACTATTATCAATCAACACACAAGAAAAGGCTGATGATAATGTGAATATCGAGGGGTATTTAACACTATACCATGATGAATCTTTTATCTTCACAACGAAGTATATCTTTTCATTAACAAAAGCGGTCTTATCAATATTATAGATGTAAGATCTTGATCCTTCACCATCAATCCCTGTTGATGTTATGGAAAGACTATCATGGTCATTATTTTGAACAACACTCCCCGATATACCACAAACAGATGTGTTAATATTGGAATTTCTTCCATCAAACCAACAATATAAATTTACAGTGGGGGTTGGGGTATCATCTTTAAAGTAAACATAATCATATCCAGAGGTTCCACAAAAAATTGATCCAATTACTGATGAATTACAGAATGATATGGTGTTATTTGATACTATACAAAACAGTGTTGTGTTGTTCCTTGTATCAATACTGTCAATCTCAACGAACTCAGTGCTTGTTTCACTTGATACAAGCTTGTAAAATGTTGAGTATGGTAAAAGGTGACCATATTTGTTGGTATCTAATCCAAGTTCAAAGAATGATAATGAGCCGCCCGATGAACCAAGACTTATTGTTGAGTTTATTGAATCTCTTCCAGAATTAGACCGAATAATTGATATGGGTTGGTTAATTTGGCCACTTGTGAGTGTTATATTTGAGCTAACTGAAAAGTATACTCGATCTTCAACGAAGTCTTGAATAGTGACATCTGTGGAGAACGATGATTGGTAGCTATTCCCAGATAGGTCATAGACCCAACATGTTGCTGTGTATACACCAGGTTGGTCATACACATGGACTCCTGTGAGTGATGTATCAAATGTACTATCTCCAAATGACCATAATATCTGATCATTTGCATACTGTGCTGGGAGAGCAGAAATATTAGCAATGAACGTCAGGGGAGTATCTCTTAGTGTATAACTGCTTAAAGCTTGTGCTCCAGTAAAATTATAAACTTCAAAATGTACATATTCTGTGTTAATATTATTCATCCTCAACAATAATTCTATTTACAAATCCATTATTAACTAAGAATGGGTATTGGAAAAATCTCAGCTTAATATTTTGTTGTGTTGAATTAATATCATCAACTGGGTAGGTTTGGTTCCAGTATAGGAAGTTAACCCCCGGAATAGTACGGATATTATCACCACTTACCCGGCGCGTTTCGATGTTTGCTACGCCAGGGATTGCAAGTAAACTATCAGATATTTGTTGAAGACTTACAACTTGACCAAGCTCACAATTTTTTGTATTGAAGTAGGTTGAAATAGTTTGATAAACATCAGCCTTTATCTTCTCTTTTGATTGCTGTGTATCTTTTTTGTGTTTAATGACGATATATGTTTCACCGCAAATACTATTACTCAATTGTTCCCCATTAAATGCTAACCCTGGAGAAAAGCCGTAATATACTGGGTCAAGAGGTACAAAATTTTGTGTACATACTTTAAGCTTCTCAACTTCATCAATGATTAGCTGCTTTTGTGGAAGAGACACAAATAACTGAAAGTTATCACTTCGGGTTGCTCCAATACTTGGAACCATTACACCATAAACATTATTGAAATTAGTTGATGTCTGAAAGTTAAGTTGGTTGATAAGAACCCGACAGTCATCATTTGGTTTATCAAGTCCAATATCATAGAAGTATGATATGTAATCATTTATTAGGGTGTTGTTATTAACCACACTAATTGATCCAATAATGTTTGAGTAATTCTTTTCAATAAATGATCGGAAATCTTCAGTTGTAACAAGTCTGTTCTGCTGTGAAAACAGAAGCGGTACATTCTTTCTCATCTCATCAACTGTTTCTTCCTGTGTTACAGGTGTTGATTGATTTGGGTTATTGAGTGTTAGGTTTGTATATTGACTATTTGGGAGTAAGTCAACATCAACCAATACATCTGCAAGTATTTGCTGTATTCTTGATGAATTATATGGATATACCTTCCCATCTGATAATTTATTGGCACTGATCTCTCCTCGCTCCCCAATACTAACAAGGAAGTATATAGCAACTTCATCCCCACTGTCGAGCTTCTTCCCATTAATGTTATTCCCGAATTTTATTTCAAATCGTCCATTTTCATTAAGTCTTTTCTCATATACCTGCTCATTTGGTGAGTGAAAGAAGAGCGATCGGGTTTCTTCCCATTCAGACCAGGTATCAGAACTATCTTTTACATAAACACGGATAGTATTATCGGAGATGAACTTATCTGTTTGTTGATCAACAAAATTATCATATGCAATTATAACAACTTCATAATCAGAACCAACAGAAACGTATGTTGGGTATTCAAATAGTGTCCCTTGATGAAGAAATGGTTTTGATATTGAAACTTCTTCACTATTTGCTGTGGTCTTTTCAAAAGTAATGTTATCAAGTAATGTAAATTGAATTCCATCAACGTTTGTAAAGGAAAATGGCTTTATTGTGTAGAAACCCACATCAATATTATTGTTTGCTGTTAGAATAAAGTCAACAATCGATGTTTGGCGACCGGTTGGTTTGTATCCTAACCCACTCACAAGCTTATTCATGTTCTCCCACAGCGTTGTTTGTGAGAACATCGTTTCTGATGACGTTTGGTTGAGATAAAACAGTAATATATGATACATCGACGCAACAACATCAATAACACTATTAAAGTTGTTACCTTCAAATGATTGGTCACCAAAAACCCCAGAGGATTTAAGCTTATCTACAAATAATTGCTTTATGCTTAACGCATCAAACGTTGCATATGCATTTTTTGGAAGGGTATAGTCTGTAAAGTTACTCATAGATAGAAAGGTACCTGGGTCTGAACGTCAGTATTTGTATTTATAATGAAATACCCATCACTATTAAGAACCCCTTCGAGCTTAATTGGTTCTTTGTTGTCTGTTAGATTTGGAGTATAAAAAATCTCCACAACATATAGGTTATCTTCTGGAAGTGATTGAACATTAACTGTGTTTATAGTGATTCGTGGTTCAAATAGACCAACTTGTGACTTAATGTCATATGATATAACTGATGCAATTCGATTATTAACAGGTTCAAACAAATATTTTCGAAGATCAATACCAAAAAATGGATTTAGGAGCTTCTGCCCGGGGATAGTTGTGAGGAAATTCTTAATTGAATTTGTAAGTACATTAATATCATAGATTGACTCTAAATCTTCCTGTTCATTTTCATGTAGAACTTGGGGATTACGTGTAAATGATGGGGCAATATCAAGACGAACATCTTTATATTGATATTCATCTTGTACTCTTGTTGAATCCCGACCAAGAAAATCTAATCTAATAGCCATCTTCGTATATTTATCATTGAAAAGGCTTCATCGAAACTAAATATTAATTATGCACAAAGCACCTAGCAAGTTTTTATCACTTTATGAAAATGTATACCAACGCTATCAGAATTCTGGTGTATTGATTGGTGATGTAATAAAATTCAAATCAGATTTTAAGAAATCACAGGAATACAAAAACTTGAATCCAGGTGTGCAGAAAAAGATTGACGATCTTCTTAAGACAGACCAGCATATTCGTGTTGTATCAACAAAACCGAAGATTCCAGGGTCCAATGCAACACAACCAACAGTTGGTTATGCTGATGTTGCAATCGATACCGGTGGTGGTCGTTATACAGAATTTATTACAATTCCTATCGACATTGTTGAAGTACAAGACTTTTATCCAAATCTTCCACCAATTCCGGATTCCTGGAAGCACCAATCAAAGGTGAATATCAAACCAGAACCTGTTGAGGACTTTAAAGACCATCCAACGCGTCAAACAGACAGGGGAACGGGCAGATACATGTCAACCGACACGAATCTGCCCACCACTAATACAGTATTGCCAGCAGAAGTTAATTCTACAATGGCAACCCCGGAGGTTTCATCATCCTACACAGGCCAATACATGAAAGGCTTATAACAGCTGTTCAAGTTGTATAAGACAATGAAATACCCCAATTTCTTGGTCTAGGATAAACGAACTTCTATACAAAAACTCGGCGATGGTTGCGATCATCGCCTTTTTTGTCCCATCATCCATCGTAATATCATAGATATAGTTTAGATACTGCTTTAGAAACTGTTGATGATCACCCTGAAACACACCTTCGTTATCAATTAGATATTTCCGGCAAGCGATTACCTTCTTTGCTTTGAGAAGGTCCGTCACTTTGTCAAATAGCTCTCTATCTACTTGATTGGACTGAATCTGAATAGCTCCATCAATTACATTCCTTTGAATTTCGTTGATAGTCTTTCGAACATCAGGGAAATACTGTTTGATCAGTTCCAATAGAGGCTTCTTTTGGTCTTCTGGAACAGCAATACCTTCTTGCTTAATGATCTGAAGACATCTCTTTACAACATGTTGAATATCAAGCTTTGGAACAATAAGCTGACATCTTGACTGAAGAGGTTGGATGATTTTATGCTTGTAGTTACAAGTCAAGATGAATCTCGTGTATTCTGCAAATTGCTCCATCGTTGCTCGAAGAGCTGACTGACCCCCGGATGTAATAAAGTCAGCTTCATCAAGGATAATGACCTTTACCTTTCCATCAATTGATTTGACTTGAGCAAAGTTCGTTACTTTGTTCCGAATAGTGTCAATACCATTCTCATCACTTGCATTAATGTAAAGATACTGACAACCAAGGATATCATTGACAATTACCTTTGCTAAACTAGTTTTTCCAGTTCCAGCTGGTCCACTTAGAAGTAGGTTTGGTATCTCCCCTTTCTTCTTGTATTGGGTTACCAGTTTTCTGGTTTTATCATCACAAATTAGCTCATCTAAGGTTTTTGGTCTAAATTTTTCCGTCAGAATACCATCAAGATTAATCATACTTCTATTATGTCTATTTTCCTGAAGAGCCAAATCCATTAGCACCTCGAGCTGCTTCAACAATTGTATCAGTAAATTCTACAACTGTTTCATAAACTCTTTCAACCTTAAACTGGCAGATTTTATCACCCTTTTTAACCATATATGCATCCCCGGTGAAGTTATACATTTTTACTGCTAAATTTCCCCGATAACCATTATCAATCTCTCCCTGATGTGGGTAAACACCATGCTTAAACCCTAATCCTGATCGAGGTTTAAATACAAAACCAAAACCTGGTGTAATATCTGCTAATGTAATACCAACATCAACGATTGCACTTCCAATTGTTACTCTAGAGACAACACCATTCTTTGAAACACCAAACGATGCTGGGATATTAACATCTTCAACTGCATATAAATCCCAACAATTGTCACAACTATGTGCTTTTGTTGGTAGTTTAGCATCTGGATGTGATTGGATGAACTTAATTTTACAGTCGATTTCAACCCAACTAGTTGGTATAATATGTAATTTAGATTCTTCAACGCTCATTACTAGGGTATCAGAACTAACTTCAACATAATTTACAGGTACATCCCCGACCACAGTTATAATTTCTGGAGTTTCTTTTGGTTGTAACTTTGCAGTTCTAACAGGTTTCTTTTTAATTACTTTTTTCTTTAAAGCCATAATTCATTTTATAACAGATTTGATAAAAATCAAGATTTGATTAAATTATTATATGTTAGAATATGACGACATTGCTACAGATATTGTGAATCAGCTTAAGGAACAACAATCTTCTGAGCAACACACCCAACCACTTCAGACTCTAACAACAGATGAATTAGAGCAATTCCTCCTAACAAATGCTGCAACACTCATTAGAGACTCAGTTCAAACTGTTGGTGAATTAAGAACACAGATGGGTCCGGGGTCTGATCCAAAAGAACTAACAGGTTTTGCTGAAATTATCAAAGCAACATCACAAGCTCTTGAATCACTCAATAGGGTGTATGTAACAAGAGAGAAGAATAAGAGTGCTAAAGAGATCAAGCAAATGGATATTGATTCAAAACAAAAGATAGTTGAAGATATCAATAATACTAGGATCTTAATGAACAGAGAAGATCTACTCAAACAACTTATTGAGAATACCTTGTCTGATGGAGAAGATATAATCGATGTTAATGTTGTGAAGGTAACTGATTAGGAACCAGGTGGTGGGGCTGGTAATAACGGGTTACCATTTGCTGGTGTCAGTGAAGAACCACCTTCGAGAGGCCCTTCTAAAGATGGTACATCGGCACCCCGGGGTTGTAATTCCCTTTGATCTAATATACCCTGGATCTGTGTATCTTCTGGTAAAGGTGGTACAACCTGATCTTCATCAGCTATTATTGGATTTGGGGATGCAAATCTTTCATCAAAATTTGTAATAACCTCAGCTGTGGTGGATATACCTTGTTTTGAAAACCCAAACACTAATATATTATCTAATCCGGGGTCATATTGGGGTCTAAAAATATAGAGTTTATTTGAATCACCCTCAATAATATCGACCCACTTAAGTGTTAAAGGTGGTTGACCAGACCCATTATCTAACAATACTTTAAACGTGTCTCCCAAACCTATGTTAAAGCTGTTAAGATAACTTACTAGATCTGAGGTAATACCGCAATTTGACGTTCTAAAAGCCCCACCGACGGGGTTCGCACTTCTTATAAATAATGTATCTTCCGCCTCACCTATGATGGTTGGAACAGTGATACCATTTTGAGAAATTGTTTGTTTTCTCTCGGTATTTTCAATTGTTTGAATGTACTTTGCATATGTGGTAGAACCAAGCCACGTTAGTGGGTTTCTTAAAGAACCACCAATTATATCCCACGAAGTCTCCCCATTGGGTGAACCCACATATGGATCATCTTTTGGGGATCCAAACTCCTTGAGATAACCATATACCCTTGTTGTAATATTAATGGTAGGGGAAACAATATAACCATCACCTTCGAAGTCGACGACTTGGGTGTCACCATTTTCAGTTATAACTGTTCCGGTTTCACCGGCAACGTTGTGGTTTTGAACAATTGGTTGTTCAGCCCCGAGTGATTCTCTGGTGCGACCTGGGTATGATCTTGCATATGGATTATAATAACCTCTTTCATTATCCAGATTTTGTTCTGAATCATAAGGGTTGTATTGTCTAAAGAATGCATTGATGCGACCGCAATCCCCCAACGCATTAGCTGTAATAGACATAACAGCGAGCTTAGCTTTTTGAAAAGCAAAGTACGTGGTATAATCTGGTCTGCTTTTACCATCGACAGTAACCTGGGAAGCCCCGGTGGTATTATATGCTGAGTTACCAGCTTTAAAGGCTCTATCCTGGTCTCTTAATTCCCCATCTGTGTAAAACAGAGATGTGATATTTTTACCCATTGTCATTAATGACTGCTTCATCATGAGCAGATTATTTTGTATCGTTGGTAAAATCTTGTTATATATTGATTTTGCAACTGGAACACCAGGTGGTGCTATATCTTGAGTAAGATCACCTGGTGGTGTTGAGTGTATCGATGGTATATATTCAGGATTATCTAACAACCCCATCCCGCTACTATAGTTAAAGTAATTGCATGGTGCATACAAGCAGTCTTTTGCAGCGTCAATTAACTGATTAGTAAAATTCTGGTCATAATCGTATATATCAGATGATGTAATGGCATCTCCCACAATATTGTTAATTTTTCTACCACTACTTGCATATCTAAAGTGCCTTGCAATATAGTCACCAACTTGACCACCAAAAGGACCGTTATTAATCCGATCAACATAGAATATTATTGTTTTTGTATCAATTCGGGGACCATTTATAACTAAAATCCGAGCAAATTGAAGAGCAGATTCCAAATCTGTGATGTTATTGTATAGGACAGCCAAGCTTAAATCCAAATTCATCGTATCCTTACTCTCAACAATTGTGAAGTCCGTTGTTGTCAGGAGATCATTAGGAACATCTTTTGCAAGCTCACAAACTGGGTAAATCCGGAGTTGTTCCACAGAATAATACTTTGTAATCAGCTTTTCTGGAGTGCTGTGGTTATAGACAATCATCTAACCTTATTTATTCCATTAAATATTCACGTGAGTCTTCAGAAAAAAACATTTTCACAGATCAAATCGCAGAATGCCGAAAGCTATGATGGCTTCTTCCAATTCAAACAAGATGATTACCCCTTTAGTGATGGGTTATTATTGAACAATGTCATGGGATTGTCATCTATTAATGATTCAACCATCAATAATTACTCTTTCTTGTTCCTCACCGATAAGCTCAAAGATTCTGACATCTATTCTTTTGATACAAAACAAGTTGTTGTATCAAATGTTGTTGGGACCATTCAGTTCAATGGTGGTTTCTTATATTTTGATGATCCCTCAACCCTGGGAGTATTACCATTTACTGTATATAACGAGGTATACACCCCGGGATGGAACTCTGTAACAGTACAACCATCAAGTAATATCATCGATGTTAACAATTCATACTTTGAAATTGTTATTATTGATTCATTATATTGTAAAATCCGCCATTGTGTTGATGATAGCATATTTTATCTTGCTTATGAACCGGGTGTCTTTGACGATCATGACTTTTTCTTCACAAAGACACCATCAACATTCTGTATTTCACCTTCTGGTGTTGATAACACAACATTTTACTGCTTATATGACCAAGATGATGGTTATCTATCTCTTTATAAGCCTCTCACTAGTGTGTCTGGGGTGGTTGTATATGAGGTTACCTCAGAATCATCTAATCTCACATTGACATCAGTTGCAACAGGAAGCTTTATTAATAGCAATTTGCTTAAGGTTCAGGTGGTTAATTCTGTTGATCCAAAAATTAATACATCGTGGGTATCATACAATATTGATAACATTGAAGATGGACATATTAATGACACAAAATCCCGGTTTAATATCAAGGGTAACCACCTTCTAACGTTTGAATATTCAAATGATCCAGCTATAAAGAAGTTCCGGGACTTAAAGCTAAAGAATATATTTACTGATACCAACACTATCAACAGAGGGGCAGTGTTTGACAATCCGGTTCCAGAGGTTCCTTCAGTTAATCACAGAGAGTACACAACTATAACCACAGGGAATGATGATGAAACTGGTTATCCCCACATTACATTGAATTACATTATGTTTAGTAAGGACATATATGTAGCACCTGGGGAAGTTACCTTATTCCAAACTAGTTCTTCACTTTACCCCTACGAACAACTGAATATTAACGACTCAACCTTTGCAGTCAATGGAAGTTTTGGGGGTTCAACACCATCAATAAGTGATCGCATTGTATCTGCTGATAAAATGACAAGTGAATACAAGGGAGGTCGTTATCTCACCACATGGTTATCAGCTGGTGATATAAACACCAAGGGTGTTTGGGTGGATCGGTATTATATCCCAGATCTAACAACAAAACAACAAGCATTTTCAGCACTTCCGGTGTATGCACCAACGTTTAGTGATGATATTGAGAAGCTTCTTAGTAATAATGCTGAATATACAGCAAACATCTTAAAATCACCAATATTTGATAAGAAGTCAGATGTTGTATTAGCTCCAAATAAGTGGTATGAATATCATAGAATAGGAAATACAGACATTACCACTTATAATTCCGAGATTGAGGGGCTAGCCATCGATGGAATTAGTAAAACAAATACATTTAATGGTATAACAACATATGATACCCCACTCACAACCTTAGAACTCACAGGGAATGTGTTTGCCTCTATTCCATCTTCAACGATTAACAAGTATAACTCATTCACCCTTAAGTTTGATTACAACATTGATTGGAAGACCAATGACTTCTACCAATTAATTGGGAATACCTATCAATATGGGTTTGGTATATTCAAAAACTACAAGATAACACCATTTATTTACATAATTGATGGTAACAAACTTAAAGTCTATAATTCAGACTTAAATTTCTTATTTGAAACTATATTAATTGGTGCCTTATCACCAATCACAATCAAAACAGTTATCATATCAAAATACCTTAAGGATCTAATTATCATCGATAATGAAGGGTCAATATACAGGGTGTCTACCGGGGGAGTGCTAAAGCAATACCTAATCACGACGTTAGCAGCAGGGTATGTGGGATGGACACAAGATGATGACACCGCATACTTCTTATATGCTGATGGAACTGCTGTTTGCCTCAATCTTACAACACTTGAAGTAGGGGCATACGAGGTAACACCATTTACTCCTGATGAAGCATTACAGAGCTTAACAATATATGATGATATTGTATATGGAATTGCTGGGGAGTGCATAAAGTATGACACAACATATGGTTATGTATCGGGAGGTAATGAAATATTCCGGTATAACTTCAGGGATAAGACAAAAGAAACGTTTATATCAAGCCTTTCTTCAAATACCTTATGCACTATCGATGATGAGCAGTGTGTTTATGTTGTAAACACTAACAATCTCGTAAAACTCACAAAGAATCGACGACTTATTGCCTCAGCACGCATTGATTCCTTATCATCTTCACCAATTCGTATTGATACCATCAGTGAATTTGATGAGACTGGGGAGCTCAACACGGAAATATTGTATGTATCAAAATCAAATGTTGATAACACCATCAACATTACAAAATACAACAAGGATCTTGTAGAAATCATGAATCTGACAGCTGATGTCTCTTATATTGACTACAACAACTATGTCTTGTCTAACTATAACTTGTTCGACCATGGGAGTTCAAGTGATACCATAAGGATTTCAATTGCTCTTGTTAATCTCTATGATAGAAAAGACATTGTTACAGAATACATTGATATTAACACTTCCGACCTATCAAATAATGGGACATTTATCTTGAGATGTGATACAAACCAGGGGAACTTCACAATATTCAATAATTATCAAAAACTCGGGAACATTACCTTTGACCCGGCTAAGTATCGGTTGGATGATCTGTTCTATGATGATATATTCATTGGAACAGCGGGGATGGTCAATAATACATCATTGATGGCTGTGATTAACCAAAAAAATCACTATACTATCAACGATGCAACAATATCCAATGTTAAACTCTATAATGTCCCTTTAAAAGACTATGAGGTCCAATCACTTCTATTAGAATCTCGAAAAATACAAGATCTTACACTCACTCTCCCATGTGGTCAAAGAAATAACATTGAAGAAATTAGAAGAATGTTCTTCTTCCAACCACCAACAAGTAAATCTACCGATATTGATGTAATCGTGAAGAACTCCTCAATCACATCAACGGAGTTCCAGGCTAGTATTAAAGATAAAATACTAATTAATATCAAGAAATACCTCCCTGGTAATGTAAATATTAACGACATTAAGTTTGAATACTATAAAGATGAATAAAATTAAATTTGGATACACAACAGGTGATAGTTTTACCTTATCTGGTCAAGATTACACAGGGAAGTATACCGTTTATGAAGATAATGGGGTGTATAATGCATATGTTGCGGATGAAACAACGCAAGTATTGGTGGAAAAGCCTTCATTCCGGACCGATATCATCAATTCTTCTTTATTTTTTGATAGAACTGGGCGTGATAACCCAGAAATACCAAATAATCTCAATGATATATTGATACAACCTAATGAATATGTAACATCCCAGGTAATAAACAGCAAGCTCAAGAAGATTTATGATAATACGACATACCTTTATTCAAAATTGATAGCACCAAAGGGTGTTATTCCAGAGAATGTCTTATTCTATAGTGGTCTTACCAATGCTCTTAGCACAGCCCCAACGTGGATACCCCCAGCGTTTGTTGAAACATATAACTTTGATACCACTTTTGTTGATAGACCAAATGGGGAAGCACCAATTCAGATGTTTACATCTGAAAAGTATGGGGTTCTTGATAGTATTATATCAATTGAAAGCATTTTATCACCAGATGAGCAGTCTTTTACCATAATTGGATGTACACCAACAACTTTTGTTGCTTTAACTGGGGATTTTGATCAAAGAGCTTTTGATATATCAATTCAAACTACATATGTTGATGATTTCAATAATGATTTCGAATATTCTAACATTACCGATACATGTCGTGTTGGAAAGCATATGTTTGTCTGTGACTCTGGGAATGATCTCATCCATAAGTACGATGTATCTCGGTTATTAGTATCACAATCTAATACAAACCAACGAATCCTTGTTGAATCTATTGGGGGTCGTGGGACTGGTCGAAATAAAACTAAATTCAATACACCAACATTGTTAGCTCCAGGAGGATCAGCAATTTATGTGTGGGATAGTGGAAATACTTTCTTTAAGAAGTTTGATACAAATTTTAACCACATATCTACATTCCGTCGCGTTAATTCATTTAAAGAAACAGTACTATGTATTGGTTATAATAATTTTACAGAGAACTTCTATTGCATAACATCAAAAGACGAAGTGTATTATATGTATGTCATGGATAGTAACGACCAACATCGTGTTCTTTCCAAGGTTGCTTTAGATATTCTGTGGGACCCTGATAAGCAATTTAAGAGAATTCTGTTTAGTGAAAATGAATCTAATATTTTCTATATTGTCACAAACAAACATGTATACAAGAAGACAGCAAATGATCCAACGAAGACTATTGGAAGATTTTCATATGATAGAATGTTTCTAATTAAGAGACCAATATGGAATTATTGCCAAATAAAGTTTGGACAATCAAACTTCACCTGGAATCATGGCGGTGATGAATCAAACCGGATGGATTTCAAGGGGATGTCGTTGAATTCGTCTTTAAAAGATGGGGATATGATATTCATATCAAAACGAGGAAGATTTTATGGTTGTTTGGAACCAAATGAGTATGATAGAGTGTTGCTCTGTGAGAATTACGAAAATTATGGTATAGAATCTGTTGAACTAAACGCATATGATTATGTCCAAGCATCAAACATTAATAAAGAAATTTATAAAGTGTTGCGAGACATGATCATACTCTATCAGAACCTTCGAGGTCAGTTTAATAATGATTTTGACCAAGTTGATACTCTTGAAGAGACAAATGATGCGGGGGTATTTAGAATAAGAGGATACAACTATATTCAAGAACAATTTAGTGATATTGATATGGAAAATGTGTATGTTCATGAAAATGAACCCATAACACCCCTTTCAATTAATAGATCTCTTGGTATTATCCATAATTTACAAACAGAAATGCTAAGCTTCACAGGTCCTGATTCGAATAAGCTAATTCCATCACCAAGATTTAATAATAGTTTGTTAATATTAGACTAAACCCTAAATATCTTAAATGCCTATTACACTCACAGACGAATATATTGCTGAAACCTACCAGGGTGTTATACACTCTCAGGGGTCCCAACTATCAGGTACCGGATTAAATGGTGAAGTGGTGATGTTGTATGATGGCGTTGGTCATGAAACCTCAATTGCAATTGGGAAGAAAGGTTCTGGCATGAGTGTTTACTGTAATCTGTCAGCATGTGGTACACTATATCTCAGTGGTGCTGAAATTCGTAACATTATTGATTCAAGAATGCATTGGAGTTACGATCCAAACTCTGATTTTATTCGTCAGAAAACCACTACATATGATTCACAACCAATTATTGGTGCTGCTGTACAGGCTCTATCAACACAAACACTAACAGCCGGGGGATATACCTATCCAACAACAGCTGTTGTATCACCTCTTTCATCTGTTATGGTGCTTGGGGCAAATAATACACTTCAGCTCGTACCTTTTACAAGAGCATTGCTTAGGGTCACAAAAGATAGAGTGATCTTTTGTGAGTTAAATACAACCATAAATGTTGATACTTATATGCCAATAACTGCTACCACTCTCAACACATACCCCGGGGCTTATTATCAAGATAGGATAGCTGGTGATACTCTAAAGGTTGTTGGGATAAGACATTATGGAAATAGGGGTGTGTTTGCAGTGATTAGTTATTCCCAAAATGTTGTTGTATCTGCTAATCTAAGATATGAGGTTGAGAAATACTATTTTGATGGTAGTAGCTGGGTAACTTATGTAAATCAATTAGGGGCTGGGGAGCAAATTGCTGGTGAGCTATACAACACGTATGTAGATCAAAATGTTACCTAAAAATATTTGATAATCCCAAATACATGACTTAATAATGTCATGACTACTGTGGCTGAATTAAAACAAGATGTAATTGCTAATAGCAGTGATATCCTGAATTTTATCAAAGGAAACCAACTAAAGTTTACATGTCGTTATTCAGAAACACCTTTTGTAAACTTTATTGGTCGTTCCCGATTTAAAACGTTATCAGACAATAACATGCCTAAAGAATTGAAGGAGATGGTCCTCAAAAATGTACCAGAAAATGAGTTTAACTACTCATTTATACAGATACAACGGTATGACCCTGGTGATTTCATACTTCCACACAAGGATAACTATGTGTCACAGCTGAGATTGTTTAATCTCACATCTTCCCAAGTGGATGGGTTGTGTATTGAGTCGGGAGATACATTTATTCACATTTTAGACCATGCTGGACAAGAGATTATCTTTGATCCCCTTGCATGGCATTGGATTAACCCCGTGAAAGAACAAAGATATAGTTTAGTAATTGGAAAATGAAAGCAATTTTTGACAACACAGGAAAATACCTTTGCCTTACTGATGATTCGTTCGGCCTATCTGGTTATATCGAGAAAGATATCATGACCCTCCCAGGACCCCCAGAGAGATGTGTGTGGATTGGAGATGTACATACAGGAAAGCTAGTATCTTATGATTCCATGGATTATAACGTCTTTCTCTCCCAGCAAGAACACTATGATACAAAGATTACTATATACGAGACAGAACAAAAGCGGATTTGTACAGATAAAATCATAAGACAGGGGTATGACATTCATGACCAGCTCAATATCATCCGGAAAGCTCTGTTAAAGATCGTCGATGATGAAGATTTAAAGAGAATGGAGAAGGTAATAACAAATATAACTGATTCCTACGCTGCTGATAAAGAAAAATTTCAAACAAATCCCAACTTTGAATATGTTAATACAATTCGAGAAAAAGAAGAACAATTTCAAGGATTAAATAAACTGTAATGCCTAACATAGACCTCATTAAATTAAAAGTACGTCGTGGTACTGATACACAAAGAAGAACAATTGTTCTCGATCAGGGGGAATTAGGATATACAACTGATACAAAGCGTGTTTTTGTTGGTGATTCTGCAACTAGTGGAGGTGTTGTTGTTGGTAATAAGTCTTTTCCACCAACAACAACAAAAACCGGGATCACAGGTGCTGTTACCGGAGATATAGTTCTTGAAAATTCATTACTTTATCAATTATCTGGTCAAGACCCAACCGTATCATCGGGGTGGGTTCAAATATCTCCTCAAATCGACAATTCTACTATTAGATATGATGGATCTAATCGGCTAACAGTGCTTATTCAGGGGTTAACAGCAGGAATATCACAAGCAATTGTAGATAATGTAACAATCCAAGAAATTGGGGGTAAAATATCAACAAAAACGTTATATCTATCTGCGGCGGCACCATCAACGGTCGGACTTGGATTAACCGCATCAAATACAGGGCTAGCAACTAACATTGATACAAACTATCTAGATTACACTGGTAATAAAGTAACTGTCAAACAACAGACTCTTCCAAATGCTCGGCTTCTATTTAACGTCGATGAGATGTATTTTGATGTATCTGATGGAACAACTCTTGGAATGTCAAACTTTACCCTTCCAACTACAGGTATCGGTATTGAACACTCTTTCTTTAGTATAGATTATGGAAATTATAATGCAAGAAACACCACATTCAAAGATAATTTAAGTGTATTCAGTGGTAATTCATCACTTAGTGCAGCATTTGGTGGTCGCCTTTCTCGAAGTGGTGTAAACCAAACAACAACTATAGTGCTTTGTGCTATTAATACAACAACAACAGCGGCTGTACAACTATCCTCAGCTGGATTCATAACTCTCAATAGAAGTATATCCGGGGATGGGTTACTTGGAAAGCGGATTGCGATTCCTATATTCACATATTAATCAACTAAATAACCATATAATGGCTAAATTAGAAATTTTCGATAATTCTCTCATAAAATTAATAGTTCGGAAAGGGTCAAACTCTGATAGAATTAGAACAACATTATCAGAAGGGGAACCTGGATATACTGTTGATACAAAACGACTATATATTGGTGATGGGTCCACAGTCGGTGGAAACGTTGTTGGAAATAAATTTCTTGGCTATACAACTAACCTCACTTCATTACCAACAGTCCCCGGGGTTGTGGGTGATATAGCTTATGATTCAGCGGCAAGTACGCTCTACTACATTCAAACAGGGGTTGGTACAATCGTTACAGATTGGGTATCGATTAGTACAAATATTAATGTTGTTTCTTATAATAGCCTGTATTCTTTAGTTCGTTCTACTTCTGCGGCGCATGGAGCAGGATATGCTGTAACAACATCAATATCTGCAAAAGCAAACAATGTATATTCTACTGTTAATAGTAAATCAGCTAGCTGGGACACAGCATATACATACTCTTCTTCAATACCACACTATGCATTAATATATAGTATATCTGGTAATGTACTGACCGGTACAAATGGGTCATATAACCCTACTCTTAGTACTGGGTCGTTTGTATCATACTTTAGCGATTTTTATATTGATGAAGTTATATTAACAGCAAGACGCCCACCCATTGATGGTTTTGGTAATGGTGAAATAGAGGTTAATGTCTATGTAGCTAACACCTTAAGATCAACGCTGACTATGGGTGATAACCAGACATCGACGTTTGAGACATTTGGTTTACCAGTTGGTATTAGTAGGGGAGAACGGATATATTTAAATGTAACATACATAAACACTCTTATACCAGTTCAGGGGCTAAATTTATATATTAAAGGTAGATTAGTGGATGTGGTAGTTTAGTGGATGTCCTTTAATATTAAGGGACAGAATTAATAGCTTTCCACTTACGAACACGCTGAACATATTCGTTCTGCTGTGCTGCTTTTTCAACAAACTGATCGGTCACAATAAAAGTATCCGCAATCTTCTCAATTATTGGTTGTTTTGAGAACTTTATCCATTCTGGTTCAATGGGCATCGCGGGATGTTGAATCTTCACATACTCAACAGTAGTTGTACAGGATACTAGACTACTTATTAGAAGGATCCCAGCCAAATTTCTTATTAAGCTCATCAATTTCTCCTTTGTTAATTTGTCTTTCAGTTTCAGATTGGTTATCAACAATATCCTGAAGCTCTTTTATTCGCTCCTTCTTTGTATCTTCTACTTCCTTCTTTTCTTGCTTCTCTTTATAAAACCTAAACAGTTGACCGAATAGTTTTAGAGCTTCTTTAATTAAACCAATAACATCCATACTAATATTTATTGATTACCCGTATTATAACAATAAATCAATACATGAGTAATGATACCATAATGGAATTTGATAATATAACACTTCGAGATGTTATAACACTTCGGGAATTTATTGATAAGCATTGGCAGAATGAATTCCATGATAATATCCTAGATCTTAAACCTCTTGTTGATATCTATTCAAAATTGGTTGATATTGAATACGCCTTTGATGGGAAACAAGATGAGATTGTGGATATATCTTATGATGCTGAAAGATATGAAGCGTTTAAAGATTGGTGTTCCACCACCCAATAATGTGGTATATAATTATAGGGATTAAATAGTCTTACATGGCAGCTCCACGCACATCGACTATCTTATACAATCATGATTTTAATCCGAATTATGATATAACTTGGTCAGTACAGTTTTTATTATCTGGAAACACCAACAGTTCCGGGGGGTGGACAACCTTTTTAACGGATAGAACAACATTCACATCTCCAGGGACAGGAATTGATGTTGGTTATAGTGGCCAAACCGGATTATCTGGGGCAAAAGTATGTGTTGGGTTTGATACAACCGGGTTGTTTGCAACAACATTTACTTATCCGGATGCTTCTAGAAGGGATGGCATCGCATTATCCGCTCGACAAGCTAATATGCTTGTGGTACGTGGGGGGTTTCCAGACTTTAACTTAATTTACTCAGCCCCACTCTCTGCTTTAGCTAGCTCCCTTGATCTACTTTCATTCACAGAAAACTACCAAACTCTGCGATTCAGACTTGGTAACGTTGGTCGCACGCTGTATATCGATTGGCGATCAAGTGATGTATCTTCATATATCCCACTTACTTCAGTTAATGTAAATTTAAGTGTTGTTGATTCTTCAGCGTTCTATGTTGGTTATTCATTTACCACCCCAGTATCAACAACATTTGGGTGGAAAGAATCTGTTCTTTACTTGCGTCAGCCACTCCATGAAGGTGTTTCAACTGTTCCAACATATACAACAACTGCATTTACTCCAATTGTGACTGATCTTTGCATGGATTGCTTACTCCCTACGCAATATTATACAGTATCAGCATCAATTCCGGATGTACCAAAATACATAACTGCTGTTATAACTTATATTGTTTTTATTGATTGTGATCAGATCAATACAACCACATTATTTGGTCCAAGTTCAGGAGATTTAACTGATGGGCCTCTATATATTGACAATTTATTATCAATCCTTTACACCGGGGGATTTGTGTATGATAATATCACATATACCGTCCTTGACGGCTTTGTTACAGGCTTGTCTGCCTGTAATTAAATGTTACCCAATCGATGTTCAACAGTAACATCATGCACCATTGAGTGGAATCTTTCATTAATATAATGTTGAATAGCAATTGGTTTGACCCAATCTATCTTTTCGATGTTAATATTATCGTCTTCACACTTTCTTTGAATACAATCAATTGCCTCTATTAGACACATCCACCGGGCAAACGTTTCCACAGACATCTCTTCTGTTTTGTCTTTTAACTTTACCTGAATTTTCGGGTGGGTTTTTAGTTTCTTTGTAACTACCATACTTAATTATATGATATTTCCTCTTTTTTCTAACTTTTATTACTGTCAGACGATTCCGTTTGTGGTATCGCATTGATTTGCTCAAATATCTCACCAATGGCCACTGTATTATCAATCATCTTAGTAAGCATGATTGGAGTTAATGTAACATCCACCTTTGTTTCACAACCACACTTGACACACTCAACTATATTCTCTTCTGCAATGAAGATTGGTACTGTCATTACGTCAGAACACTTTGGACATGGTATATTTGCTGAGTTTTGAGCTAAAATATCAAGGGTTCTATTATAATCCTCTTGTTCTTTTGTGTTTCTAAGGTATTCCAACACAGAGTTAATAATCCATGCACCGAATATTTGTATCCCTGTAATCACTGCCATGGCCTTCCAGTAAGAATCAGGTAACCATGGTGTGGCGACTACTGCACTGACAAGAAGAGTTAATGCAATAGATCGGATAAGTTGTTTCATACTGATATTTTATCTAAACTATTGGTTAAATCAAATATTTGTTCGTTGATCGCCCCGATTTTATTTTGTACTTCTTCAATTTCACCGACTTTTTTGGTGTTTTGCTTTGCTAATTCAAGGAGGTTGTGGATGTCAATGAACTTTACGAACATATCACCAAGTTGATCTGTAATAGTTTGAAGAGTATTTGGTAGTATTGGTTTAGCTTTGTGTGTTTCTTTCTCTTCTTTCTTTTGAATCTCAAATTGTCTCTTGAGATCCTCCATGGAACTTGTGGGTTGCTGTGCAAATCCAACCTGATAAGGTGATGGTTGTGTGTTTATCATGTATATATTTAAGGTAGTGAGAATAAATAACTATATGTCAGCATTCTCAAAGAGATTTAAACTTTTTATCGAGCAAGATATTGAACCAACACCGGAAGAACAGGCGATGCAGTCTACTCTTGATGGTGCTGAGCCTGATCAACTTGGAGCAAGTGGGGTCGACCAAGCCGTTCTTCAAGCAGCAGCTCAACAAGAACAGCAAATGGTTCAACACATTAAAAATTGGATTGGTGAGTTAGATAAGTTCACGAACTTCTTGAATGATCCTGATGATCAATCATCAATTCAGTCTATTCTTAGAAATTCCGTACCAGATACAATCTTGGATAAGATTCGTACAACAGAAACGAAGAAAATTGCTCGTACCGCAATGGATTTAGCTTCTCTCGCTCAATCTATGAAGGGTTACTTGTCTGGATCATCTGATCCGAAGTACCGATTCAGATAATCTTCTTTATCTGGTTTATCTTAATCTTTCCGGTCAAACCGGAGAACGAATTACTAACTACGAAATCTTGACTAATATGGTCAAGATTTCCCTTTATGGCAATCTCATTAAAATCTTTGAATCTTTTTCCAATATTTTCTGGCCAAATGAAGACCGTTTCATTATTATCAATTAGCTTTTCAGATTTTGATAAGCTTGTTTGGTCTTTCCATTGAGAATCCAAGACAAATATCTTTTTATAGAACCTCAAATACTTCTCCATCTGTTCTTGCTGCAATTGAGTAAACGTTTGTTGTGAATCTTGAATACCCCCAACAGCAACACCATTTTTCATAAAGAAAGAATTGAAAGGACCTTCAAATATAAACACGTAATTACTGTCTGGTGTTACTTTATCGATACCAAATATTGATTTTTCACCATTGGTCTTTGAAATATACCGAGGACGTGGGTCACCAGCTATAATTTGCCGAGATTGGTAGAATATTACTCGACCTTTAGTATCATAAAATGGTATTATGAGCCTATTCTTGTGAGTTGCGTCTCTAAATGAAACATAAAGTCGGTTTGGCTTGTTAATAGCTGTTTTCAAACGCCTTGATTCTATGAAGTCAAGACATCTTTCTACAATCTGACTTTGATCTTTTGTCAAAATCGATTCTCCATCGTCTCTCAATTGCTCTCGATCGATATCAAATAGGTCTATGCCATCGTTTGGAATATCTGTCGTTTCAAAATGTTTCTCTTGGACTAACGTACTGATATCGTTTGGAATACCATAGTCGTAATCAGCATCTTTAATATCATTAATGATATCTGATACAGAATTACCAGATACTTTTGCAATCCATTTAAGAGACTTTGATGACCACCCACAATTGTGGCAGAATATCAGATCCTTTTTGGGAATATAATAACAACGGCGTTTTACACCAGAAGATTTACCTTCTCTACATATAGGGCACTCAGCTTGGTATGTATCGTTATACTTATTGTGTTTTACCCTATATGCAAATTCGTAAAACTTGTTTATCGAATATTGCTCTGGTACTGTAATCATTTAAACAATTGACTGATGATATTGGTCATTGTATTGTCTTGAAAGAAAGTTTCAAACCATTTTTCTTTGCTCGTTACAATCTTTTGAAAGTTTAAGTCTGTACAAATGTACATAAACTTGTCCCAATCTTGCTTTGGATATGGGTTTTGTAATTGTTGGTTATAATGTTCTTCTTCTTCCGGATACTGTGAATAACCATGGTTGAGGTCCATGAGCTTCATGTTTCGGTCAAATACTTCTTGTTGTTCTGATGTAAGAACTATCTCATTATTAATGTATTGCTGGATCTTTTTAGCTCCAAATCGGTATACACCTGGGATGTTATCAGATTGATCACCCTGAAACGCTTTATATGTGACAAAGTGTTCATGAGCATGTCCAAGTAGTTGGTCAACGTTATCTGATGTGTATTCAATCTTCTTCATTGGACTGAATACAATAACATCTTTGTTGACCAATTGGATAAGATCCTTATCAACAGTTATAATCACCTTAGTCCCGGGTAATTTATGGCACAAAAACGCCATAATATCATCTGCTTCAAGTTCTCTTGGGTAAAAGTTAATACCACCAATAGCTTCAATCAATTCCTTGATGTGGTGATTATCACAGTGAATGTCTATTGAATCATCCGCGTTTCTGTTCCCTTTATATTGCTCAAGAATTAACTTCCGAGGATTGGGTTTATAGTCTGGTTTTTCATCCCAACAGCAGATAATGTTGGTCGGTTTATACTTTTCGTAATATGATCGGAGCGATGTTAAGAAAATGTAAACACCAAGGAAGTCTTTTTTGTTTTCAGTATCTTGATTGTTATAGAAATTTTTTGCGACCCACTGGGACCTCCACACCAGGTTGTTCCCGTCTATTATTAAAGTCTTCATTTTTTCGAATTTGTGTCCTCAACGTTTCTTTGTCCCACTTTGATGGGTTGCCAGTTTGCTTTAAGCGGTCATACGAGATTTTCATCCCCTTATATACAGCTTTTGGTAATCTCTGTATAAATTCTATTATATTTGATTTCCTCTCAAAATCAAATTTACCCTTTTCATAAACCCTTATTACATTGAGGGGGTATGATAGAAAATAAAAAGAACCTGGGGTACTTTCCATTAGTATTAGTAATTCACCCATCCGCTCCCCAGATTTTACCATGAATGAATCACGGGGTTTAGAGGTCTTCGGGGTCACCCAGATCATCTTGTGATTGCATAAACTGCGGAAGGAATTTAATATAGAGATTTCTCAGAGCATCATTATCTTTTGACGTCGGACCATATGTGATAACGACTGGGTCACTTTCTTGGTCGTAACCAAGAATTACAAAACAATCAAGGAACTCTGATATTGTTGATATAAGTGCTTTACTATTATCCTCAGATTCTCTGATGTGGTTTTGTTTGTCTATATTTTCCTTCAATGCAGCTTGTATAAGAGCCCTAATTGCACTGGTATCATGATCAACACCATCAAGCTTCAGAAATGGAACTTTTGGATTATCCACACCAAGGGGGAGCTGTTTAGCGGAAGTTCTTTTCCGTCTTTTTGGTGTGGGTTCATCGGCCATAATTTTATTTATTCTCTTCATCTCGCGTTTTGAAAAAAATAGAATCTTTGTGTGATTGGGTCACACCTCTTTCAACAAGATTATTAATCACAACCTCCATGGAATGTGTCTTAATGTAAAAGTTTGGTGGGAATAATCTTCCACCATCATCAACTTGAAACAAAATCTCACCTCTTTCGTTTTTGTTCTCGAAACAAGTGATAAACACAGAAAAATTTCCGGGGTCCACTAATACCGTCCACTTTCTTGGGTCAGAAGGGGCATATTTTTGAAACATCCGGAGCGTAATATATCCATTATCTTTCAACCTCTTAATGAAGTACGCTGGTGTCTTTAACTTGTTTTTGTCTTGTTTTGTAATTTTAGTATTCATTGGCTAAACGATGTAAATATGTAAGTAGACATGATGTAATTTTCAACTATAGTGACAATACAAACACCCATTTGTTGGTTTATACTCACCGTACATACCTGCCAGTTTGATTGCAACAGTTTAAAGTTATCAAAATTTAAACTGATTGGATTGAGGGTTACACCCTTTGTTGTATTACCAATTGTGCATCCAAATGAGTCGATATTGTGTTTAGCTTTATCAGTTATCTCTCCAAAAACACCTTCTTCATTTGTATAGAAGTAAATTTTATTCACGTCCCCTGAAAATGCAGAAGCTTTTGTAAGTTTTTGATATTCAGCTTTTGTTAGGGTAAATTCAAAATCTGTCTCAAACGATTTGATCTTTTCAGGTTTTAACTGACATGGAGATATCAATCCCTCTTCAAACAAATGGTATGTAAACTTTATATCCTTTGATTTATATTTCAAAGAATTTGGACCAACATCAAGTGATATTGTCGGTTCTTCAATATATCTGATTAGGTTGAGGAGTCTTTTTACGTCAGGAATATGAAGAGTTAAATTATTATCAACATTGATCTTTTCATCTTCCCACTCGCTGTACAAAAAAAGAGTATTATCTGGTGTAGAGACAATACTTTCAATTTTGTTTTTGGAGATGGATAAAATGGACTGCTGTGTAATTGAATCAAGATTCTGTAGGAACCTTACGAGGCTTTCTTTTTCTAGGCTTAGATGCATTCTTCTTTTTTGTTAGTAGATCAATTATAATTGATAGCTTATCATCAATAGATTTCAATAGTGAAATATCAATTAATTGAGGAATTGGTGACGTAACTGTATGCTGGTCGCGGTATGTTGGGAGTACAGGTTGAGGTGCAATAAAATCGTCCCCTGGTAAAACAAGTGGTTGGTCTCCAAACTTTGGATCCATTGGAGAATCACCAAATTTGGGACCCCCGGTTCCAGAAGGTGTACCTGCATGTTTCATTCCAGCTATAGTATTTTGTAATGATTGTTGAACACCATTACTTGTATTCGGTATCAAGTTCCCTGAGGCTTGTACAATATTACTGTCCATACGTTTGGACTCTCCGAAGAGAGTCCCAAGCGCATGCAACAATTCTGCTGGAGGTTGTTCCATATTACAGGTCTTTAAGAAGTTCTTCGACTTCTGCATCAGAGACATCAACGCTGCTTTCATTTACACCATTAATCTCCTTAAGGATTTCTTTTTCAGAAGGACCATCTTCTTTCTCATCAGCTTCGGTTTTACAATAGAAGTGTTCATCTAACATTTTCTTGAGCTCGTCGTATGATTTAAGAGGAATGGTTTCTTTTAGAGGTGCAGCATGAGCCGTTGTAAGGATTTCTTCGATCTGAGCTTCTGAGAGCTTCAAATCGTTGTTTGCTGTTGTAAACCTTGAAGACGTATATGTTGGGAACGTGTCTGTTTGCTTTTCAACCTTAATCTTGAAGTTTACCCCAGCCTTTGTGAGGTCGAAAATCCTTGCACCAAACTCTTCTGCTCCTTCACCTTGGATAGCGTCTTTGATAATCTTATCAATTTGCTTACCATAACGGATCATCTTCACTTTTCCGTTATTTTCCGGGGTTGTTGGATCGTCAATAACCCACACGCGTGCGAGCCATTGTTCTGAACGACGAACTGCTTTCATCTTTTCTTTTTCTGCCTCAGAACCAACGCGATTAACGCGATAACGTTCTTCAGCGATTGGGTCTCGTTCACCAAACGTCATTGGTGATAGAGCACTTGTGTAAGAACCGGTCAAAAACGAAGTCCAGCCGTGTGAGAAGTGATGGAAGAAGGTTTCAGAAGGGTCGTTGATATTAGGAATCAAACGTAATGTGTATGTATTACCAGGTTTGAGTGACATAATATCGCGAAAACCGCCCCCTTTCTTTTCTTCTTTTTGAAGTGAGTTTTTAATAGATTCGAACATCGTGTTTGTATTGTATTTCATATATGTTATTTTAGTGTATGTTTTTTGTTTTTCAAGAGGTAAAGTTCAAGTTTTTTTACCATATCTCTTAATGTTTCCTTAGGTTCACCGGAACCTAAAAATTTGATTTTCGTTTTGTGAAAAATGTTATGAAAGTCGGGAATAATAAACTCAAGTACATTCTTTTCAATGGTGGGTGTAATGTTGAGAAGATGAAGGCAATAGAAATTGATATCACCATTTTTGAGTTTTAAAATGTAATCAGGGGTTGTGTTGTTGTTTTCATAATATACTTTGTAGTCGTCAAAAGTCAAGTTATTATCTTTACAAAATTCAAAAATAAACTTTATACCTTGTTTTGTTTGTGTTTGTACTTCAATTGTTTTGATATCTCCTAATCGTATCATTTCTACTAACGATATATAACATGATACTGCTTTTCTCGTTGTGTAGAAGTCTAACCCAAATGTACCATCTTTAAAAATTTCATATGGAGCTTCAAAGAACTTATCCATTTTAACTGATTGGTTCGATTCAAGAAATCTTGCAATTTTTTGAACATACATGCACTTATCATCACCCAGGTCGTCGAATTTTTTTCGAAGAGTAAATGGTTGTTTCTTTCGCTGTCTTGATATACGAAGCCATGTATTATAGACGTGCTTTTCTTGCTCTGTTAAGGGAATTGACATACTTTGTTACGTATTTTGATTTAACAATTGTATCATCGTAGTCAAGAAAAATTCTGACTAATTCAAAATCATTTTCAATATCTAGAAGATCTTTTAACAATCTTTTATATCGTTCTTCCTTAAGGGTTAGGAGAAATATATTTTGGATCGACAATTTCTTCCCAATGGTCATCGTACAGAATGTACAATAACACAGAAGTATATGCTCTGTCTCGTCTTCAATTATATTTGATGATGGGTTCATTATACTTTATGAAAGGTTTTGGTTATTTCTAGGAATTTATCTGTGATTTCACCTCCAGCAGCATATTCATGACCAATTCCATTACAATATTTACTACAAATATCTAGAAGATTAACAACACTTCCTTTCTTCCGGCGGAATGACACTCGATTAATCCCAGGCATCACAATAATGCAAATATCTGCACCATACTTCTTAAGAGCATAAAGGGCAATATCATTATTGAACATGCCACCCATAACACAAACTGAATTAACACCATCAATTTTACCACGATAAAACTCTGATTCCTGAATCTTCTCAACAAGATGTTTTTGACGAAGGTTGATTATATTTTGCTGTATGTTATTAAACCCGAAAAAACCTTTTTCAAACTCCAAAACAAATTTATCTAACTTATCTTGATTAGACCCCTTCAGTTCGTGGTATATTGCGTCTAATTGCCTAGATTGTTTGTATTTTAACTCAAAGCAATCATAATCGTCAATGATATGAACTAAAAGCTTTTGATGTTTGGTGATTTCAACCTTGGATTGAAAGAGATCAAACAAAAGCTTTGTGCAGCTCGTGTAATACTCCTTCATAAGTGTCTTTGCTTTTGTATACTTCTGCTTCTCGTCAAAGTGGGCTTTGTGGTGATCAACAATATATACGTTTTCAAAGTCCACTAGTGGTTTGCAATCATCTGGAACGTACGTATCTGTGATATAAACCTTATCATACTTTGAATAATCAAATTTTTCAAATATTTTCTTTGGGTTTCCTCTATCAACACATTGTTGTGTAATATTAGCTCCTTTATATACCCATCTTAAGACAAGACACGAGCCACACCCATCTAGATCACTATCAGTTATTATTAAAACGTTATGTTTCACTCAAGTAGTTATTACTGTTTGTATACTAATCAACACCCCGGAACATCTCAAGTGTTGATATCATTTCTTGTTCAACACTTTCATCTTCTTCCACGTCTTCTGCTTCAGATATTGATAATGTTCCATAGTCAATTCGCATTGCTTGTGTTGATCCAACCGGACCCAGACGGTTTTTCATCATCCCTAATCTGATAATACCCAATTCTCTATCTTCATCCGATTGAAATATTGAAACCATGACGTCTGCAGTCATAGCCAATCCTAGGCTTTCTGAGATTGTTGTAAGATCTGGGTTATTTACATGGGTTCCTGTTCGATTTAACTGGGAAGCACTGATAACCGGACAAGTAAATGTGTAAGACATTGCTCTGATCTGTTCAGTAGCATATTTTACCCGTTCGTATGAGTTAGATCCAATTGGGGAATGAAGAAGGTTGATGTAGTCTATTACAATCGCATCAATCTTTATGCCTTTGTCTTCAATTTTCTTTACAAAAGCTTGAAGTTGTCTTGGTGTTATTGTTGATGGGGGAAACTCTTTGATTAGAACCCGACCACCATTGTTGTTCTTTATGAGATTAATCTCATTTTTGAGAGTGGTTGTTTCAAGATGTATAGTTGATAGTGGAATTTTTGTAACGTTTGAACACAGACGCTTCGCATACAACATCTCAGACATCTCCAATGACACTAAAAGGACCGTCTTGTTTTGCTTTGCAATATTTGTCGCAATATTACCAAGGAAAATAGACTTTCCGATATTTGTTTGACCAACAAACACATATAAAGCTCGACCAGACTTTAGGAAACCACCACCGACTGCTTCGTCAAACCAGTTCCAACTCGATGGAATTGTTTCCTCAACACTGTTTAGATAGTCACAAACCTTATCAATATCATTATACAGGTCTAATCCAATGTCTGTTTGAAGAGTTATGTTACAAGACTTGTCAAATTTTTCAAGAATCTCTGCAGGGTCCACAGTTTTAGTGGAAATATCCTGAGCAATATCCAGCATTGTATTGTATACAGCACGTTCCTTGAGGAACAATTCCGTATTTTGGTACAACTCATCTGGGTTGAGATTTTTATCTATATCCTTTATCTTTGTCAGTACTGATACAAGGGATTGTTTTTGTTCATTATTTTGAATGTACTGCTTAATTTCAGTTGTAGTGGGGATACTATTATGTTTGTCGTAGAAACCTTTAATAATACCCCACGTCATCCGGATATCTTTATCACTAAAGTATCTGCTTTCAGTATAATCAATAATTGAACTTACATAAGTCGGGTCTGTTAGACATTTGTAGATAAAAATATTTTCAAAATAATTCGCATTAAATTTCATTTAGAATTGACAATCTGTAAAATATCTTTTGCGAACTTTACCGTTGGTGTTGTTTGTCCAAATATTGTTTTGTTGTCTCTAATTATTTTACCACATTGTAACTTAATATTGTTACTTTTGAGTTTATATCTCGTTATTGTGGTCTCCAACTTGTGGATCTCTGATTGTAACCTACCGATCTCAGACTGTAATTGTTGAACCGTCATATTTTTTATATTTTTCGAACATGTAATCTTGTCCTTTGTTCCATTCAGTATCATCTAGTGACTCTAACCCGTGTGAACAATGGATGATCGGAAAGTCAATAACACCAACTCTGTTTTTAGCAAAGCTATTATCTAGAGCAAATGACAAATCATAGAAGTGGAAATTTGATGGATTATTCTCATCAAACCATACTTTATTTTCTCTCCACTTCTTGAGGTTTATACCAATAAACACACCATCGATCAAAACAGCTGGCTTATTCAGCAACCCAAAAGAAGTAATCCAATAGTCCTCAGAACTACCAGCAAAATGAGCAACGGCGCCAAGTTGTGATTCTCGGGGAGATGCAATATGCCACAAAAATGGCTTCTTAAAAGTGCACGTATTTGCACCAGCAAGTCCGAATACTGTATATGGATTAGATGTAAGTGGTCTAAAGTCCATTGTGTTAATCTTTATATCGTCGTGGCAAAATACAACAGCGTCGTATAAACCATCATTACTGAGGTCCTCTTCACGGAGGAATTTATTATACATCTTTGCAAGAGATCCAGAAAAATTCGTTTCGATATGAAACTCAAAAAATCCAATATCCTTTAAACTCTTATACAGAAGTGTATCTTTTCTGTTACTTTGCTTCGAACATGAGTAGAACATCACTCTTGGATATTCTATCTCAACATGTTCTGTTTGTTGTTTCTTTTCTTTCATAAAATCAAAAATGGGGATTTTGAGGTAAATTCACCAACCTGTTTAAATGCTTTGTAGTTATCAACCAGTTGGAATATTTTACCTTCTGGTACCACTGTCATGTTCTTCCCAGCTATTGAAGAGAAGTTACCATGTTCGTCAAAAAAGAGAGTAGACCCCTGACGGCATATATAAGTATTCCAGTTATTAACATTGACGATATAAAGAGCAAAAGTACCTTCAATGCGCCCCAAAACCCTCTCGAGTATCTCATACTCTTTCTTTGTAGAAGTGGTTTGTTCGTCTTCATACTCTTTTTGAATCATACTTACTATCACTGATGAATCAACTGGGTTAACATTCCAGGGTGTATAAGTATTATTTAGTTTTTCAAAATTAGTAATTACACCATTATGAGCAACACACCAATCAAGGGTTTCAAAAGGGTGTGATGTATCATAATCCCACTTTCTTTTTGCCGATGTTGGAGCTTGAAAATGTCCAAGAATGTAAGCTTGTTCATTAACAATAAACTCAATCTTGTTGAGATCCATTACTCTTTCAAATTTACCAACCCAATTATCACATACATCCCCATATTCATCCCTAATTAAGGTACATATAGATGACGCAAAGGCTCCACGAACTTTATTTGCTTCGTAAAGTACTTCAAACATTGATACTGATGGGGATCCAAAAATTGCACACATGTAATTTATTTACCTTATCTAATTGGAAAATCTATTGCCTCTATCTTATATACTTTCCCATTAAATATATACATGATTTTTGAAAAAGTTATAAAACGGGCAGAAGTTATTACTGAAGCTCGCACAAGTAGATTTGAAACACTATTCCAAACTGGTTATCTTCGTAAGGCTATTGAAGATAAGAAGCTTGGTGTTGCTCGACCAATTGTGTTTAAGTTTATTATTGAATTCCTCAAAGAGAAAGGGTTAATGCCAGAAGACACTTCTTTTGCTGGTGCTCGGTATGCTGCTGAAGCAGGGGAATTTATCAAAAATCTAGTCGACAGTGGTGTGGTTAAGGATGAAATCGCTGATGAATTCCGGAGCTACACAGAACAAAACCTTGGTCAATTCCTTGGAAGATTACAACAAATCAGAACAAGAGGAAAAGGGGAGATGGTTGGGAAGACATTTGGGTCAAAAGAAGACTTCCAACAATTCAAAGCAGTTAAGACTGCCGATGAACTTAGAGCTGAAAGGGAAGCTAAGAAGCAAGAAGTTAAACAACAAAAAACAGCTGCTACTGATGATATTTCACCAACGTCTTCATTTACAGCTGACACTTCAATAATTGAAATTATATGGGGGGAGGATGTACCTCTCGACGTTGCAGGTCTTACTTCTTATCTTACAAAGGTAAATGGTGGAACTGCTCCAGATGTTGATCAATCAGAAACATCTTCTGATTTTGAATTTGCTGCTGATAGCAATATTACACAAACCATAAAAAAGGTTGGTGCAGAAAAAGTTGAAAAGTCCTTGAAGCAAACACTTTCAAAAGTTCTTGGAATTGATACTGTGGACTTTGAGGTTATTGTACATGCACCTGGGGAGTTTGATTTTGGTGGAGATGACAAACCAAAGAAACCAACGGTCTCACAAAAGCTTGGTGTTGATGATCAGGGATATGGTCTTGGAGTACACGACAGTAAGCCAGGTGAGCAACGTTTTGAAGACGAAGAAGAGCCTATTAAAGAAGAAAGCTTCAAGAAGAAGATTACTTACATTACTACTCGGGATCGTTTTAAGCCAACAACAATGTGGCAACAAGTTCAACAACAGAACGAGCAGTATTTCAAATAATTGGCTTACAGTTATTTGAAGCCCAAAATTTGTCTAGATCTACATTATATTCGATCGGGTCAATATACCCAGCGTCAACAAAGCCTTTAAGTCTTGAAGAAGAAGAAGGTGAATATGGGTCAGCTTTTTCAGCTCCACTATAGCATGTCCATGTTTTCTTAAAGTCTACCTTTAGAGACACACCGAGCTCGATGATTTGCTTCTTTGACAATTCAATAAGAGGAGCTTCAATCTTAATTTGATGTTCTCTATTGAGTTCTACAACACTATTCATTCGGTCAACAAATGATTTATCAGCATCCCAATAACCAGCCGCTGAATCTACACCAGCAGCCCCATACCATACTGTTTCTGCTCCTCTACTCTCAGCGTAAGACAACAGAATTGAAAGAAACAACATATTCCTAAATGGAACATAAGAGAGTGGTTGAGCTTCTCCAAGCATTGTCCGTACATCTGGTGTATCAACATGCTCTGATGTTAAAGAACTAACTGGACAAATAGTTCTAAGCGGAAGCTTGCATGTGATTATATCAGCTTTAAATGATTTTGAATTAGCATCACAGATTTGATCACATGCGCAATCTAATTCTCTCCGGTGTCGTTGATCGTAATCAAAATAGATACAATGAACTTTGTCAAATTCTTTACACGCTTTGTGAAGCAACACAGATGAATCTAGTCCCCCAGAAAGGGCTAACACGCACTTTTTTTCCATTACTAATTATATGGACTTTCCTAACTTATGGAAGTTTGGGATCTAATGACCAAGCTTCGAATATAATTGAGGGGAATATTTCCCAAGGAACTATTGCAGTACCATTTTTACCCCACCGGTTGGACCAGGAATTTACAAGTGTAATACCGTTTTGGTCCACCTTATCAGCATATACCCAATGACCACCCATCGATTTGTCATTTTCGTACAGGTTAAAAACACCAGATCTTCCAGCTTCTGCTGCAGATTGTTCATTAATAATCATCGCAATACCAATTGGTAATTTTTCAGTACCGATATAATTTGAAAAATCACGCTGAATTTGTTCGATTGATTTTAGATCAAATCTCTTGTATGATTTAAACTTAATCAAATCCTCGTCTCCAAACTTTGGGGGATCTTCTTTGATCTTGTTTTTTGGATTCCATTTTGAGACTTCAATAACTCCGTCATCAACCAATGACTTGAATACCTCTCTTGGGTATGCTCCTTCATCTTTATAACGCCATCCTGAACGAGACCGCGCATTGTAATAAATGTACCATGGGTTAAAGTCAACTTCGAGATCTGTTAATCTCTTAAATGTGGTTCTAAGCATTCCAGCTGTTCCAAACCCAGTACATGCACCATATGAACCTTGGTCTAAAATTGGTCCTCTATATTCTTCTAGAGAATATTCTGTTATATTAGCTGCAGTTGATTTGTAAATTATATCACGACTATCCGGAAGTGATGGTCGGACGAAACGGAAATTTTCACGTGTTAATTTTATTTTCATAGTCCTTTATGACCCTCTTTAATGTATTTTTTGATTACTTCAATCTTAACGCTGTCTTCAAATTTTGTATCCCACTCCGTGAACTTTTTACTTGGGGATGCATTTGATTCCACGATTGTTAAAAGTTGTTGAAGCTCGGATGTTTCATTTGAGATGTACGACAGTTCAACTAATGCTTTTGAAAATGTGAAATTATCACGAGAATTAACGGGTGTTGTACCACTGCATCCAATAATAAGTATTGGGATTAAGAGTTTTAGGAAACGCATATTTTTATTTATGGGGGAAGAGCGGACCTTTCGATCCGCTCTTCATCGTTAACTTTTTTTTACTCTTCGTCATCAATATCATCCAAATCATCTGATTGCTCTCCGGATGAATAAGCCCATTTTTCTTTAATTACTTTCTCAAGTTCAGGAAGAAGGGTCTTTTCCCACAAATCAATATTCTTTCGGAAGTTTTTGAAGTAACCAAGCTTGGTTCCGTCTGGAAGAGCATATACTGATCCAGTTTGAATAACAATATCAAAACCAACACACAAATCAAGAAGACCGTAATAACGATCTAGACCAGATGTAAACGACAAGTACATTTCTCCTTCGAGATATTGTCGAATAAATCTGTTCTTAACTGTAAGTGCTCGAAGAATTACACCTGAATAGTTTTTCTGACCAGCTTCAAGTTCGTCATCAATCGTTTTACCACCATCAGACTTAACAGGTTTGCGTGCAAGTTGAACAGTTACAGAGGGGAGATAAACAACAGAGCGGCCACCGGGCATATGTTTTTCAAGAGAGGGAAACATTGCAGATGGATCATCATAAACGTGATTTGTGCAAATCGCAGTAGTCTTTGTGAGACCACAAAGATTTGTCAATGTCTTCATCAACGATTTCATTGCTCGAGCTGTTGAACCCATGTCAGCTGAAGAAGATTCCTTCTCCATTCTGGACATTTCTTGTTGTGATTGAAGATTCCCAAGAGAGTCAATTGCAATGATAAACTTACCTTCAAGTCCCTTTTCTTTTACAGAATTAAGAAACTTAAAAATAGCATTTCTCGTTTGCTCAATAGTTACACAAGGTACATATTTGATCTTCGAAGGGTCTAATCCAATTCGACTAGCTGATACAGAATCAATTGCGTTTTCAGTATCAAAAATGACAGGAATTAACCCACGTTTTTGAGCATTTGCAAGAATCTTAAGAACAAAAAGAGACTTCCCTGTCTGAGATGGGCCCCCAAATACTGTCACACGCCCCATCGGGACACCACCATGAAGTGAGCCCGATATTAAAGCGTTAAGAACATAAGATCCCGTATCGATATAACCATCAATATTTGATAATGTACTTTCATTTAAGAAAGTTGCGTAAGGATTAACCTCATCAATTGCGCTGAGTGCTTGTAAGACGTCTTTATCCATTATAGTGTTGATATGGTATATCGAAGAGAACTAATAATATCATTCGCATGTTCGGACATTTTTTCCACAATGTCCGCAAGGGGTGATTGACAACGAATTTTTTTATTTTCACCACCGCATTCCACACAATCACTTGGGTATTGCCTGTATGGCTCAGTGAGCATGTGTATTTGGTTAGTCAGTTCTGATATTACCCCTAATTCACCACGAAGATTTTCAATACGCTGAAATATTTCGTCCTTAACAGCTCCTTGTGAGGGTGACACACCCATCGAAGTCGCCCCCCGTGGGGGCTCTGGGTAATATGCCACCGCAGTGTCGGGTGAATAGCTCATCATATTAGTCTTCAAAAAGTTTAATTACCTTACTGTCTGTTGGTGTAGCTTGGGAAACCAATTGTGGGTTTGCAATCGAATTATATTGTTGGACAAGACGATCTTCAAGTTCAACTTCACCAATTACAATGCCGCTTTTTTGATATGTCCAACAATTACCAGACTCTGCAGTCAAAAACTCTTTGAAGAATAGTGGGAATGTTTGAATATGGAGCTTCCCTGAATTTTGATCAGGCTGTACGTTTAGAATTACCGGTGTTTTGAGAGTAATGGAAGTATCATTTTCGCTGTAAAAAGTTCCGATGATATACCGACCGACTGAATCAATTAATGTTACTAATTTCATTTTCATTTACAATTTAATTATAACGTCTCAACCAAATAAATCAACCAATTCAATCCTAACATTTTCACTTGGTTTTCTTACTTGCCATTTAACACAATCATAAAATCTTTCAATCATTGAAAAGAGAATCTTGTTAAACATTTTTTCATGATCAATTTTGATAATATCATTAAACTCACTAGGCCATTCATACTTAAACCCGGCAGATTCAATCCGATATTTGTTTGGTTGTTCGACGTAGAAGAACCTACATTTATCACCATCAGCAATTGATTCGTAATTACTCTGAATATTAAACTCTTTCAGAAGCTTATTATAGTAATACGCTGACTTGACATGAACCGGTGTTCCAGACCCATCTGGGATATTAAAGTCTGTAAGGTTACCTGTATATTTTCTATATCCTTTAATCCCCATCACGAAAGCAAGGTCTTGAATTGGAAGTGTTTTGAAAATATCATAACACTCCTTTACAACCTTATCCACTTCTGCTCGAGACTTAGTTGTAATCATCGTTTCAATAATCTTTTTTGCGTAAGGTTTAATTTGTTTTGGCATTGTTGTTCGAACAACCTCAACACCAGTATACTTATACTTATTGCAAGGAACACCTTCATCGTCCAACATGTGTAGTACGTATCTTTTCTTTGCTAAGAATAAACCACATGAACCGATAAGTTCTCGCTTAAAAGAGAAACGGGGGTCTTTTGTCTTTAGTTCTTTTTTTGCCCATTCATTAATATTTGTATTTAGAAAGTTTTGAACTTTTTGTGCTTCTTCATATACACCTTCTGTCAACTTACCATCTTCAGTCAAAAATGGTATATTCTTAATTTTGAGAAGTTCTTTCATCTTTAAAACACAACTGTCAGTATCACCTGCAATCCGGCATTGCTCGTCAGTCATGTTTATCCCGTTATTTTTGAGATATTCACAGTAAATTTCAGCTGCTTTTTTAATAACACTTTGACCAGTTAATGTAATTGAAGATGCAAGGTCATCATCACCAATACTTGCATTTTTATTTCCAAGGAACCCATAAGCAGAGTTAATTAACACCTTAATACACATTTGCTTTGCATCAAGAAGTTTGAGTTCGTTATCAATTTTATCTATCTGTGCGTCAAATTTCTTATATTTTAATCGCTCCATTCTAAGTTCTTTCATCCGAGTCTTAATTCGGACACGTTCATCATATTTTTCCTCTAAAAACATTGGGAAGATGCCTTTGCTCTTTTGACTAAAAACAATATTAAACTTTGAAATACACAATTGTTCTTTAATACATAAATCGTTGAATTTTTCCCTCGACATTGGGAATTCCTTTCCAGAGACGTGCCTAAGAACTACAGAGCCGTCCTCTTGTTCTAAAAGCTTACCAACTTTTGTCTCGGGTGACAAATTTAAGGTAATCATCGTATTTGGGTACAGTGAACTTGCATCAAAGTAAATAAACTGTTCTTGGAAGCCAGGTTGTGATTCAGCTACAAATGCCCCGGGGTTTGTGCTATCTGGATCATTTCTAATAAAGGTACTTAATATCTTACCCAGTTGCTTTGCTTTAATTGCAAATGCACCGGTGTTAACAACAATAGAACCCATTGCAGAATCTAAATTGGTCAACCCTGTATAAGCTAACATTCTAAGGAGATTAACAAATCCGAGCTTATCATCAAGTCTAACAAGCAAGTTAACGTCTTGAACGTTATATTCGATGAACTTATTCCAATCTTCTTTCATCAAAGTGGTAAGAGACATCATCCCAAAATCTACTTTGTTTTCACCAAGTTCAATCTCTGCAATGTTATCAAGCTTAAATGAGTCACGAGGAGAGAACTGAAATCTCTTGTAAATCTCAAGGTAATCTACAACTGCAATACCTTCAATAAAGTAACGCTTTCTTTCTTTACCAAAAGACGCCGCAGAAGGTGGTATAACAGAGATACGAATCTTTTTATGTGGTGATAACCTTTTTGTGATATCTTCACCACACACTTTTGTACAACGATTAATAATATATGGGAAGTCAAATATCTCCCCATTATAAGCTGTCATCAAATCTGGATAATCTTGTTCCAGATATTTGATAAAGTTTAAAAACAATTCCTTTTCTGATTTACAATTAACATACTTGAAGTCTGTTCTTGAACCTGTATAAGCTCCTAATCCAAAGCATATCATCTCTGTATAAAGAGATGAATAACATGCTAAAGACACAACTGGGTGATTTGGATCCTCTGGATTTGGAAACGTTGGGTCTGTTTCAGAGATAGTCTCAATGTCCAAAAATAAAATGTTAAGTGGTTTTGATGTAAATTCGGGAGTCTCATTCTCTCTCCAGTATGTATCAATCAGAAATTGTTGTACCGGTTGAAAGTTTCCAAATACTCTTTTAATTCCGGTATCACGGAGGAATTTATTTTTTTCAAATCCATTCCGGAAGGTTTTCTTCGCGAGAGGGGTATTAAAAATAGATTTGTATGTACCTTTTGGGTCCTCAAGATATAGATATGGTTCAAATGGTATATTATACCTTACTCGCTTACCATCTTTATCCCAAGTTGCAAGGGATATTTCTTTCTCAAAAGAATTATAATAACAGTTTCTAAACACTTGTTAATTTTACTGCTTTTCCTCTAAATTCAACTATTAAACCGATTCATATATGTTCGATTTGGTGAATTAAAAGGGTGAAGTATTAGATCTTCGTAGCATAAGTGATTTTCAGCATGTTCGAGGAATCTTTTTGATCCAATTTGTCTCAATTCTGGGACAACTTTTTTGTAGAGTGTTTTATTTCTCACAAGGCTGGTAATACTATCAACTAGTTCTTCCCCAGTTTTGAATTTAAACATTGCATTTTCATATGTACACATGTCCTGACAGAAAGATGGTATACCCATTATTGATGATTCAATAAATTTGATATCTGACTTTGCCTTGTTGAAATTATTATTATGAAGTGGAGCAATTGTAACTGTTGGGTTAAGATTAAACACCATATGAGGGTACTTATATATGGTCTGCCAGGGGTGAAATTCAATATGTCGGGATTTAACTAGATCCCGAAGAGAAGGAGGAAACGATCCAATAAACACCCACTGAAATTTATGAACAGACTTCCGGACAGCATCAACAACATGAGAAAAATCATCAACCCCATTGTTTTTGTTATCAACATCAAAGTGGGCTCCCGAACCGGTGTAGAGAATTCGAGGCTTTCTGTAGTTTATGTCAAAGTTCTTGTAAATTTTATCCCTGTTATACAAGTATCCCATCCACCAATTCGGTGGAAAATTTGGAATAACAGAAATCTCCTTTTTCCCTGTTCGTTCTTGATATAACTCTTTCATGAATTGACACGTGACGGTGACCTCATCACACATGTTAATCATGTCAATACAGTTTTGACGTATTTCGTTTGATTCAAACGCGAATTTAAACCGGTTGTAATCAGGAATATCCTCGGAGAAAACAACATCATCAACCTCATAAACAATCCGGAAACCATAATCAGGTTGAATTGATTTAAGGAATTGAATGAATTGCTTTTGTACTTCCGTTGCTTGTCTTTGAAGCTTAATAACCTTTACACCTTGATACCACTGTGGTTGTAGGACCATACATGTTAAGGACGATGACATCGCCTTCCCTTCAGCATTTAATATATGTTCAGGCCACAACATCCGATAGTGTGCGCATCCGGATTGATCACCAATATATTGAACAACTCGGGGATATTCTAATTCTTTTGGGGTGTGTTCAACAGCTCTTGGAGCTATAATATGACTAAAACCTGGCTGTACAAATTTTGTTGGACTAAAAGGATTGGGTTGATACGGATTAGAAAACATCTATAACTAATTATAGATGCCTTCGGGTATTTCAACTCTTCTCGTAATATCCCCCTCTTTTTCTAGAAATATAATTTCCCCGGTTGTATTTTTGACAGATTCTTTCCGGTGAGACACAATATAACACCCTTCGTTATATTTCTCAATCCGTTCTTTCAAAACATCAACAACAAGTTCAATTCCTTTTTCATCAAAGGATGTATCAAACAATTCATCATAGAATGTGACATTATATTTGACACCACCCTGCATTCTTTTAATATCAGAGAATGCAAACATACAAGCAATATCAATAGACTTTTTCTCTGCACCAGAGAAGTTAAAATATGAACAGATGCGCTTACGCTCATTAAGAATCTCTTCTTCGAAAAACTCATCAAAGTAACATATGCAATTTGAGTCAAGCTTGTTGAGGTAATAAAGCAATCTAGAGTTGAGCTGATCAAGAAGTATCTTTACAATGTATGATTTAACACCTTCGTCACTTAAAATAAACTTTGCAACATCAAGCTTGTTGAGATCGTTCTTAATCTTAATACATTTGTCTTCAAACTCTTTTAGGCGGGTTGATGTTTCATCAATCGTACTATCAAAATCAGTCTTGTGTACTTTACACTCTTCAATATCAACAACGAGTGTTTCTTGCCACTCATTTATCTGCTTAATTTTGTCTGTTAAATTTTGACACTTCTGATTGTCAACATAGTGTTGGGTAATCTTCTTACCAACAGCCTGAATAGCATCGTTGATCTTCCCGCGTTTTTCCTGAATGCTCGTTTTCTTAGCTTCAAGCTTTGTGATATCTTTGTTGATAGACTCTATATTCTTATTAATTTTGATCTTCTCTTTTTCAATATGGTCAATATCATGGAGCTCAATTGGACGGAGACACTTTGAGCATAGGTCTTTGTCAGTTCCAATATTGTTAAATACTGAAAGTTCATGAGCTTTGTTTGATTTTAATGTTGCAATTTCATCAATAAGTTGATTTACTTGCAATATTAATGTCTTCTCCCCGGACTCAAGGGCCTTTTTCTTATCTTCTAGAATATTAACATCACATTCAACTAACCCCTTGAGTTCCTTATTGTATGTCTTTAAAAGGTCATTATTTTCTTTTTGTCTTTTCACATAGAGGTCATGCTTTTGCTTTTTCTGCTCAATCGCATTATCTCTTTGTTGGGTGATTTTAAGGAGTGATAAATTTACCTCTGTGTGTTTTGATCTCTCAATCTCATACTGTTTGTTAAATTCACTGTACTCACTTCGGACCGATTGTACCATATGGGAAAATACTTCAAGACTAAAGATATCTTCAATAAACTTCCGTTTATCTGTTTTACTTTTTGCCATGAAAGGGATTGTGTTGTTAATTGTCATCACAACACAGTTCTGGAATAATGGTGGTGAAGCTGATAATATTTCACATATCAATTCATTTGTATTTGAAATAGAATCCCTCGTCTTATCAACGCCCCCAGCTGTTAATGTTAGGAGGGATGGGTTAAGTTGTCTTGTAACTACATACGATTTTGTTTCTGCAGATGTTATAACATCAAATGTTAATACCCCCTCTGCAGTCCCACCAACGACATTATTGATAATTAGATCCTTTTTGAGATTTTCAATTGTATTACCAAATATACACCAGTAAAATCCATTAACAAGTGTGGTTTTTCCAATAGCATTTTTACGATCGGGTTTGTCGAGGTTTTGCCCTGTAATAATGTGTAATCCCGGACCGAAATCAATTTCAACAGGTTCATCACCAATTGAAAGAAAATTCTTTAGTTTTAGTTTCTTAAAAATTACCTGTTTCATTTTTTATGTTTCTTATACATATCTACCATAAACTCAGTCATTCCTTTTTTGTCTTCAATATCAAGCATTTGGATGAATTGTTCGAATGCTGCAGGAATGTCAACACCACTAAAATCTACATTTGTGGTATCGTTTTGTATTTTATTGTATGATAGATCATAATCATACACAATTTGCTCAGCTTTAAGTTGAGCGAAGACCGTTTGTAAGACATGAATATCATCTGCTGATACATTTCTATCAATCTTAATATTCAAGAAATTGTAGTTGAATATGTTTTTAAGATTTTGTGTTATACCTTCTTCTTTGATTATGTCTGAAAGAGTCAGCTTGTAGTACTTTGGTGATATACTATTTCCAAAGAAGGAATAATCAAGAGTCTCAGTATTGAGGGTGTAATAACCTTTTTGATTATTAACATCGTTAAAGGTTGTTGAGAATGGGTTACCAACATATATGATTTTTCCCTCTTTAAATGTTTTTTCAGACCGGGTATGAAAATGACCACTGAATGATAACTGATACTTATTAAGTAGATCTGGGATTTTAATTCCATGCTCACAAACAGTTGAATTATTCATATTGAACAACTCAACTTCAAGGTGACCAAAGCAACAATCCCCGGGTTCAATATCAGCGATATTATATCCCCAAGGGATAAAAACGAATTTCCGGGACCCAGCTTGAATATAAGAAGGGGTATCAAAAACAGTTATGTTTTTCTTTCCCTTCAATATAGAAAGTGAATGAACATCTGTTCTATAGCGATAAAATTGATCATGATTTCCTGTTATCATGATCAAATTAAAGTCTTGGAAAATATCCAAGACCCGGCTGGCAATATCAATTGTGTTTACAGATATTTCGCTTCTATTATCAAACCAATCACCAAGGAAGAATATAGTTTTTATACCCTTCTCATGGAGCTCTCCCTTTATCCAGGCCGCCCACTCCATGGCAATTTCATGCCACTTTGTTGAATTTCCATGGACACCGAGATGTAAGTCTGAAAATATTGCAACTTCTTTTTCATTAATCTCCATCATCTATAAAATCATCATCACAATGTGTTGGCCGGACGTATATGTGTCCAACACACCCTGGTTCGTCAACAAGTAATTCATTATACATTTTCTCTTTATATGCTTCATGTGTTTCTTGGCACTTTTTCTCTTTCTTGATTCTATTAATAAATGCATGCCATGCAATTGTTGTAAAATATGAAAAGGGATTTGATACTGTATTAAACGAATATTTCTTAAATTTAACTGCTGCAAACATTTTGAGAATTGCATCACCAACCATATCTTCAATGTAAGTATATCCGCGGAATTGATGTGTAAAGCTCAAGCCATATGCAATTTTCTTTACGTTCTCTGCTAAAATATCCGGTACAATTTTACTTCCGGAATCATAGAATTTTCTCAATTCTTCTCTAAATTCCGCTGGTGAGATATAGAACTTTTCTTCTTCTTTTGACCGCTTCTTTCTTGGCTTTGATTTCATTATATGTTATTTTTCTAGTTTTTCAATGATATTTGTTTCAGTAAATTTTATTTGCTCCAACTCGTAAATTTTCTTTCTTTCTTCATAGTGTTTTGTACCATGTTTAAGTGTATCAGCAATATCAAAAATTGTTAATTTACTCTTTGAGGGGTGTAATCTTAGGCCACGGCCAATTGATTGGACAATCTGAATAAATGCTTTTCCACCAGCACAAAACATAATATGATGTAGATTTTTAATATTAACACCTGTTGAAAAGATCTTACTTATAGCAACACAAACAACATTATTGTGTGTCTCAATAATCTTCTTTATCTCTTCTCGAGCTTCAACATCCACTGATCCTCGAATAAAGAATACTTGCTTTCCACACCCCTGGAGCACTGATTCAATAGCTAATCCATGTTCAATTCTATTCACCATTAGAAGAATATTATTAGTTATGTTTGTACATATCTTGCTTATAACATTATTTCTGAAGTTATTTGATTGAATAAATTCGAGCTCATTTACATATGATTCATTCGCTATTAGGTCTCGAACATTAAGATAATCAACGCGGATTATCTTACATTCAACATTTGCGAGGTATTTTTCATCGCGAAGTTCTTTCGATCTTTTTTCGTAGATAAGGGGACCTATTACCCCAAGTACACTCCAGTGGTTTATATTATCAATTGGGAGAGTTCCAGTAAATCCAAAGCGGTTTGGTGTCTTTATCTTTGTAATTATGTCTTTAAATCCTGGAGCTGTTGAACGGTGGACCTCATCGACAAGAAGAAGATCAACAAATTTTAACCATTGTTCGTTTTTAAATTGTCGTATCAATATTTGCATATTACATATAACAACATTTGATTCCATTGTCAGTTCTTCCGCACCGGTCCATTTTTGTATTGAGAATGTACATCCATATTCTTTAAAGTCATTATATGTTTGTGTTACTAACCCTAAATCTGGAACAACAAGTAAACACTTAAATGATTGAGGTTCTTTTGAATTTTTAAAAATTGTCTCAAGAAGAGTACACATTGTTAGTGTCTTCCCACCACCGGTCCCAAGAACAACCACACCATTATTTGTATCAAGACACCTCTTAACAATATCAAACTGATAATCTCGAAGAGGGTAATTTGAGTATTGAATTATTGGGTGGCTGTATTTTGTCCCAATATAATCTTTAAACTTTGGAGAAAATGTAACTTCAGTACTTAGTTCATGGCGGATAAATGATATTATCAGCTCATACATCCCAATTTTAAATTGGCCCCCGGGGGTGACCATGTAATCTCTCGTGGGTATATGTTTGTTTACCTTTTTCATAAAGGTAATTCCTGCTCGTTCTTGAGAGAAATTATTTCGAATAGCTTCGATGATAATATTATCACCGATAATTCTTCCCATGCGGGTATTGGAATTATAATCAATTGTAACCATTAGCTTTGTTCAAGCTGAATGATTTTTATAATGTTACCAATATCAAATGTCATTTGAGAAAATATTTTTTCAACCTTTTCAAGGTACTCAATAATATATTTGTATTCTCTTATGTGTTCACTGATTTTAACCATCTCTGGAGAGTTATTAACTGCAGTTACAGCTTGGGTATGTGATAGAGTAACTGGGGCACCATCATTAATTCTCTTAAACACCTCATCTCTTGTTCGTTTTTCTTTTTTCTCAAGATTTGCAAGTTCTATTTTGGTATTAATCAATCGTCCAACCCAAAAATGTTTTCTAGCTGGAAGTCGCATTTGAACTTCTTTTACGTTTAGATCATTAATAATAAGATCCTTTGTGAGTTCTTCGTTATATTGCTGTAGTAGTTCCATCTGATATAAATACTATATAGACATATGGAGAAATTTCAAGAGCTTTATAACAGATTATTTAGAGAAACTATGATATCTGGTGACGGGGGCGTTTTGGGCGATTATTCTCCAGGGTTTAACCCACCGAATTCAATATATTCTGGGGATACATATGCAACTGGTGATCAACGCGTGCCAAAGAGCCTTGGACTTCAGCGCAGACCAGGATTAAATAATAAACGTGGACGGAAAAAACGAAAATCAAGAGCAGCAAAACCTGGGCCACTGGAGCCTTAAGACAGACTTTGTGGAAAATGCATTTGGTTTTGTCTACGAAATAACAAACACCAAGTCAGGGCGCAAGTATATTGGGAAAAAACAGATGCGTTCTGTTCGAAAGCTCAAGCCCCTTAAGGGAAAGAAGAAAAATCGACGTGTTGAGAAGGAAACAGACTGGAAAACATACACGGGGTCTTCGAACGAACTGAATAATGATATCAAAGAATTCGGAAAAGATAACTTCTCCTTTGATATTCTTATGTTTTGTAATAGTAAATCACACCTCACATACGAGGAAATTAAACTGCAACTACTAAAAGATGTTCTTCTTAAGGAAGAATACTACAATGGAATTATAAATTGTCGATTAGGCAAAGTAAAATTTTAATTATGGAGTATTTCATCCCCATACAATTCGCTCTTCTTATTGATCTTATTGATAGAATAAACGAGATCGCAGTTGACATACAAGATGATATATTGAAATATAATATTTTGTCAACACCGATAGATCATCGGGATTCAAAGAAGATAGTATATCACCACCTCATTCAGGGCTTATGTAAAAATGCTGTTAATCACAGAGTTTCTGATACTTATTTTGTTTACTCACCACATCGGTTATCGTTTACAAAGCTCAACGCTCTTTTTGGAAGTAATGCTTCTCAAATTAAAACATTTATTGAAGAATTTCTCCAGGTATGTCAAAAGACTATTGGTCTCCAAATAATAAAGTATAATGGTGGGGCAAAGAAGCTTTATGAAGATTACCAAACTTGTTCTGGAGAAGCTATTTCTGCATTAAACACAATGACGAGAATAGCAACAAAAAATGACAAACGTTCACAGCTGAAATTTTTCCAACAATATGGTTTAAAATACCTATATGAAAACCATTTCAAGAACATCAACTATCTCATATTAACCACCTCATCATAAATAAATTGAATGGCTACGATCAGTAACGATAATGTATTTGTAAATATCAAGGAACTTCCGCAAGTTGGTGGTATACAAGGTGGTGACCTTCTTATTGTTGAAACAGAAGATGGAACAAATATCATCGACTTTGACGATATTATCATTGATACTTATCAAACAACCTTTTTCAACGTTCTTACAGCTAATGATCTTGCAATTAGTACTGAGCTTAATACGGTCTCTGATGATCTTGATGCCCTTGAAGTAACTGTTGGTGTTCTTGGAGGCACTGCTTTTAATTCTCTATCAGCACAAATCAATTCGAATACAGCAAGTATTACAGCGACTAATACACAAGTCTCTATACTTAGCTCTAATATTGCGTCGCTTAGTGGGAGCATAACAACACTGACTGCTCAATCGTTATCTGGGGGCATTAAAGCTTTTGGTTATATTCAGCTAGCAGCAACTAGTAGTACCAACCCAGTAACGTTCTCACCACTACCCGGTACGGGTAACCCACTGCTGTATAATGTTTCAAAGTTTGTATATGACCGGTATCGCACAACAATACCAATCAATGGGACCAACACTGCAGTGAGTCCATATCTCCGGGTGTGGAATATCTATTTTACCCCGGGGTTGAAGATCACCTACGTTGATATACACATAGCTCTTGGATTTTCAGATACCCGGAAGTTTGATGTTGGTGTACCAACATTATCAACAGTTGGTCCTGGGTCCGAAACTTCTTACTATGTAAGTGTATCTACTGAGGGGCCTGGTAGTTCCGACCAAGCGTTTAAAGTCCGCTTCTCAGCTTTTTGATCTTATCTTCAAACTCTTTATCCGCTTTTTGGATACCTTTTTCAATCTTAAGAGTGTCTTGCTGATCAGCAATTAACTCCTCCATCATTTCGTGGTGGTTTGGATTAATGATCGAGTGTTCATCACCATAGATGTCACCGGTTTCATCAAAGTAATTCTCTTTGAGAAATTTTATACGCTGATCACGAGAACCTGAGAGAGTTATAACCCCAGGGGAGTCATTGTAGGGGAAGAAAATATTTGATTCAAAATTATTCTTATATTGGTCATACAAGAACATAAAGATATCGTTAATATCACGCTGATATTGTAGATTTGTATCGCGCATTGCATCATCCTTCATTTGAATTGTTTTATCAAGAGGGATGATAATGATCAGATCAACGTACTTCATTGAGTTTTTGACACGTTCAACAGTCTTTAAGAAGAATTCCTCCGATACGAGATTATTCCCAGCAGCCCACATTGTGTAAACTAAGTTATCGAGAGGGCCTCTGTCAAAAATAATCTTGCTTTTGGGTTTATGATTACGACCTTCCAAAACCATCCAATCAAGAATCTTTCTTTGTGTCTCTTCAGTAGTTACAGAGGAGTGATCAAGATTTTCATCTGTGATCACTTCCCTATAGGTCTTTTTTGTTGTTTTATACTTCGGCCATTCTTGCAAAAAATCCTGGATAAATGTTGTTTTACCTGTACATTGGGGACCCGATACGCAAATTCTCATATCGTTATTTTAATACGTACTGTCGTAATCTCCACCAAGAAAAATATTCCATTCATCTTTCATGAACTCAAATACTCTGTTTACACCATTAACTGGTTGAACAGGTTTTTGAAGGAGAGTTAAGCCACATTCTTTAAGAGTACGAGAACCTTTCCAGCTGTTAAGCTCTCTATCACAACACACTAAGTTAGTCCAAGTGTTTTGTCCTCCCTTTGAAACTGGGATGATGTGATCCATAGAAAGTTCATGTTTTTGAAGCTTTTTACCGGTGTATTGGCAGGTGTAATTATCTCTCTTGTATATGTTTCTGCTAGTTGGAAACACAGAGTGTCCCCACCTTACTTGGTCATATCTTGAACAGATAACAACAACTGGAAGTCTGTATGCTTTTCGGGCCCCAACAACATATTCATCACATTCCCGGATAGGAAGTTCTTCCCACTCTTTCCATGTTTTAATTGGATAGAATGATTCAATCCTCGTTGTGTACGCCTCACTTTCGTCAAGAGCATATTGCACATCAACTGGGTAAGCAGCACCAGACACGATGTTGGTCATCACATCTTTCCACTCCCCCACTTCAATAGGCATGTAGTTTGCGTTAAGTTTTAGAATTTTACTTTTATGTTTGATCATAACTTTGATTTGTTATTTCACAAATTATAGTAACTTTCCCTAATCAACATTTTTGAATACTGCATCGTAAAGATCAACAACATCATGTGGCCACTCCCGTGTTATACCATCCGAGAACTTAATTTTCTGAATATCATCATAATTTTTATTTGTTCGGAGCACCACAGCAAACACATTGTTTGCTGGTAGATTCGTTTTCATTACCACAATATAAACACTTCTGTGTTTTGGTGGGTATTTTATCAAGCTTTGATACGTTATAGCTTTTGAGCATGGCTTCAAAGTGAATTTTTTTCTCATTATACCACCGTGATGAAGATGGTGGGGTTTGCATGATATCATTAAAGAAATCACATGGTAAAGTATCGAGATCAAGTAGATATAGATTCATTACTTGTTTATTTTTTCTATCTCTTCATCACTTAACGTTACCCACCAATGACCTTTCTGATACTTCCTTCCAGGTTTACCAGATACTTCACATGTATTATTACACATGTACTCTGCAAATCTAACCATCCCATCAACTTGTTTATCACCACCCGAGTAGTAAAATCTAAGCTCAGCAAACTTACTTTTAATTTGATCTATAGTGACTGGAGGGGCAAATACCTTTTCATATCCAGAACCTGGAGAGGATATTGGAGTAGTTGTATAGCATAGTGTTGTGTAATCAACAATACACCCACATAATTTATCTACGATATCTTCCCACCCTGCGGGACACCATGTACCACACACAGGTGGTAATATCTTACCTTCTTCATTTTTGGGATGAAGAGTTGGATATTTATCCATCAAATATTGTTCAAAGTTTTCCATATTATAAATTTACTAATTGATTGGGTGGAAAGGTTGGTTTAATACTAACAATCTTTTTTGGTCTATGATATGCTGAACCACATCCTTCGCAATTTTTTTCGATTGAAACATTGTATCTTCCACAATAATTACAATCCCACCCGCTGTAATTATGTTGTGGTGCTATGCTGTTGGGGAAATATATTGCACTCAATGAGGGGGTGATTGATCTCATTGGTGGAGGAGGAGGTGGAGGTGGTGGGACGTATGCCATAGCTTCAAATAATCCTGAATTGTTTAGGTT
>Ga0181358_1000013_pt1 | contig 75318 bp, 68 predicted proteins | sample Fa13VDMM110SD_FD_130096 | JGI IMG/M metagenome (GOLD analysis project Ga0181358, IMG submission 130096) | Freshwater viral communities from Lake Michigan, USA - Fa13.VD.MM110.S.D | ecosystem: Environmental > Aquatic > Freshwater > Lake | place: USA: Michigan | collected 2013-09-24 | reverse complement strand
ACCAAAACCTTCTGGTATTACCAATAAATCATTTGAGTTGATTTTAAAGCTGTCTAGGTGGTTAATTCTAACCTTTGGAATATGTTCAATACTAAATTCCATCCAAGTTGGATTGAATGTCTCTTGACCTTCATAAAGAAGTGTAACATCATAACCATTATCAGCAAGAATCTTTGCTTGCTTGAATAAAACACCCATACCACCTGAAGGATGATTCAGATTTGGGCAATAATAATAAATTTTCATATTTTAAGCTGTTAATACTAAATCTTCAATGGTTCGTATGGTTTCAAAACCATCATATTCTTCAATACAAAATATTGTACCAATTGGTAACCAATGAATTTCTAACCCATCAGAACCACCTGCATACATATCAATGCCTAAATTTTCAAGAATCCATTGGTCATTAATTTCATTTCTTTTATTTTGTTCTACCATTTCAACCAATTTGGGACTAAACAATAATTCTTGATTATCTCTATGCCAAGTATACCAACCTGCGCCCCATCCTTGAGATATTAGCACAGCAACTTTTCCATCTCTAATAACTTTTTCCATATTGTCAAAAACTTTCAATAAAAATATTTAAATATAATACGATTTTTTCTTCTTCATAAGAGTATAAAACATGTTTATGGTCAGATATAAATCTATCAAAAGATTTGACTAAATATATTTGATTTAAATAATTATTTCTACTATAAAGTTCAAAAAACAAATCATAAATAAAATTTATAACTCTTTTTGAATTTCTAAGTTCCTTTCTATTATAAAAATTATCATAAATATAATTATGCATTGATTCAAGCTTCAATGCCATATGTTCATTTGGCAAATCAAGCATTAAATCTTCTTTCCATCTTTGTAAAGCAAGAACACCCTCTTTTGTTGAGGGTGTTTTTGTTCTATAAAAGTATAGATTGTCATCTATCATAAAGATTTTAACAGGTCTATTTCGGATGGTTTACTATTTGCAGTCAATAATTGTTTATTATTATCTACAATTTCATAATCACTATCAATAATCTCATCATCATCAAATTCTTCAATAACTGAACCTGTTGGTGGAGTTAATTCAAATCTCATATGAGCAGTATCAAAAGTAGAATCCTCAAAATAATGTCCTGATGGAGAGATGTTTGATTTTGCTAAGTGGAATGTAGCACGATTATTATTTCTATCATCCGAATCACTACCAATGGTAATAACTACTTGTGCTTTCTTTACTTTAGCAACAGAACCACCTGAATCATTCAAATCGAGTCGTTTTTTGTTATTAGATTCTTTTTTTGCTTGTGTTGCTGTCCATCCGCAGATATCAAACTCAACAAGCATATCCAAAATACCTCCAACAACTTCTTTTTCACCTTGATATGGATTATTTTGATTTGAAAGATGTGAAATCATCTCATCAACATAGTCAATATTGATTTGGTCAAATTTATAACCAACCTTTTGTTGATACTTAATAACCCAATTCTTCAACTTAGGAACTGTCATTTCGCTCGATGGGAATCTTTTTATTTTGATTAGGCCAAGTTGTTTTGATTTAATCTTTTCAATTTCCTCATTTGCTCTTTTTGCTGCTTTTTCAGGATTCTTTTGAGCATCTCTAAAAGAGATACCTGTCAATGCAGTTGATACAAGTAATTTGATATCTCTAGTTTCGTTTTCACCAAAGATAATATGTAATACTTTTTTACCTTGTTTAAAAGCATTAACAGAAAAACTTGCAAGAACAGTAGACTTACCCACACCTTGACCTGCAATAAGAATACCTAATTTACCCTTTGGTAGTCCTGTAATAATTTTATCAACCTCTGCAAGACCTGTTTGAATAAAGTCTCTATAACGCTGTGTAAAGAGTGTTTCATCAATATCATCAATATCATCAGGGTCTTCATCTTCAGTACCGATGTTAATGATTTTACGCATTTTTTCAAGGACTTTATCAAGTAATAGTAAATCATTGCTTTCAACAATATTTCTAATATCACCTTCTGAAAGATTCTTCAGTTCTTGAACCTGAATAAATGCATTTGTTGTTTTTTTAATGAAATCAAAATCATTTCTTTCATTTCCATCAAGAAGATTTTTATAATCTTTATGGATGCTAGATAACTCATTTATCCAAGCATCTTTTTGTTCTTTTGTATGATTTTTATTTGCTTTAATAATTTCACCAATGTTTCTTAATGTGGGAAGATTGGTATATTCTTCTACATATTGTTTAATTAATGAAAAAATAATTTTATGTTTTTCTTCTGTAAAATGACTCGATTCTAGTTTTAGAATAACATCTTTAGGGAAGTCACTATAAAAAATATGAAATAGTATTCTTCTCTGATGTCTATCAGAACCTAGCGATAACATGTTATTACGCATTATTGTTAATAAAAAATTAAAAGTTTAAAATTAATTTAGGATGTAATCCATTCTAAGAAGTTTTTTCTTCTCATCTTGAGATAATACCTTCAAATCATTGAAAGATATATCATGTTTTTGCATAATTTCATAATCAGCATATTGCATTTTAATATCTTCTTTTTTAATATGATTTTTAATCACATTGCAAATGTCATTATTGATTCTGATAAATTCTTCGGAAAGAAAAGAATCAGGATTAAAATTAAAAACAGTAAACTTTCTTTGAATGACATAATTATCATTAAAGTAAAGTGCAAAGTCGAATTGAAGTTCTTCAACAAATTCAATTTGTCTAATATTTGCAAAAGGAATACTTGATTTTGCTTGTACATCTTTAACAGAATCTTCAAGCACTTGAATATTTTTCTTGTAAAAAAGTTCAGTAGAACCATCTCTCAAAGAAATAACAATCATATACTTGTCATTAATCTTACTAAGATTACTTTCAATTGAAACCTTATTAATATTTTTATCCTTAATAGAGGATGTGTTTGTTTTATGCTTTTCTTTAAGATATTGAAATCTATGATTAAGTTTCTTATCTTTTAAATCATCAATCTTAATTGTGACAGGTTTATTGTTTTTATTAAAACCAGTATAATACTCATTTGAAAGTTTTTGACTTGGTGTTGATAATACCTTTTGTAAAACTTTACGGATTTCAGGAACTAAATCCTTGATATTGACCATTTGTCTAATTTGTGGATTATAACAATCAGCATCAAAAATTCTTTCCGATACAACTTTGTCTCTATAAGAGAGGGAAAACTTGAAATAGTTTTTATTCATTTTAAAAATCACTTAGCTTTATTCAAATATATGATTTTTTTTTAAAAAAATCTTTTTCTCTTAAAATAACGGGGTAAAAGGGTTCATGAAATCTTAAAAAATCTGCATTATAATTTTCAAGATATGCATCTTCTGTCATCATTTTTAATAAATTCTCTTCACCTCTACCATTTGGGTCTAATGGTTCTTCTGCTACAAGTACTAATTCTGCCATTGCTTCTTTTGTAAGAAATGGTTCAAGCAAATTAATTATTTTATAATTTAATTTATATTGTTCTAAACCTATCTTACCATATGTTTTGAAAACGCCTTCAACAATATTTTCAAGAACTTTAAGAGGTTTCTTTTTATTGGTGATTCGTTGTTCATTTATTTCTCTTGCTTCTCTAATAATAGTTGCTGCTTTGACTTTTTGAGTTTGAATCTTTGGAAAATGCTTGAGAAGAGTGTTTTCGCCCAAACCATCAATACCACTAATATTATCAGAATCATCCCCACACATAGTTTTAATAACTGTGAGATTACTATAGTGATGTTTGAAAAGAAGATAGTAATTTTTTTTGGTAACATTCTGTTTTAAATTAGCAAGATAAACAGATACATTATCATATTCAAGAAGTTGACAAATATCTCTATCGTTAGTGTAAATAGTTATATTCTCTTTATCATGATACTTTTGACAATAATATGCAATCATGTCATCTGATTCAATTTGGTCAACCTGAACTTGTCTTATAAATAATTCCTCAAGATAGTTTTTTACTCTAACCATCTGCCAAAGATATGATTCTTTCTCCTGCTGTTGTTTTCTGAGTTCATAAGGGGTCAAATCAATCTTTTTATACCATTCTTTTCCTTCACGATTTGCTTTATATTCTCTATAAATATCATATCTGAGTTTACCACCGTTCTCTCCATCCCAAAATACAACAACTTTGTTGATATTTTGAGAACGGACAAGACTTCGGGTTTGCATTATGAATTGATAGAGACCACCAATGTGACGAGTTCCATTAAATGTGTGTTTAGCACCATTAAAAGACCGTTTTAAAAGGTAGTTTCCATCAATTAATAATGTATTTATAGGGAATTTACTTACCATTATTCATTATCTTCTAAAGAAGATTCAAGTTCATTTATTTTGTCACTAACATATCCCTTCATTTTATAAATTGATAGGAGTAATTGTACCCTTAATTTATGAAATTGTTTATCTTTAATTTCTGAAAAAGTTGAATAATTTACAAAACAATATTCTAAACCTTCATTATCTATGCGATAATCAACATTTTTGAACTTTTCTAATTCTTCTTCTAGTTGTTCTTTATTCATTATTCTTCTTTAGAATTATCTTGAATGCGTACCAATTGAACATCATCATCACCATCTTCACCGATTTCGGAAAGCAATTCGGACAAGTGATTCTTTTTGAACTCTTCAAGTTCTGATTCCAATACAAGCCCATAACTTGTTGATAAAATCTTACCTTCAAAAGAAATATTTGAAACGTGATTCTTTGCAACTTTTACAGGTGCTAGAATACCAAGTGAGGTTACTTTTTTATTCTTAGTGATATTAATCTTTTCAACACCTCTAGTTTTTACACCACCAACGTGAATGATTAATCTAGCAACTGAATATGCTGATTCACCACCTTTATGTCTAACAACACCTTGTCCACCTGCTTGTGAATCAAACCAAATCTTTTGAACACCAATAGCGGTTGCTGTATATTTTTTACTTACTTTTCTTGTGGATGGAATTCTTTGATGGAAAATACCTTTAAAACATTGTTCCATTGCACCTGCATTCCACATATTATTTGCTTCTTTATCTTTCTCTTTTGCGGATAATGTTTTTCTACAATCACTTGAACCAAATGAGTCAATACAGAATACGACATCCATTTGAAGTTCATCTTTTTCTTGTGCATCTAATATATCATGCATGAATTCTGAAATATCCTCAATGGACGATTCTTTAAATTCTTTATTATATTTTTTACCGTAATTTTGAAGTAAATAATCAGTATCAACATATAGATGAGGCAAATCAAAGTCAAAACCCATTTTTGTAAGGTGGTCTTTCTTCATTGCGTTTTCAGTATCAATGATAATTGGTAGTTCACCATTTTGTTGACCAGAAACTGCTGCTGCATATACAAATGTTGATTTACCTGTATCTGAATATCCTCTTACCAATGTTAATTCACAACGTGGTATACCTTCAAGACCAATGACTTCTTGATAAGCACTACCCATTGGTAACCAAGATAATGGTTTTACATCTTCATCACTAATTTTAAACTTTTGTTTAAAATCTGCTAATGAAAACTCTTTCTTTTTGATTGGTTTTTTTTCTTCGGAATCGTTTATTAAAGTTCTACCCATGATATTTAATTATTTTAATTATTGTACATAAAAAAAGGATACAACAACAATAAGTAAGAGGGGAGTTAGACTTATTGTGCTGTATCCTTAAAAACCCTTAACTAGAAGGGAAGGTCATCATCTTCATCGTCACTACTGACTGATACAGGACTAGTATCTTTTGTAGATGATGTTGTCATTTCAAAATCAGCACTAGTGTCATCATCGTCATCATATATGACTGATGGTGTGATTGCATTATTCATAGATGCTGATGAATTCTCACCAATATCGTATTTAGCCTCACTAATTGCTTTATTGATAACTTCAATTTCTTTCAAAAAGAAATCTTGTTGTTTTTTTCTATTGTCAATAGTTACCATTTCACCATCAACTGTTTTAGTTACTTCAAATGATGGGATATCTTTTGCATTGTATTTCCAATCAACTTTAGTTATATCTTCTTGAAAGATACCAAAGTTTTTACTACCTGCTGTCCATTGTGTAGAACATCTTAAAGAAAGATTAAATCTTTTTACGTCATTTTTATCGGCAGCTTGGTTAATAAACATTTTAATGTATCCAAGTTTCTTTTTTTCGGCTAAATCAGCAAGAGAATTAATAAAGCCAAAGATTTGTGGAGACACTCTTTTATCTTGAGTTATAAATGGAATGTCCAATACATAGATTTCACCGCAATCATCTGTAAATTCAAAGTTTATTTTTGGTGAAGGGATTCTTGTTCCATCTGTTCTTGTAATTGTATTATCAAGTAGTGGTGTAATCCTTGTTAAAAACCCATAAAAAGGTTTTGGGTAGTTGGTTGAGTCAAGCATAGGTAGTTTTTCATACTGACCTTGGCTATTCTTCTTGGTAATGACAAAGAACTTTGAAAGTACTTTATTGTCATTTGTTTTTGTTGTTCCTAAAGACATATATGTCTTTATTTTTCTTTCGGATGATTCAAATCCCATAATGTTAAAAAATTTTAAATGTTAATAAAAATTTATTGTTAAAACAAATATATGTGTTTCATTTATAAATAGTCGAATTTTGGTGAAAAAAAATAAAAAATTTAATTTGTCACTCTAAATTTAACATAATTCGTGTTCGGATATTGAACACCATTTCTGTCTAAACCTCTGATTTCTATTGTGTAATCGTGAGAAATGAACCAAGAAAAATCAATTTCGGTAAAATATTCATCATTGACTTTTGAAGCCTTTGTAAAGGGAATTACATCAATCTGATTCTTTCCTTGATTGACATAAATTCTAAATTCAATGTCACCAACTATATTTTTTAATATTCTTGATTGGATTAATCTTTTTGGTTTGAAAATTAATCTTTTTACACCAACTTTTTTTGTTATAATTTCATTTGATTTAATACCTAAAACATTTATAAATACTTCTGTACTATATGTTAAAGACATACCATCATTTAGGTCTATTTTAGATATATTAAATTGTTTTTCAAGAATTTTGTATTTACCATTTTGAATATAATACCATTTGTATGTAAATATTTCTTGGTCTTGATAATTTTCAGAATCAATTGTGGCAGAAACTTTGTAATTAAAATTATTAAGTTGTGTAAATGATGTTATACTTGAATAAACTAAATCATCTGAATCTACTATTTCAAATTTATTTACTGAAGTTATAGGTGATTGAGAAACAAAAAAGAAATCATTTGGTACATCAAAGTTCATACAACAAAGTTCATCATTTACTCTGTCATCATAACTTGTTTCTAAGAATGGTTCAAAAAATGTTTGAGTATACTTAGAAAAGAATGTGACAACATTTTTTGTGATTGGTGTTAATGACTCTGTATTTGCTGAATAAGCAATACATATACCATTATTTGGTTGTCCTGAAAATAATATACCATTTACATAATTGGTAATGTCAACTTCAATATCTTCATTACCAATTTCAAATCTTTGTGTTGTTAATATTGATAAATTTGTTGCTGCTGTTGTAAATGTATATGATGTTTTAACTATTGTTGAAAAATCAAAATTATCAAAAAAGAAATTATAATTATCACTAACTCCACTTGTTCCATCTATCTTTACGGATAATTTATAAGATGTATTTCCTGTAAATCCACTAGGAACTGTAAATATTTTTGATAATGTATTCCATGTTGCTGCACTTGATGATGAATTATATTCAATGTTTGAATTTAATGTTATACCACTATCTAAACTAGGTGATAAATCAAGATAAATACTTTTATAATTACATGTGTAACTATTTAAATCTAAAAATTTACCAGATAATGAATATATTGTACTTGATGTTGTATTAGCTGATATACTTAAAGGTGTTGTAAATGTAAAAAGAGTATTTGTTGGTGAATTAAAAGAGTAATTTAATGGGTCAGAATTTTTTAATAATAGTGAACTGCTTCCACTATATTTATATAATGTTGATGATGTTAATATAGTATTAAGTGTATTACTAGTTATACCTGATATATTTGTTTCAAAAGTTCCAAAATCACCATCAATGAATTGATTTGGTGTATTTCCTGTTGTGATACCTGTTAATGTTATTATATCATCAATATAATCAGTATCATATAAGAAAACACCTGGTTGTGTCCAAGTAATTTGTGGATTTTTTCTATTATACCAATTGGCTGATGATTTATTTAATTCAACTTCTCTATATTGAGAATCATTATAAATATAATCATAACCTGTTCCTTCATCAAAGGATTCGTTTAATTTAATAAATGCTAAATCAAAACCACTTGCTCTTTTTGATGTAATAAGGTCAACACCAATATAACCATCATTTAAAGAAATGCAATTTTTAATTTTTAAAATATGAGATTGAACAGTACTTTGATTAATTGTATTGCTTGTTATTTTTGAAATTAAATTGTCTAGGTCTACATTAAAAACATAGCGACTAACATATGTGGTAGCTGAATTGTTTGTACCACCATATGATAGTTCAAATACAGGATTTCTTGAACTATTAGTAAAAGAATTTCTTATTAATGTTGCTTGTTTTTTAAAATATGACCTAAGAATCATTATGAATTTTTGATTATGTCTTTAATTTGATTGTCGCTTATTTCAGGAGTTCTATAAACACCTGATGTCATACCTTTTTCATTTTCATCATATTGTTTATCATTGTAATAAATAGAACCATTTACCATATCAGCCCTACCATGTTTTCTAAAATAGTCATTCCAATAATCTTCAATTGATTGCCCTCCTGTTGTATTCTTAACCATTTGATTTAAAGACTCAAGAGGTGTTGGAGGTGTTAGTTTATCAACTCTTTGATTTAATTCACCTATTTTATTACCCATCTCATCAACATTTGATGTAATATCATTAGTTTTTTGTGATAAAACTTTAAGTATATTAACAGAATCATTAATGTATTGAGTTAAGTTATCAATTTTAGATGCATGAATTTTTAATAAATCACTTGCTGTATCTTCAAATGTTTGGTTATCATTTACATCCACATCAGCAACCACTTCATCTGAAATAGGTTGTTCTGCATCAACAGATGCAGGTGCAACAGGTTGTCTGCCATCCATTGCGCCTGATATTTGGTCAAAGATATCTCCACTTGTTTCTGTTTCAGGCTCTTCTTGTTCTATAACATTGCCCCTTTTTACCTGAAACTCAAGTAAATATCTAAAACGGTCATATGATTGATTTTTCTTTTCTCTGATTCTCATAATTACTGTTCAAATCTTACTTCTTTTAATAGTTGTCTGCCATCAGTTGTTACAAATTTCTTATTAATAACTTCTGCATGTTCAAATAAACCATCAATCACTTTTATAGTTACTTGTTGTTCTTCATTGGTATCCACCAATTCATTATTGTCTTTTGAAGAAATAATATCAGAAAGTTTTTTGTTTAAATCTATATTTTCCATATTTCTTTTCTTATAATTAGTATCTATTTAGATAGATTTATAAAAATAAAATACGGAATTGTTTTCTCAACAAAGAAAGTATCTTGATTATGAAATAAATTAGTAAAATAATTACTAATTTTTAATTCTGAATCATTATGGTATTGTTTATCACTTAAAAAATCATATAAAAAGTTAATTTTTAATTTGTCAAACCAAACAAACTCATTAATATTTATTATATAAATTTTATTATTTGATTTTGAATAACAATAAAGCATCTTATTTAATTGATAATAATTATCAATATTAGAATCATTCAAAAAATCAATTAATTTTCCATCTTCATTGATATTCTTAAAAAACAAATCAATAATTTCAAAATCTAAAAAATCTAAATATGAATTATGTATATTTAAAATAAATTCTTCATATTTTTTTAAGAATTCTGAAAGATATTCTTCAGGTGAATAACACCAATAAATATTTTTTTCAATGTGGTTCTTATCTAAGTCAATCTGATTTGGATAAAGTTCTCTAGCCTTTTTAATCCCCACAATAAGCAGGGGTTTGTCATCTAAAATCTCATCAACAAATGAAAATTTCTTTGTCAAGGGATAATGAGAATAAGTGGACAGATACGGATTTGTTGGTTCAATTCCGTACAGATAGGCTAATTTCATAATTGCACAAATATACGGCAAGTTTTTACATTTGCCGTAGTTTTATTTACCCAAAACTAAATTTTTAGTATATGGGATATAAGAAACTTTTTTATTAGTTTCCCAAGGCATTTCTCTAACTTCAAAATGCAAATGAGGTCCAAAATAACTTGCTCCTATTGTTCTTGGTCCACCTGTTTTACCTGTTTTACCTATTATCATTGTGATAGGAACTGGGTCTCCTATTTTTAATTTTTGTAATTCTACACTAAATTCTTTTAAATGAGCAAATATAAAATCAACTTTATTTTTCTTAGACCTTAAAACAATATAATTACCATAACCACCTTCATCAAACTCAGTAGTAACAAATGTAGTATCAGGGTTTGTAAATGTAATAGATGTACCAGTAGGTGTTCCAACATCAATACCACCATGCAAACTACCATCTTTGTTTCTTAAAAATCCACTTGTAACTTTATATCCACTAACTGTTTTAGGTGTATCTCTTTGAATAATTTCTATTTCTTGTGATGTTAGATTTGTTTTATTAGAAACGAAGCCAATTTGTCCAAGAGCATCTAAATATGCATTATTTTTACCAAATTCAACTAACTCTTGTGTTACAATAGGATTAACATCTTTTTTAAGTCTATATCCTTTAAATGTGGTTTCAAGTCTTTGATTATCAGCGTCAATAGAATGTGTTACATTATAAATAATATATAAACCTTCAAATATTGGTATAAAATCTTCATAATAATATTGTGTAGGTTGAATACCCATATTACCGAATGGAATTTTAATTGTAGATGAATAACTTTGTTTTTGATAAACAGTTAATAGTGATTGTCCTTTTGGTATTGAAAATGAATTACTTCCATTTTTAATAATATCAGATTGAATTCTTAAACCTTCATCGGTATTTTTTAAAGATTCTGTGGAATGCTCAAAATTTGAAAAAACCATTTGATTTTGTGTACCTGTATATTTAACTAAAAACGCATTCAATGAACCAGTTTTCTTTTTAAAATCAGATGGTATATTATTTTTCATAATACCATCATTTTCTAAGGTTGAGTTTACATTCGCATTTGGATTACTTGATAATCCACCAACATACATTGCAACAAATAATGGTCTTACTTCTGTTTCCTTATCATAATTTATTTTAAATAACTCATCATAATTTTTTGTTGTTGTTAAAAATCCTTGAAAAGGATAAAACCAAAAGTTATTATCACTCAATACTCTACTAATAGCGGTTAGTAAATTAGCATTACTATCTTCGGTTTCATCTATTAATGTTTTAATATCTAATATACAAAGGTCGGATATATCATTATATGCTCTATCAACAAAAATAAATGAACTATCTTCTTGATTGGAATTTACTTTTAAAGTGAATTCATTTTCAGATACACCATGAAGATAATTTTCATAAATTACTTGAAAAGATTTGTAAGCAGCTAATTTAATATCATTATCATAAATCATTGATTTATATTTATCTATCTTATCATTTAATTTCTTTTCATCATCTGCAATTAATGGTGATAATTTTTGTAAAAGATTTTTTAAATATTTTACATATAATCCACTATCAGGATATTTAGAATTTATTAAAGTTGGATTATAATTTTTATTATATATTGTTGTTGCTTGTATGTCATTAATGCTTACATATCTTTTTTGATACATATAAGCAATAAGTTTATCAGTCTCTTCTGGTGTAACTATAGTACCTTGGGGTAGTGTAAGTTTAAAACCTTGATTAGGGGCAAAAACATTATTAGAATCTCTAAAAAAAGTTGATACATATGATGGAAAGGCTTCTTCAAAGTCTTCAGCTTCTTCATAAAGATATTTAAAAAATGAACTATTCCTAATGATTTTTATTGTATCAATATCATCAATAATATTCATATTACCAAAATTTAGATTATACATTTCTTGTCTAATTTTTTCTTCACTAAGAAGAGTATTATAATAGGTTTTTAATATTGAACCTAATATAACCAAAATACCTCTTGGTACTTGATATAAACCTGTTGTTTTTATGTTTTTAATAAATTTACTAACATCAAAACACCCATATACTTTATCCCCAATATTTTGATAAATTATCTCTATTTTTTTCTTATCTCTTTTTTGATATGCAAGACCAAATACAGAACCAAATCCTGAAACTTTATCATAATCACTTTCATTACCCTTTTCAGATAATAAAGAATCAGGAAAATAAAAAATATTATCTTTTGTAATTTTTACTTGGTCAAAATCTTTTAATTCTTCTGTAACAGATTTCATATATATACTTATAACATCTGATTCTTGACCATCGGTATTTATTAATTGAGGTTTTACACTTGCAACTGTTATATAATTATAATCAAGAGAGCCAAATGTTATAATATTTTCGAGATATGCTTTACCCATATTAATTAAATTATTATTAGATGGATTAATAATACCTTTTGTTATTATATCTTTCGGATTCCTTGTTAAAAAATCATCATTAAAATTAGTATTAAGATTTTTAAAATAATCTTTTACTTTTTGTTCTGAAGCCGCAACAGCATATGCAATATTTCTTGCTTCAATTTGAATTGTTGATAGGAATTGTTGTTTTTGTACATCGTCATCACTAAGGTCTAATTTTCCAAAAACATCTTTAAAAAAACCAAGAAATGTTTGAGACTGTGAACCGTTATTCCAACTTTGATAATCATTTGTTGTAATAACTGCATTAATATTTGTAAGAATTAAAAATCTTTCATAAATTAATTGACATATTTCTTCTGCTGATTTATTAAAATAAACATTTTTTGGTTCATTTAATATATCAGAACTTGGTGAATTATCTCTTGTTAGTTGATAAACTTCTCTTGGGTTTATAGGTATATATCTACTTGAACCATCCTCATTCTTTGAATTTAAAAGTGTTGTAAGTTCATTATTAATTAATGCTTTTGAATATGCTTTTATAAAGTCTTCAATAAATTTAACTTCGGGCCAATCTTGAAATTGAGGTTTTGAACCAGGGTATATTAATGTACCAACACCATCTATTGTATCTATTACTTTTGGAAAACCAATTTTATCATATGTGTCAATACCAAATCTAAGATTATTTGCACCTCCATCATCACCTGCTTTTTTAACTAATTTCATTAATGCATTATAATCATCAATCATAAATTTAAAAACAGTCCCAATGGTCAATTTTGTGTCACCTAAAACTTGTTTTGTTAATGCCCTCATTTTTCTATTAAGTTCATCATTACCTTTAACGGCAGATTCTTTAATTTGATTATCTATATTTTTAAGTTCAGTTGCTATAGCATTAAAATCAATATTATTTATAATGTTTATTTGGTTTAAAAAAATTGGTATAAAAGCAATATCAATTCTTGGAGTAAAAGTTTTAAAAGGAAAAACTGAAATGGTTGAAGGAAATCCTGCTGATTTAATATTAGTGTTAATTGTATTAATATAATTGATTACAATTTTATTGATTACATAAAAAGAAGTTTCTGTTAATGGTGGATTAACTAAATTATTATTATTATCTATAGTTATGGTTTGATTAACAAATGAAATTTTGTTACTGTCTTTTAATATTGTTGTTTGAGCAATATAATTAATAATTGAATTAATTTCATCAGGTTTTATTGTTTGAATTGTTTCTTTTATTGTTTCTTTTGTAAAGAGTGATTTAAATTTTATTATATCAGATATATTACTATAAATACCAAATATTGTACTTCTTTTTTCAGTTATTTTTTTTAAATCTTCTTTATTTGCATTTTCTTGGTCTGATTCAAGTACTTGATTTGCTTTTTCATATAATCTTCTTGAAGATACAATTAAATCTTGAAATGATTTAATTTGATTATCAAGTAAATCAATTGTTTTATCATCAAAATAAGAAACAGTATTTAAATATTGTAATGGAACATCACTTAATGGTGCGAATTTATCACCAATAAATTTACTATTAATAATAAAATTACCTGATTCATCAACAGATATATCATCTTTAATTTTTTGAAGTCTAAACTTTATCAATGGTCCAAAACCTCCTTTAATTCTTAGTTGAAAAACTGGATAAGGTAATTGAAACATTTTAGCAAACTTACTATTAAAATCATTTAATACATTTCCTCTTAAATCATAAAAAACAACTGAAACTTGAGGTATTTTATTAGCATCAAACACTATATCAATACTTTTAATTCCAAAACCTTCATATTCTTTTTGTTCAACATTACTACCCATTATTTCATCAGTATAATTTGTTGAATAATAAGATTGAATAACATTTCCTTTACTATCTTTTCTTTTATAATATCCACCTAAGATAATATTATTATCATCAGAAATAGCTGCATTACTTGTGATTCTTTGATTAGTTATTTCAATGTAATTTGCATTCTTTGGTCTCATTGAAAACTCAACAAAAGACCTTATATCTTCAAATCTAGGTATACCATTAGTTTTATATCCATCTGCTAATAATGGATTAGTGCTATTAATATCATACCAAGGAGTTCCTTTTAGTATTTCATTATTAGGGTCTATTAAATTAAAATTGATATCAGCCATAGAGTATTGATAATAGAATATTGATAATATAATATTTATAATAAAGTATTATATATTTCTAATAAATAGTTTCTATATATTAGTATTTAATAATTTCCTTTTATATATGGTTTCCAAATTTTCCAAAAAATCATTATTTACTTCTTCTTGTAGTTAACTTAACATTACTAATGATTTCATCATATCCTGTTTCAAATACTAGAATTGTATCATTATCTTTTCTTGTAAAGTATCTACCATATTTAACAGGACTATTAATTGATAAATATCTCCTAACATTAAATGTAGATGGAAAAGAATCAACAAATATTGATTTCTTATTGTACTCTAATAGTCCTAATGAACTTGATTTCTTTTTAATCTTAGAACCCCATGATTTAGTTCTATTAAATTTATCAGAAATAAAAGAGTTTGAAACACCTAAATAATCTCTATCATCTGTAAAAAGATTTAAACCAAAGCGGTTGGGATTTTCCTTTTTCATTGAATCTCCTTTGGTTTTCTTTTCTGTCCGATAGATTTTTTTTAGATTGGTCTTTGTTGATTCGTTCCCATTCTCATAACGTTCTATTAAATTGTTGTCAACTAAATATTCTTCAAGTTTCAATCTATTTTTGTACTTAGATTGTCGCAAAAGAATATATTGTTCCATTGCACTAAACGTTAAAAACTTTAATTTATCAAAATCAGATATATCTAATTTAAAACTTGTCTTACCTAAAATACGTTCATTGTAATCATTATTAATAAACACTAACTTTTTGATTTTTGATAAACCATTTATAAAAAGTATATTTGTCTTTGAATTATATCCAAAGTATCCCTTTTCAATTAAAGATTTTATATGTTTATTAAGCGTTCTTTGACTAATATCAAGATGGTTACATACCCTTTCCTTAATCGTATTATTTAATTTACAATTGCCAGAAGTCCTGAATGCAAAACTTAGATAGGTCTTGAACTCGTTAAAATTATATGTTGAAGAAGACATAATACATCCCATCATCTGTAACGGAATGTGCATATGTGTCCTTTCAAAAATTTTAATCGTATTCAAAGCCAAAAACTATTGAAACCAAATATAGACTTTATTTTGACAAATAATTACCCACCCTGCGGTTGAACACCTTTTTTAATCTGAATTGGTATCATTTGTTTTACCTTCTTATAGAACTTCTCCCCATCAACATCAACAGTAATCATATTGTTAATTGTCGGAGAACCAACTAGTTCCACTTTCATAGTACCCTCTGAAAATAGTTTACCAAGAGCATCAAGTTTACTTGTATCAATGGAATTTATCTTATTCAATAAATCGACCATCATTTTCATATTTTTTATATCGGCATCAATAAATTTTAAATTTTGCAATGGCATGACATTATCAAAATTAAGTGCGCTTATCCCTGCTAAAGCAACCCCAATAGAAGCCAAACCAAGCATCGCTATAGGATTAGCCAACATTAAAGCCGCACCTGCAATACCCATCATTCCCAAACCAACCTTAGTTAAATCAACATTACCAAGTGTTGAAAAACCTTTAGCCATTTCACCAATACCCATAGCTGCCAATCCAATACCTGCGCCCACCATCAATGCAGCAGCACCAAAAGCAAGTAATCCATAGGAAGTTGCAGTAGTTGCAGCACCCAATGCTAAAACACCCACTACAAGAGTTCCCCCTAATAAAAAACCAAGAGTTTTTAGTGAATCTGTTAATGCAGTTAATTGCGGTCCTGTTAATTTACTTATTGAATCAGAAAGTGAGGCAGCACCTTCAGCAGCCATTTTAAAACCAAAACCAATACCAACTGCCGCAACACCTATTGCAGCCATTTTTGCAGCACCACCCAAACCTGCACCCAAAGCCTGTCCACCACTTAAAGGGGTAGTAGCTGCTACTGGCCCTGTTCCTTTCCCAAATAAATTACCCAAAACAGGAATTTTTGATAAAACATTACTTAAAAGAGAAGGTATTCTAAGTACCATTTTTGTTAAAATACCTACAATACCAGTTGATAATAATAAAATTGCGGCAGGTATAACAAGTCCAATCTTATTCATTTTTCCTGTAGTTTCATTTCTGAAAACATCTATAATTTTATTAAAACCTTTTAAAACATAATTTATAGCATCTAATATTGGTAACAATGTAGACTTCAACTGCATAATTGTATTTTCAAATGTTTCACCAAATGTTTGAGAATCTTCTGCCCTTTGTTTTAATGTTTTTTGTGTTTGTCTCAATATTTCTAATTGGTCACTTGTTAGTTGGTCTATTCTTACATTCTTATCACCTATTTCAATTGTACCTATTGTTGAACCTTTACCAAAGGAAGCCAACTTTGCTATCATTTCTCTATCAGCATCATCACCAACAAATATTTGACTTTTTGCAAGGTCAATTTTAGCCATTTCTTTTGTTGACTCTACCAACTTACCAACTTCTTGACCTGTTAATTCTGCAACAGACCTAAATTTATCCATATCAACATCAGCGACATCAAAAACACCTGTCTCTTTATTGAAACTAGCCATACCTTTTGTAAGTTTAGCCATTTCAACAGCAAACTCTTCGGGTTTATTTCTTGCAAGGAATGAAAGTTTAAATTCATCCATTTTAGCAAATTCACCACCCAATACCCTTAAATTAGCACCTGCTTCAAGTAACCCTTCAAGAGTTCTAAACTTTTCAGCAGCAGCAAAAGCACCATCAATTGAAAATTTAAATTTCTCAGATGATTGAACCATTTTCTTTAATCCTTCAACACCATTTTGGAATCTATACTTATTAAGATTGCCAATATTTGCTGTTATTCCTTTTAAAACATTTGAAGAATTTAATCCAAGTTTGGCAGTTTCATTTACAGTATCTTCAATTAATTTAGTCGCATCTTCAACAGATGAACCAAGTGATAACATATTACCAACAAATTGTCCTGCTTCTTGATTTGCCATACCTGTTCCCTTGGCAATTAAAACCATATTTGCAACTTGTTTTTCATTAAAAACAGTTGCTCTTCCAGTTAATTCATTAACTTTACTTTGTATTTCAACAATATCAGCAGCAGAAGCACCAAACCTTTGTGCAGCATTTGTTGCTTCATACATTTGCTCTCTTAATGATTCAGCCCTATTTCCCGATAATCCTAAATTTAATGTTAAGCCTTTTATTTGTTTATCAACTGTCATTAAATATGAAGACATACTTCTAATTCCAAATTCTTGTTTTGCCCAACTTTTTGCTTGTTCATATAAATCAGTACGATAAGCTTCTATAATATTACTATTTTCTTCAAGTGCTTCCCTATTCTGTATTAATAGTGTTTTTTGTTTTTGATATGATTTTACTTCTTCATTTAATAATCTTAATCTTTCAATGTCCGTATCAAGTATTGAACCTGTTAGTTTAAGTATTTCGGCTTCTGCTTTTTCTATTTGAGTAGTAAATAATAATTCATTTTTTTTATATTCTTTAATTATTTTTTGTGCATTTTCATAGCTACTTATTGACTTATTTTGGTCTTCTAAAATACCACTAAGACGTTCATATACTTGACTTAATTGTTCAGCAGTATTAAGATTTTGTATTGATGTACTCAATATTTCTTCAGGTGTCATTGCCATATTTTAAATTATTAGATTTGAGATAATGAGTTTATTTTATATTTTATTTTGCCTGTTTTTTTCCATGAATTATTGTCATAATGAACAACATGACATTCTACATCTGTATTAGGTGTTGTAGTAAATGGTTGTTGTGTATAAATATAAAAATTTACAGCACCACTATTAACTTTTCCAAATGATGATACATTGGGAAAACCTTGTATAGTTCCAAGTGGGCTTCTTGTATTATTAAATATAATTTTATAATTTCCTGTAACAGGATTAGTAACTCCTGATATTGCAGGGTCAAGTTCTATATCAATAGCATACTTATTACTTACATTACTTTGTTGATTCCTTGAAATTGACAAATCACGCATAATTGTATTTGTCATTTTTATTTTAAAAGCTGCTGATGGACCACCTTGAAAATTTGATAAAAAATCAAGATTAGCAAATCTATATAATTTATTTGCCTGATTAAATATAGTGGTATCACCAACCTCAAAATGAAATCTAAATTCTAAGGCTGATGGGTTTAAAAAATATCCTTCAATGTCTTGTATAGCAGTTTCATCATTTAAATCATACAACTCTAAACTACCCCATTTTTTAGCATTTGTTTCTTCTAATGCTGCTACCTGTTCGCTATACCAAGGATATAAAAACATTTTATTACCCTCAAAATTTACTGCAAAAGTTGGCGATATAAAATTTTTAACATCATCATTTATTGGTGAAATTCCAAAAGTAATTTTAACCAAATATTTAAAATATGTTAAACTATAAGTTGGATTACCTCCTTGTTTTGTTAATAATTTTAGCTTTGCTATAGTTTTAATATCACCAAATGCGGCTTCACTTAATATTTTATAAGATAATATCTTCATATTACATTTTTAATATAAATAGAATTAAATATCTTTGTAACCTGCTGCTCTTTCTTTTTCTTTCAATAACTTTTGATTTCTTTCTAAAAGTATTGAAATTATATTTTTACGCATATATACAGGCATTGTATATAAAATATCATTATAAGAATATTTACTTTCAACAAGAAAGTTAACTTCGTGTGCTATAACTTCCTCATACTTTTGCTCTTGGATAAAAAAAGTCGAAACCAAGGGTAAATTTCTGACGAAAAAAGTCCCCTGTGAATTTGCCTTCAAATTCATAATTGTAATCTAACCCAGGTTCTACACTTAATATATACGTTCTTAAATCCAACGAGTCTATCGGTGGCATAAGTTTAACAAATTTCTCAATAAAATTTCTATCAGACTCACCTGCTATTGTTTGTATTTGAGCAATAATTCTTTCTTGTATTTCAAAAATTGGAGAATCACTTTTATACTTTGAAATTTTTTCTAATCTTTGGTCTAACTTTTTCTTTTCACCATAAGTTAAAAGTTTGAAAGTTAAATCAATTTTACATAATGGTAATTTAAAATTATATGTTAAATCAATATTATCAGGTCTTACAACTTCTTTATATTTAATTTCTGATAATTTTACTACAGTATCAAACATTTTTCCATCTGTATCACGAACTTGAACAGGATAATCATCACCATAAGCAAATCTTCTTAAAAACAATAGAACAGCATCTAAATCACCTGTTAGTAAGTCTTCAACACGCATATTTGAATTGAATTCAGGGTCTTTGATTTTGTTTTTTGCTAATAATTCCATACCTGTACCATTCTTGATATAGTTTTCAGAAAGAAGATATTGTTCATCAGAAGCGGTCATATATTCAACCATCAACTTATCAATACCACTCTCATAAAACAAACCTTCAGAAGGTAAATCAACATAGTCTGACACGACTTTAGGCAATAAGCTATCTAGCTTTGCCTTTAAATTTGAAACATTTTCCATATATAAATAATTTTATATAAATAGTATGATTTGAATTTACTATTTATTAAAAAATATATACATGAATACTGCTCAACCAATTTGGTTACCACAAGTAAAAGATGATAATGTTAATGAAATCCTTCAAGAATTAAAGGATAGTGGAATCATTGTTAAAAAAGTTATGGTAGAACCAAGTTATTTGAAACCTTTACAGAAAAAGGTTATGAAGTCAAAAATTGATGATATTAATAGAGTTATTGATAATGATGAATATTTACCAAAGTCTTGGGTTGATGCTAATAACAATATATTAGATGGACATCATAGAGTATATGCATATCAATCAAGACCAGATATTGACAAAGTAGAATGTTATAAAATATTTTTGAATTCTCAAGATGCTTGTAGATTATTGAATAAAATTCAAGATAGAATTGAATTTAAAAATGAATTTGGTATAACAACACAAAGTACATTTAATATACTTGACCCTATTGAAAAGGTAATGAGTAGTATGTCAAAACCTCAAGCAAAGTATTTAGGGGCAGATAAAGAACAACAACAACAAGAAGTTTCTGATAGATTAACATTTGATGATGTAACCAATAAGGCAGTAACACTTTATTCTGTTAGACCTTTTGATAAAGGAAATACTTCAGGTTTTATTATGTCATTTACAAAAGACAAAGGTTATGATAAAGAATATGAAATTCTTTTTGATAAACTTTTAAATGTACCTGTTGAACAAATGGATTTATATGACCCATTTTATTTAGCTGCTATGTATATTCTTGACCCTAGTTTTGAAAAAGACTCAGGAAAAATTAAAAAGATGGCTTCAGATGTAAATAAAGTCCATGCCGAATTCATTAAGGATAGATTAAATGGTTTTGCAAAAAGAGCAGGATATGATGGAATCAATTTTGGTGATAAATTAATGCTAATAATTACATAATGGCTAATAATAGAACAATATCAATAAATTTTCCATTTAAAGACGATACTGTTGATGGTAAGTTATTTAAAATGAATACAACCACAGTTGATGATATTCGTTCTTCATTATATTTTTTTATATCAACAAAAAAGGGTGAAAGATGGTATGACCCTGATTTTGGTACTAGATTATATGAATTTTTATTTGAAAAAAATGATGCAATAGTAGCTTCAGATATAAAATTATCGTTAAAAACAGATATTGAAAAATATTTTAATAATGTAAAGATACAAGACATCAATATAGACCAATCCGAACAAACAAATAAACTACAAATTAATATTTCTTTTCTTTACAGTAATTTATTCAATACTCTTGAGGATAATATTTCATTTATATTTAATGGATAATATTTTGACGTATTATACATCAAAATTTATTTATGAGTAAACCAAAAATATTGATTACAAATCAAGATGTTCATGGTGTAAACTTTTACCGTTCTGAACAACCTGCCATTTCTCTTTCAAAACTATATGATGATGAATTTGAAATTGATTATATCAAAAACCCCGATTGGAATGATGATGCTTTTTTAAAGCAATACGATATTATTCATGGACACAGAACCTTATGTGATTTTGCACAAATGCCATTTTTGGTTCAAAAATTACAATCGTTTGGAATTAAAGTAATTCTTGACATTGATGATTATTGGGAAGTATCAAAAGAACATCCTCTTTATCATGCAGTTAAAAAAGATGGTTTAAAAGAAAAGATTGTTGCTAATCTTAAAATTATTGATGCTGTCTCAACAACAACACCTGTATATGAAAATTATATTAAACCTTATAATAAAAATATTTTAGTTATTCCAAATGGTATTAATAGAAATTTAAAAGAATGGACTCCTGCTAATGATAAGTGTTCATATGATAAAATGAGAATTCTTTATCTTGCAGGTTCTTCTCACTTACAAGATGTTTCTTTATTGAAAGACAGTATAGAAAAACTAGTTGATGATATTTCCGTTGCAAATAAATTTCAATTTCATCTTTCTGGTTTTGACCTTAGAGGAACAACCACAAACTATAGTGTAAATGAAGATTTTATTAAAGAAATTCAAGCAATGGGTATTTTTAATGAACAACTTTATAAAAAACTTATTGCAAATAATTTTGATATTATTAATACACCTGAAATTCCAAGAGAAATTGTACAAAAATATAATGGTAATGTTTTAAACGAACATACACAACCAATTAAACCTCAAGATACTGTTTGGACAAGATATGAAGAGATTTTTACAGGTAATTATAAATTAATTAAAGATAAAGATTATTATGATTTCTTAATGAAATTTGATTTAGATGCAGTTTATGAAAAACAATCTGAACAAAACTATTTTAGACATAAAACACAAGGTCTTTATAAATTTGCTGCAAACTATAAACATGGTGACGTTGCACTTGCACCAATTAAAGTATATGGTAAGGGTGTAATGGATGATAATTCAGATAATCGCTATCAATTTGCCAAATCAAATCTTAAAGTAATTGAGGCTGCATTCCATAAAGTTCCTGTCATTGCTTCTGATGTTCCAATTTACAATCATGATAAGGATTGGGTTGATGGAAAAAACATTTTATATGTAAATCCCGATAGACAATATAAAGATTGGTATAAGAAAATTAAATATTGTATCAATAATCCAAATCATGTTAAAGATATGGGTGAAGCAGCATATGAACTTGCTTGTAAAAGATATGATATTGATGTTCTAAGTCATATTAGAGCAGATTTTTACAGAAGTATGATTAAACAAGAAAAATTAGAATTGGTTTAACTTGGTTGCTCAGTTGGTGGTTCTATAGGTGGTGCTGTAGAATCACCTTCTATATTTTTACTATTAATATAATTCTTTTGCATAATGATTGCACTAATGAAAGCAAAATCTTCCAACAATAAAGCATGGTCAATTTCTTTTTTCTCTATCATTATTCTAATGGCTTCAACATGAAACCATAAAACCATAATAAATAAAAGAAAAGCAAGTAATCTACTAAATGATGTTTTTTTAGAATTACTATCTCTAAACAAATCATTTATAAATTTCATAAATTTTGGGTTGGAAAAGAAGTTGAACATAACTATTTATTATAAATAGTTTTCTAATGAGTTTTATACAAAAAAGTGACTTAACTGTAATCAACACAAAACTAACAAGTACAGGTAGACTTTTGTTAGCATCTGGTTCACTAACATTTAAAAAAATTGAATTTGGTGATTCAGAAATTGATTATGAATTCTTGAGGGGTAATGATACGATTATTGATGGTACTGATTTGATTATAATTCGTCCAAAAGATGCAAATCCGTATATTAAATACCCAATTCCAATTTTAGATACTTTACCTGATACTAAAACAAGTATAGGTCAAGTCAGTCCCGATATTAAAGTAGTATTAAATACGGCTTCACAAAGAGGATTTTTTACAGGGTCAACAGATAGTGGTTTTACATCTTTTACAACTAATGCATATATTTTAGATAAAAGAATTATTGCATCAAGTGGATTAACAGGAAACACAATTCTTAGATTAGACTCAGCAAGTGCCGTAACAGTCGGTAATATGCTTTTAGTTGATTGGAGAAATCCAAAAGTTTCAGCATTTACAAATACTACAGGTGCAATCGGTGAATTATATCCAAGACCATTTATTTGGTATAAAGCATTGGCTGTAAATGGTAATGATATTACAGTTGATAAAACATTACCAAACTTTTCAGGTCAAGGTCAAACAGTAAAAAGTATTGTTTATGTTTATCCTACAAACAATGCAATTGATACTTATTATAGTACAGGAACATCAGTATCATATTGGAATGATAATACATTAGCATTTAATTCAAATTGTAATATAGCAAGTGATAATGTAAATGTATGGAATTTTAATATTCTTTATAAATATGCACCAGCAGGTGTAAAAAATGGTTTAATACCACCATATTATGATAGTGCTATTTTCTCAGGGTTTAAAGAATATATACAAGGTTATACAAACAAATCAGGTGATACAATGTTAGGTGTTATTCACTTTACTAATAAATCCATCTCAAACTATTATGGTGAAGGATTTAATGGTAACACATTTAAAATTGATTTACCAACTGTTATGTATCATAAGAAAAGTGCTACAACAATGGGTATTACTTTAAAATCTTCAGGTTCTACTTTAACAGGTGCTAAAAAACTACAGCCAACAACTTTAACAGGATTTACAACAGAATATTATGACCTTATTGAAACATCATCACAAAATATTGTTGGTAAAGTATTTAATGACTTAAAAATAGCAGTAATTGAAGACCAAGAAATTTTAAATACACTTTCACTAAAATCAAATAGGTCTTGGACATTACCTGATGCTAATTTTAGATTAAGACCATCAAACACTAATTCATTATTAGGTGCATCATCAAGTGAAAATAATTATTTAGCTATAACATATTTACTTGGTTCAAATAATAATTATAGTGACACAACAAATTATGGCTATTCAACAGGTATTCATTGTGGATATATTACAAAACTTTATCCACAAATTTTACCACAAGTTGTTGAATTTAATATACCATCCAATGAATTGCAATTTATGCAATCTTCAGCAGGATTAACAGCAGGAACAGGATTCAATGCTAATACATTTAAAATTATTGCACAAAAGGTTCCAATAGGTTCAGAACCTAACCCTGCATTGTGGATTGAATATGATTACACACCAAAATTACAAAACTATAGTTCTTGGAGTGCAACTACAATACCGCCAAATAATTCAGGTCTAGCTGATATAATCTACATCTTTACAAATGCAGAATATACAGTAGGTGCATCATATGATGTTACAAGTTATATTGGTGCTTTACCAACAACTGCATTACCAAATACAGGACTGGCTTTTGGTGAAGAAAGTATTTTACTTGGAAATATTAATTCAGATATAAAAGCACTTGTTTATAGAACTAAAATTGTTTATAAACTTAATTTTAACCAATATAATACATCAAATAACCCAACTTTTAACGATAGTGAAGATGATGTTTATATAACTGAAGCAGGTATTTATGATGATAACAATAATTTAGTAGCAATAGGGAAGTTGAATAACCCAGTTAAAAAGAATAACAATAAACTATTTGCATTAGAATTAGACATGGATTTTTAATATGGGATTTATACCACAAACTAACACAAAAACACTTTATGCTTATCTCACACCAAAAGGTAGAGAATACATATTAGACGGTAACAAAGAAGATTTTCAAGTTACATATTTTACTCTTCACGATGATGATGTGAATTATCTTGTTTCTTCAAATATTTCAGCAGGTACAACCTCAACATACCTAACACTACCAAGCGGATTTGTTCCTGATATCACAGGCGATGCCGATACCTGTATTAAAAGTATTGCAAATGGAACAAATGTAAATTTAATGTCTTCTCTCTCAGGCTCAACTATCACCGATTCCACAACTAGATTAACAGTTGGTAGAATCGGTACAGATGGAAATATTAATACAAGAGTTTGTACTATTGGTGCATCAGTATCAAGAATTAATGGTGGTTCATTAAACCCTAATTCCACAACATATACTGCACAATTTAATGTTGTTATATCACCTCCTGCTTTAGATACTATTGTTATTAATAGTTCTGAAATAGGAAATACTCAATTTTATATTGAAATTAAAGATAGTGATGGCGGTGCAAATAGTTTTACAATAAATGGAACTTCATCAACCAAACTTTTAATTAAACCTTCAGCAGAAATAACACCTATTAATATTACCTTTAAAAGGGGAAGTGTAGTCTCTTTAAGTGGTTCTATACCAGTAAACTTTACAATAGTAATAACACCTTTTCGTTCATTTGTTGATTTAGGTACAAACACTTCTGTTACATATACAGCAACAATATCCACAGGTGGTGGTGGAGTAGGGGAGGAGTAGGAGGTCTGTAAGCGCAATAAAATAAAAAATTAAAAATATGTTTTACAAAAAAGTAGAGAAACCAAGCGATAATCCAACTGAAAGTTTAGGGTTTCAAAATTCGGAGACAACCACAGAAAATCAACTTAATAGTCAAATATTATTTACTTATGCCAATTTAGACACAGTAACAACACCTTATGCTAATTTATTTAAGTCTTTAAGACTTCCAATTACAAATGATGAAATAAATTTATTTTCAGACACTCATAAAGAGAGTGCTATGTCTTGGTTAAATAAAAGAGAAATAATTGTTGCTGAAATTCCAAAAGGTCAATATGGTGAACTTATTGATGGTAAAACTTTTAAATTAACAATACCTGTTACATTAAATGGTGTTCCAACAGCAACTACAGTTTATGGCTCTTATTTTGGGTTTGATGGAATAGGTACACAAAAAATATTTGTTTCATCATTAAATAATGAAAGGTGTGAAGGTAGAAGTTTTGTTGGAAGTTTAGGAGCAGCAAGTTCACCAAATTCAAATATTACACTTTTATATTCCAACGAAATACAAAAACCAAAAGGGTCAAGAAATGTTACCACTATATTTGAAGAACCAATCTTTACATTGAATAAAACCGCAGTTAGTGAAACAACAGCATATGTTTTTAGCGGAATTTCAGCAAGCACAGGTGATATTATTTTTTTTGAAATTACCAACCTTTCAAGAATTCCAGATATTAATGATATTAAGGTTACAGTTGATTCTCAAGTTATAACAAAAAATCTTGTGACCGTAATAACAAAACAAAATGTTACAAATAAACCATTAAAAATGTATTTTGACGATACAAATTTTTTTGTAGGAACTAGAGTTAATAAAAGCTTAAGCATTAAAATAAGTAAAGTAACAGCTAGTAGTTTATCTTGGAATCAATATACAAGTAGCAATAAATTTACAACAAATTCGAATGATGATACTTCAGGAAAAAGATATGCAATTTATGATGGGTTTTATGTAAATTTTGGCAATAATACACAATTTGTAAAAAGCTATGATAAACCTGTTGGTATATTATATAATGATAAAGGATTAGCAGTTATTACAGATTCTGAATTAGTTTCAGGTTTTAGATATTCAGCAGCTACAAGTTCAGGATATAACGGTATTGCATCAGGAAGTCCATATAATGGTGATACGAATTTTGCAAAGATTTATTTTACATCATCAACACTATGTGAATCAAATTATAAATCTATAACAACTGAAATTGTTCAAAGTGTTATGTGTATTGCTATGCCAAATGAATTTTTTTATACGAATAATTCTACATATCCAGATTCCTATGATGAAAATATAACAAATAGACCCACATTTATAACATCTGTTGGTTTGTATAATAAGTTTGGTGAATTGATTGGTATTGGAAAGATGAGCGAACCAATTAAAAAAGAAAAAAGTAGCATTATTCCTTTTAATGTAAAGCTTAAACTATAACGTATTTTAAGTTATGGAAATTATTGATTTTAAAGATTTGGGGATTATGATACCCAAAGATAGAGTATTTGTGTCTTTTGATATTTCAACAAGTTGCATTGGTGTTTCAATTTTTAATGAAAATTTTGAACTTACTTCTGTAAAGGCACTTAAAATGACAACAAACAAAGATTGTCAAGATGACCCTGAAATCACCAAGGGTGATGGATTTAAAAAATTTGTTGAAGAATTAAAAATTTACGAAATTATTGATATATTTGTTGAAGAACCTCTTGTGAAATCAAATAACGTATATACCGTAAATAAACTCCTTAAATTTAATGGAATATGTTCTTACATTTTAAGAGATGTTCTTGGTATTATTCCTAAATTTATGAGTGTAGATGAAGTTAGAAGGATATTCTGTCCTGAAATGACAGAATATGATGAAAAGAAAAACAAGTTTACATTAAAATTTAAATCTAGGAAAGTAGACCCCAAAACTTATATTTTTGAAAAGATTGCAAAAGACTATGAAAACATCTCTTGGTTATTTAACAAAAACGGTAAGTTAAAAACTGAAAATTTTGATATCACAGATTCTATTGCACTTGCAAAATCATCATTTAAAAAATACTATGAAAAAGAATATTAAAAAAGATAAACCAAAAATATATATTGATTTGTTAACAACGATTAATATGTTTTCATATTTCTCTTGTGAAATGATATTACCAGAAGATGTTGATGAGTTTTTTGAAGAGTATGGTAAAGAGTATGAAAATACAGAAGAGTTTTTTGAAACACTTGACCCAATACTTGAACAATCACATAGAGTAATGTATTTGACAGGAACTCTTGTTGATACTGAATTTATTGACTTTATCAATACTTGGGAACAGATATCAATAGAAGATAAAAAGAAACATATTAAAAAAGATTACATTGATTTGCTTATTCCTGTAACAGTTCACTATGGTGGTGATGAACATTTTACAACTCTTTATGTTGTTGACCTTTTTAAAATAAAAACAAAAAGAAGGAAAAAAACGGAGATTGAACTTCAATCGGAGTTGGATGATGCTCTTAAAATAGAGAATTACGAATTAGCTGTTAAAATTAGAGAAAAAATCAAAAAGATTAAAAAATAGTTTATATTTGTCGTATGAATACACAAAATTATATTTCAGTTGAGAATAGAATTGAAAATGCAATTAAAATCTTCAATTACTGTTTTCAAAATAATGTGTCTATCAATAAAGCCGAACTTGATTTAGGTTTTTATGAGGGTTTTATTAAAAAAATATTTATAAGTAATTCTATAAAAGAATCTAGTAGATATTTTGAATTGGTTGAATTAAGAAATAAATATAACTCTTTAAAAGGTATTAAAACAATACCTAGCATTGTTCATAGAGTGGATGTAGATAAAGAAGAGAAATACGATAATAGAAGTACTTGGATAGGTAATCGTGATGAGGATAACAAAATTATTGATTATTCTTTTACAATCTATGTTCAAGGAGAAAAACCATTTGTTGGTAAACTAACAAGAGAACAACTTGAAACTATTCATCAATATTATCCTCATGTGACAATGATGAATGTTTCTTCTTACTTTCCTTATTTAACATTTCAACAATTTAAAAGAGTTATCAGATGTTTTAACATCACAAAAGATATGCTCTTTCCTTTGCATATTCTTGAAGAACATACAGAGGAAGAAATTGCTGAATTTGCATTGAAAAATAAAGCATCAGCAAGTCTTAATAAAATTGTTGAAAAAAGGTCTTCATTTATTGAAAAGAAATATTTTGAAAGTCAAGAAAAAATTCATGATTTAAAAAATATTCAAAAGTTTATTGAGGAAAGTATTGAAAAATATTATACAAGAGAAGAAACAAATGAATTGTCAAAACCTCAAATTTTTGGTCAATATACAGATATTTGTTATCTAATGTATTCTGATATTCACTATGGTAAGAAATACAGTAATCCTGTATTTGGTAGAGGTTATAGCAAAGACATTGCACATGAAAGAATGTTACAAATTGCTAAAAAGACAGTAGATTATATTAGATTTAAAAATCTTAATAAACTTTATGTTCTTTTTGGTGGTGATATGTATGAATCAATCATGACAGGTGGAATGAGAGCAGAACACCTTAAATCAATGGATATTACAGGTATTGACCAACTTATTTTTGGTGTTGATTCTCAAATTGAATTCTTAAATGTATTAAGAAAAGAATTAGGAAATGAATTCCCAATTGTTGTTACATACATTGGTGGTAATCACGATAGAATTGGTAAGGATAGAGATGATGACCAAGAAAGAACTGGTTCTTTAATTGCTTATCATATGATTGAAAGAGAATTTAAAAATGATGATTTTATCAAATTTAATATACCAAGAAAACAAGTATATGTTGAAAAACATCAAAATCATGATATGAATGATTTGTGTATTATTGCACATCATGGTGATGCTGAAATCATTAAGAAGAAAGGACATGAACTTGTTAATCTTTATGGTATTGGTACATCAGGATATCATTTAGTTGTTAATGGTCATTGGCATTCAAGTGAAATATCATTCAATGCAGGAACAAATTATATGGAAATCTCTTTACCATCTGTCTGCTCAGTAGATGAGTTTATTTTGGATAGACTAGGTAATAATCAACTTCCAGGATTTCTTTTAGGAATATGTGAAAACTCAGGATTTAGTTTTACAAACGAAGTACTTTATTAATTTATGATTACAAGATACGATATTGAAAACGGTATTATCATTGACATTGAAACCGTACCCGAATTTTCGTCATTTGAAGAATGTAAAAAATTAAAACCTGCATTAGCAGCAAGTTTTCAAAAAAGAGCAAAATGGTATGCTGATAATGAATATCGTTCTGACTTAACTGATGAACTTCTAAGTAAAATTTATTTTGAGAAAGCACCTCTTTATTCAGAATATGGTAAAATTGTTGTAATCAGTTGTGGTGGATTCAAAGAAGATGAAGTAGTAACCATTTCATTCTCATCCGTATATAATGAAGCAGAAATTATTAACAACTTTTTTACATTTATTAACAAAAAGATTTCAAAAACTCCAACAAGTTGCATTGTTGGATATAATATTAATACATTTGATGTACCTTTTATTATAAAAAGGGCATTTATTAATAATATTAAACAAATCCCACCTATTTTTAGAATTTTTGACAAGAAACCTTGGGAATTATCAGCAAAATTTAAAGATATATTTCTTTTATGGCAAATGAATACAAGAAATTTTGTTTCTTTGGATGCCGTTGCCAGTTGTTTAGGTCTTGAAACACATAAAGATACAATGGATGGGTCAATGGTTGGTTCAACATTCCACAAAGAAAAGAATCTAAAAAAGATTGTTGACTATTGTGAAATGGATGTTGCTTTAACAGGAAAGGTAATGAAAAGATTGTGCATTGATGCTTAAAGAAATTCTAATCAATCCTATTGATAATTTTATAAAGTCAGAGACTGAGAAAAAATATATTATCATTTGTGATTCTTTAAGAAGCAATTTTGATAAATACATTTTATCATTAAAAAAGAAAGATTACACCCCTTCTTATATTGTAAAAAGAGATGGTAGTATTCATAAATTATTTGATGAAAAATATTATTCTGATTTCACAACAATAGAAAAAATAAACAAGTCATCAATTTTTATTGCTCTTGAAAATTCAGGCAAACTTTCAAAAGAAGATGATGTATTTTTTAATTGGTGCAATGAAATTATTGATGTTAAAGATGTTGAGGAAGTTGTATCAAGTAAAGAATTTTCTTATTATGAAATATACACCAAAATCCAAACCGAATCGCTTGGTCATTTAATATTATATTTGGGAAATAAACATGGTTTGAATTTAAAACAAATAAATATAAAGAATAAAGAAGATAATTCAATTATCTTTTTAAATCATATAGATATTTTTTCATATTCACCAAATCCAACATTAAATACAGAAAAATTAAATTCTATAATTTTTAGTTAGAATTTAGTTTGCTTCATGGTCATAAGTTCTTGAATCATTTTCTGAACCTCATCTTGGTCTTCTTTACTTAAAGAAGAATCATCACCACTAGTATTTTTAGATTTATTAGTTTTAATATCTAAATCACCAAATATTTTAACACTATTAAGATGTTTGGTAATTAAGTCTGTTTTCATCTTTAAATACTCTTTAAACGCATTCAAAGAATTATTCCTTGACTGCTCAAGCTGCGCCATTAATTGAAGCCTTACAGGGTCTTCAATGCTGTCTGAGCCTAACTCTTCAATAATACGAAGCACAAAATTATAATGCCTCACACCCATTTGTTTATAGTTCTCAAGAATGCTATAAACCTCATTCATATGTTTCTCAATACTTTCTTGTGTTAATGATAATTTGGAGCGTTTAAGTCTTGGCATATAGTTTATTATAAATAGTAAAAAATTTACTATTTAAGGTAAATAACTATTAAATGGCAACTACTGTTCTCAATTATAACAAAAGAAACTTTTACGAATTAAAAGATGAGATAAAGAATTATGTTAAAACCAATTATCCCGATGTTTTTCTAAATTTAGAGGATAATTCAGTTGGGTCTGTCTTTGTTGATATTCTTGCAGGTACAAGTGAAATGTTATATTTTAACCTTGACCGTACTTTTCAAGAAACACAACTTGAGAATGCACAATTAAAAAAATCTCTATTCAACATTGCTAAAAACTTAGGTATTAAATTACCAAATAAAAAACCATCAATTACATTAATTGATATTGAGGCTATAGTTCCTGCTCAAAATGACTCATATAACGATAGTTATTTACCCATAGTAAAAGCTGGAACACAATTTACTAATGGTAATGTTTCTTTTGAATTATTACATGATGTAGATTTTACATTACAAGTGTCTAACGAAGGGATTAATAATAGAACTATTATTCCAATCCAAAATAATTTTAGTGAAATTACAGCATATAGAATTGCAAAGAGAGAAATAGTTTATAATGGTACAAGTAAGATTGCAAGAAGATTTATAAACATTGATGAATCTGTACCATTTTATCAACTTATTCTTCCTGAAGATGATATAATTGATATAACATCAATTATTGTTAAAAGTGGTAATATTACCACATTACCAACGAGCGATGATTTTAATGACCAAGATTTACAATATTTTGAAGTTGATTATTTAGCTGAAACTGAAAAATTTGTTGAAACATCACCTTTAATATCACAAAATGGTGTTAGAAAGGGTAATTGGAAAAAAATAAAGAAAAAATTTATCAAAGAATTTAATGAAGATGGAAATTGTAGATTAACATTTGGTGGAGGTGATGGTAACTTAAATATATTCAATAATACATTAGAAAATTTAGATAATTTTTCTAAAATTGAATCATATTTATATAATAATGCATTAGGTGAAAAAATACCTGCAAATAGTACTATTTTTATAAAATATAGAACAGGTGGTGGATTTAATACTAATCTTGGTCCAAATAGTGTAAATATTATTACAAATAAAAATGTTGTTGTTAATGGAATAAACAATACAATTAATCAAGCAGTAATAAATTCAATAACTTGTAATAATCCAATTCCTGCTTTAGGTGGAAAAGATTCACTTAATATTGATGAAATAAGAAATATGATTTCTTATAATTATTCTGCACAAAATAGAGCAGTTACATTAGAAGATTATTATGCAATTTTATTTAAAATGGATGGTAGATATGGTGTTCCATTTAAATTTACAACATCACTTAAAGATAATAAAATAATTTATAATATTATTGGTTTAGGAAATGATGGTAAATTAAATAATACATCTACTGACCTTTTAAAGGGAAATATTGCTGAATTTTTGACATCATACAGAATGGTTAATGATTATATTGAAGTTGAAGATGGTCAAATTTATAATATAGCATATAATATTAATGTTTTGGTTGAAAAAACAACAACAAATGATTTGGATATTATTGCTAGAGTTATTAAAGAAGTTTTAGATTTTCATTCTGTATATAAATCTAAAATTGGTGAAAATATTTATGTTGGTAGATTGATTGAAGCAATCAATAATGTACCTAATGTAATAAACATTAATTCAATTAAATGTTTTAATAAAGTATCTGGTACTTACTCAAAAAATCAGATGAATACAAATTTTTTAGATGATACAACCAAAGAAATTGATTTATCAGATGGTACACTTTATAATTCTTATGATGGAATTTTTGAAATTAAATATAATACGGATATAAAAATAACAGTTTCTAAATTAGGATAATATGAGTATAGCATCAAGTAAATCGGAAATAATTAGTAAAATAAAAATATACTATAGTTTAGCTAATAGTGTTGATACTGATAGTCAAAATTTTGATTCGCTTTTATCAACTACAAATAGTCCTGTTGATTTTTTATTTGATATTGTTAAAGCAAGTGTGGGTGAAAACGGATTAGAAGTTTTAACACAAGTAGTTCTTAGTAAAATTTTATCACAGAATAAATTAAATGATTTAAGTGATAAATTATATGATTTAATTGGTAATAGTTTAGCCGAAAAAGGTGTTTTACCACCCGACATAAAACAAAATGGAATGAAAATTCCTGTTAAAAGTATTGACCCTACTGATAGTTTTAGAAATAGTAATTTAAGTGGTGGTACAAAAAATACAAATGCATTTTTTGAATTTATAAAAACTCAAGTATTACCAAAAGCAAATTCAGATGTAACTTTTTCATTAGTTGGTATTCCATATAATATTTCAATGAATTATAATGATGCTACAAATGAAATAAGACTAGGATTACCTGATATAAAGCTTTTAGAATTATTTGAGGGAATGAGAGGTATGATAGGACCAATGTTTAATTCATCAATTGTTGTTAGTGAAATTATAAAAATTTTATTTCATACAAATTTTAAAAAAGAAGATGCACAAGTTTTGACACTAATTCGTTCATATACAAATTATGAAAGTGATGATATTTTTAAGTTAGATTTAAAAAAATTATTAGATATTGAAAATGATTCTACCATTGAAGGATATAATATTGATATAAGTTGTTACAGGGAGAATATAACAATTACACAACAACAAATAAATGATGTAATTACCCAACCAACCGTAAAAAAATTTACAGATTTAGTACCTGAACTAAATGTTTCAACAACTCAAGAAACATTAACAAACGCAAAAAATGATTTCTTTAAGAAATTAATCAACGCATTAGGTGAAGCATTATTAAGTATAATTTTAAAACAACCTGTTATATTATTTATAATTAATACCTTTGAAAAATTACAAAATTTAAATTTTAATTTTGAAAGTAACATAAATGATATAATGCAAAAATTAAAACCATTATTAGAAAAAATTTTTGATATGATTTATGAAGAGTTCTTTTGTGTAATTTTTAATTGGGTTAAAAAGAATATTTTAAGAGTAGTTGTTTCAGTTGCAATAAAATTATTAAGAGAACAATTAGAAAGACGTACAAAAGTATTACTTTCATTAACAGGTGTTGGTAGTATTCCAACAATAGCACAAATATAAAATTATGAATGAAAAATATACAAAAGTATTAATGGACAATGCAGTCATTGCATTAGATAATATATTATCAATAAAAGAGTTGCCTAATTTTGGTTCAATACCATCATTTACTGTTACAAATTCTAGAATAAGACCTGGCATATCGGTTGATAGAGCATGGTTTAAAGTTTTAGAAAAGAAAAAAGACCTTGGTTTATTTGTTGGTACACTTCCTGATGGAAGTAAAAATTATGATGATGAAATAATAAGAGAAATTATAAAAGCTATTGTTGATGAAATTACATTATACAGTAAAGTATACACAGCAGATTTTCCTGGTACTGACGTTCTTATTGCAACACCAATAGGTCCATTATATGGAAAAACAGTAAATTATTCATTCGGTGGTGGTGTTATTCAATAAATTATTTTATATTTATATATTATGAAATTAAATGAAATCTTAGAAAGACCTATCTCTTCCTTTTTAAAAGAGAAAAACGAAAATATAACTCAAACAATTAACTACCTAGTTGATGAGTTTGATAAAAACCAAAATGAATTGAATTCTTTATTGGAAGATATTGAAAATCAACCAATTGAGGATGACTTCTTTTTCAAAAATGTTAAAAAAGAAGATTACAAAAAAAGAGGCGAACATCTTGAAAAAAATATTATGTCAATAGAAAAACGATGGTCAGAATTGATTATCATTTTAAATGAAAGATATAATAAAAAAAGCTAAAATTTTATTTGCTTTTATTTATTTTTTTCTTAGATTTGCTATTATCTCCTTTTCATGAAAAGCATCAATTCAAAATCAGTCAAAATAACAAAAGATACATCAGAATCATTAAAGCTTTATTATCAGGAAATCAGGAATATAAAACTAATTTCTAAAAAAGATGAAATGGTTTTGTTTTTTAAATATCAAAAAACAAAGTGTCCAGAAATAAAAAAATTGTTAATAAATAATAATTTAAGATTTGTTCTCAATGTATCCAAATATTATCATAATGGTTATTTTTACGAACTTAACGATATAATTAATACAGGCACTATTGGACTAATAAGGGCGGTTGAAGACTTTGACCCATATAAAGGATTTCAATTCAGTACATACGCTGTATGGTGGATTAAACAGTCTATTTTAGAAGGTATTGGTAAAGAATCTAAAATGATTAAACAACCAATCAAATCACATACTGTAAATCAAAAATTTCTCAAAGCAAGAAACAAATTTTATAATCAATATGGTTTTGAACCAACTATTGATGATATAAGAGAAGATATTGGAGAAAATACTGCAAGTGAAATATTGGCAAAATCAATCAATGCTATTGATGATAATAATATTGTTTCAATTAATACTTCTTTAAATTCAGACGAAGGTTTAAATTATGAGGATTTATTATTATCAACAATCATGGATGAAAATTTCATATATTCTTTATCTGATTTAAATAATATTAATTTTAAGAAATTGAATATAATTGAAAAATTGGTTATCTGTTACACTTATGGATTTGATGAAAAACCTGAATTAAATTTCAAACAGATTGGTAATTTACTCAATATAAAAGAAAAGCAAATTAAAAAAATTCACGACAAGGCTTTAAAAATTATTGGCAATGATTTATAATTTGCTTGAATCTGTCTTTGGATATCCTAAAGATAACTCATCAGTCCAATTACAATTTAATTGTCCCCAATGTTCCAAATTAAATTATGGTGTTTGTGATAACAAATACAACCTTGAAGTTAATATTGCATTAAATAATAAAGGAAAATACAATAAAGTTTGCAAATGTTGGAAGTGCGGTCTATCAGGTCCACTTTTTTTTGTTTTTAAAAGATATGCAAATAAACAACAAATAGATGAATTTTTAAAATATGAGAATGAACCTATGATTCTTTCTCAAATAAAAAAATTTAAAGTATTTAAACTACCAAAAGAATTTATTAGTTTTCAAAATGTTGACAAGAATAATCCGTTACATATGGAAGCATATGATTATATTAAAAATAAAAGAAAGGTTACTGATTCTATTATTAAAAAAGATAAAATAGGTTTTTGTCTTGAAGGGTTTTATAAAGATAGAATTGTAATTCCATCATATGATTCACAAAATAAACTCAACTATTATATCACTAGAACATTTAAAGATGATGTTGAAAAGTATCAAGCATATAAATTACCTAAAGCTGATAAAAGAGAGATAATTTTTAATGAAAAAAATATTAATTGGAATGCTACTGTTTATATTGTTGAAGCATATTTTGAATATACAACTATACCTGTTAATACTATAGTTTTATTGGGCAAATCTCTTTATGATAATATACTTTCAAAATTAATAAAATATAAACCAAATGTTGTAATATTATTAAATCCCGATGCAATAGAAAAAAGACAAAATTTTAATTATAATATGACACCAAATTCATCTTTAGAAATTCAGGAACGATTATTGAGTCTGGGTTTAACAAATGTTAAAGTTCAAACGTATAATGATGATAATGATTTAAATAAAAATATGCAAAACTACGGAAAAAATTATATATTTGACTTAATGAAATCAAATTTAAAACAATAATTAAATGTTTTATTATATGGAAATAAATGTTAGATATACAAAAAGAAAAATTAGACAAAGAAATTTTTAAAAAATATGAAAAATTAGTACTTAATTATTTTTATTCAAAAACATCCGATGCACAATTATCAAAAGATTTAAGTGCAGAAACAATGAGTAAGATTATTATCAATTATCACAAAAAACTAAATAAAAAAACTTTAGATAATTGGGTTTATACTGTTACACAAAATCACTTTTATGATTATGTTAGAAAAATTAATAGAAAAAAATACAAAAAATACACATCATTAGATAATAATATAGAAAGGCTTGAGCCTGTTTACATTACTTCCGATTATGAAACTCAATTCAATTCTGTTAGTGAAATTATGAAAATTTGTCAAGATGAAACATTAAAAAATTTTTATGAATATAAATATTTGAAACACTATGACAATAAGACGATTATAAAAGAAATGAATCTTTCTTATCAAAAAATTAAAGATTTTGACCAAAAATTAGTAAGTTTTTTAAAGACAAATCTTTCAGACAACCTATTTACATGAAAACAAATGCGTGTGAATAGGAAAGTAAAAAAATACGGTGGCGAAGAAACTGATGCCGATAGGCTAAGAGCAAAGAAAGAAGAGATTAGAAAAAAAGTTGGAAAACCATATCTAAAGATAGTTCCTAAAACTGAAAATCAAGAAAAATTTATCAAAGATATTTTGGACGATGAATCAATGTATGTTATTGCAACAGGTATTGCAGGAGCAGGTAAAACATTTTTAGCTTTAGTTCAAGCAATAAACCTATTATTATCTCATGATAATGAATATACAAAGATTAGGATATTTAAACCTCTAAAACAATTACAAAACGAAGACATTGGTATTCTACCAGGTGGTGTTGAAGAAAAATTAGAATATGTCTTAATGTCATATTCAATGCAATTAAATAAACTATTATCCCCAATTGCATTAGAGATACTATTCAAAGAAAAAATCATTGAAGTAATTCCAATGGGTAATCTAAGAGGTCTATCCCTTGATAATATTAACATCTTTGATGAATTCCAAAACGTATCAGTTGATAATACTGAAACAGTTTTAACTCGTCTTGAAGAAGATGCTAAAATGATTATCATTGGTGATATTCGCCAAAGAGATTTTAAAGATAAAAAAGATAATGGATTAATGTTTTTAACTGAACACTTTAGAGATTTTGATGACCATGTTAAGGTTATTGAATTCGTTGATTCCGATTGCGTGAGAAGCCAACTAATCCAAAAAATTACTAAATTATTTGATGAAAAAAAACCAATATGAAAAATTTTTTAGATAACATAGCAAACAGCAGATTGGGCAAAATTTTAGACCATCTTTTTGTTGGTTTTGATTTCTTTTTGCCAAAATTTGCCGTATATTTGATTGTACCAACATTTATACTCTCATTTATGAAATTCTTTGGTGTTAAATTAATAACGGATATTTTTTTGATAAATTTAACATTAGGAATCTTACCAATTTTTCTTTTAGGTGCATTTTGGTTCATCTATAGAACAACAAAAAACTAAACAATTAAAAATACTATCCTGTTTATAGTAAAATATAAGCAGGATTTTTTTATACATAAAAAATTATAAAAATGATTACAGAACAAAGATTAGAATTTAAACCATTTGAATATCAATGGGCTTATGAAGCATGGTTTAAACAGCAAAATGCACATTGGTTACATACAGAAATCTCTATGCAAAAAGATGTTAAAGATTGGAATGATGGATTAACATTGGAAGAAAAAAATGTTATTGGTAATATCCTAAAAGGATTTACACAAACAGAAACTGTTGTTAATGATTATTGGTCAACATATGTAACTAAATGGTTTCCTGTTCCTGAAATTAAAATGATGGCAAGTACATTTGGTGCATTTGAAACAATCCATGCAGTTGCTTATTCATACCTTAATGATACATTAGGTTTAACAGACTTTAAATCATTTATGGAAGATGATGCTACTATGGCTAAACTAGAAGCATTGATGGAAATTGACCCTAATGATACTAATCTAACTAATATTGCAAGAAGTCTTGCTTTATTCTCTGCTTGTGCTGAAGGTATTCAATTATATTCTTCATTTGCAGTTCTTTTATCTTTTAGAAAAAAGAATCTAATGACAGGTATTGGTCAACAAATGATTTTCTCAGTTCGTGATGAATCTTTACACTCTGAATCAGGTTGTAAATTATTTAGAACACTTGTAGAAGAAAATCCTTACATTTGGACTGAAGAATTAAAAGATACAATTTATCAAGGTGTTGATTTAGCATTAGTAAATGAATTCAACTATATTGATAAAATATTTGAACTTGGTGATTTAGAAACAATTTCAAAAGACATTCTTAAAAACTTTATGTATGACAGAGCAAACAGAAAACTTAAAGAGTTAATGTTAAAACCTGTTTATACCGTTGATGATGAATTACTTAACGATATGGAATGGTTTTATATTACAACATCAGGAGAACAACAAACTGATTTTTTTGCAAATCGTGAACACGGATACTCAAAACCAAATGAAGATTGGAACGATACTGATGACTTATTTTAAATAAAAAATGAAACTAGAAACACACGACATAGCAAAAAACATGGGTTGGAAAGTTGGTATTGACTTTCCTGAATGGGGTAACAATGCACTTTACCTAACAACAATTAAAGGTGGATATCTTATTGATGGTGAAACACCAAAAGATGGTTATGTAAGAGTATCATCAAGAGCAGCAGAGTTATTAAATAAACCTGAATTGCAAGAAAGATTTTTTGATATTCTTTGGAAAGGATGGTTAATTCCTTCAACACCTGTAATGGCTAATCTTGGAACAGATGTGGCATTACCAATTAGTTGTTTTTCTTCTCATGTTGGTGATTCTATGTATGAAATCTATCGTAAAAATCTTGAGATGGCAATGCTTTCAAAATATGGTGGAGGTACTGCTTATGACTTCTCTTCAATTAGAGCAATGGGTACTAAAATCAAAGATGGTAGAGGTGGAACTTCCGATGGTATTATTCCATTTATTAAATCTTATGACTCAACTATCTTAGCATCTAAACAAGGAAAGACAAGAAGAGGTGCTGTAGCTATTTATTTGAATGCAGAACATGGAGAATTTAAAGACTTTCTTGAAGTAAGAGAACCAAAAGGTGATGTAAATAGACAATCACATAATATTCATCAAGGTGCAATCTTTACAGATGAATTTATGAATAAAGTTGTTGATAAAAATGGTAGAGAAAGGGAAATTTGGCTTGAAACTCTAAAGAAAAGAGTAAAGACAGGTGAACCTTATACTATGTTTATTGACAATGCCAATAATGCTGTTCCTGAGTGGTGGCATAAAAATGATTTAAAGATTAGACATTCAAATCTTTGTTCTGAAATCTTTTTACCAACAGATGAAAACCATACTTTAGTATGTTGTCTTTCTTCTTTAAACCTTGTTAAGTTTGATGAATGGAGAAATACCGATACTGTATATCTCTCTGTACTGTTTTTAGATGCCGTAATGGAGGACTTTCTTCAGAAGGGTAACTCATATGCTTACAAAGGTATTGAAGACGCTGTACGCTTTGCTACGAAGTCAAGAGCGTTAGGATTGGGTGCTTTAGGATGGCATAGTTTCTTACAAAGCAAACTAATTCCATTTGTTTCTATTGAGGCCAATTCTTGGACAAATATTATCTTCAAATATATTAAAGAAGAGTCAGAAAAAGCAACAATGGATTTGGCTAAAGAATATGGTGAACCTGAATGGTGTCAAGGAACAGGAAGAAGAAACTTAACACTTCTTGCTATTGCACCTAATCGTTCTTCTAGTAAGCTTGCAGGTGGATATTCACAAGGTGTTGAACCAATTGCAGCAAATATTTATATGGATGATGATGCAAAAGGTTTACACATTAGAAGAAATCCATTTTTAGAAGAATTATTAGAATCTAAAGGTAAGAATGTACCACAAGTATGGGATGCAATTTCTGAAGATAAGGGTTCAGTTCTTAATGTTAGGTGTATGAGTGCTGAAGAAAAGGCCGTATTTAAAACATTCAAGGAGATTAATCAACTTGAACTTGTTAGACAAGCAGGTATTCGTCAGAAATACATTGACCAAGGACAATCATTGAATCTTGCATTCTTTAATGATGCACCTGCTAAGTTTATTAATCAAGTTCACATTGAGGCATGGAAACTTGGATTAAAATCTTTATATTATCTTAGGTCAGAATCCGTATTAAGAGCAGATACAAAAGAACAAAGAGATTTATATTCAGAATGTATAATGTGCGAAGGATAAATGGAATCATTAATTAGAAATAAAAATTATGTAAAAAAAGTTATTGATTTTACAGGAATCAGTAATAAAAAAATACATCCATCTGATATAGATTGTGTTTTAGAATTTAATGATACATATTTAATTCTTATGGAGTTTAAATTTGAAAAAGAAGGTGTTATTATTCCAATAGGACAGCAATTATTATTAGAAAGAATTTCTAAAGCATGGGATAAATCTGATTCAATAAAAAAATCAGTTATCTTAAAAGTTATTCACAATTCAAATGATGATGTTATTTTAGCAAGAAATTGTAAAGTTACTGAAATCTATTCTGACAAAAAATGGTTTAAAACTAAAATGGACTTAAAAAAATGTTTGTTGAAACTAGGTGAAAAATGGGATTGCGAAAAATTAAAATTAATGTATTAATATTAATCCCCATAATTTGGGGATTTTTTATTTTTAATATTTATGGTCAAAGAATGAGTATACCTATTGTTAGGATAAATAATTATATTGAAATTGAAATAACAAATCTAAGAATGGGTGGTATATTTCAAAAAATTGAAATAATTGATTTAAATAGAAAAAATTATACTCATGTAATAAATTATGATAGTTATGATGATTATTATCTTATTAGTGAAGATAATATTGGTTTTCAAACAAAAATATTAAGATTAAATATGTTAAAAAAGAAAAGAGGGAAATACAATTTTATCATAAAGGTTTACACAAGTAAAAAACGCTATGAAAAAACTTTCAATCCCTCTTCAGAACGGTTGAATAAAGTAATTAAAATTAAGTGGAGACCCTAGCTTATTTAATTACAATTTTTACCACTTTTGATTCTTTTTCTTCTTTCAATTTGCATTCAACAGTTAAGATACACTTTTCAAATTTTACAGAAATGTTATTAACATCATAATGTTTTGATGGTAGATAATATTTTTTACTATACAAACTATCTAACATGACAGATTTACCATCAATTGTCAGATAGTCATTCTCATACGATACAGAAAGTTCTTCTCTATCAAAACCTGCAAATTGTAATTGTTTTTTAAAATCTTTGTACGGATAAGATTTTTCAAAATAATCCTTTAGTGTTGTGCTTGCTGTTGTAAGCGTATCGAAATACTTCATTTCGTTTGTTAAAAACTGGTCTAATTTATAATTTATCATAAAAATAATTGTTTTATAATTATAAATATACAATATTTATACCAAAAAAAATCCCATCGGAAACCAATGGGATTTTTAATTTTAGAATATTACTATTGTTAGTAATTATTTTCAGCTATATCATAGCTAAGTGTCAATGTAATCTTTTGTACGTCATCACTTGAGTATTCATTTTTACCGAAGTCAAGATTAGAGATGAAAGCACCAAAAATTGTGAACTGTTGAACACCTACAAGAGTCGGGTCAAGAGCAACAAGTCTCAAGTCTTTCTTATAACCTGAAGCATAACCCATTCTACCTGTTAAGTTTTCAGCACATAGTCTGTACCATTCCAGTATTAACTGTACTGATGATGGTCCTTGCAAATCAATTAATTCAACTGTTAAGTCATCAAAAGTTACATGACCTGCAACCTTCTGCTCATAGTTCAAATATTTAATCGGAACTGAGTTAACTTTCATTTTAGGTCTATCAACAGCATTAATAATCCAAGTATATTTACTCAATTCAATATCTTGAGGGAAGAACAACTCAAACCTATTAGGTCTGAGTGGTTCATATTGGGTAGGTACATTTCTAAATCCTTGTGGCATTTTATTTCTTTATTTTAATTAGTATCTTTTTATTGTTTATCCATTAAATTGAATTGCAGTTGTTGATTTATTTACCACAAATGTCAGACCAATGAATTCAACAGCACCGATTGGTAACAATTCAATTACAAAGTAAATTTCATTTCTATCTCTACTTTCAGGTGTATTTAAACTATTATCTAGTCTAACTCTGAATGTTTGCAAACCTCTATTATCTTGGATAACTTTAAGTTTTTTATTTGATTCAGCAATAAAGTTTGTTGCTAACACATCATCATTAGGTTCGAACAAGTAAACTCTAGCTTGAGAAGAAATGATTTGTTTTGCATAAAGAAGTAGTCTTCTTACATCAATTCTATCAAGTTTAGAATCAGCAACTTGTAAAGTCTTTTGACCATAAACGAAAATTCCTGGTGTATTATTTGAGAATTTAACGATTGGATTAAGTCTACCCAAGTACAATGTATCTCTATCAGATTCTTTAAAGGTTTTTCTAACATCTCTAGCATTAGGTAATCCACCTCTATTTAAACCTGCCGTAGCAAACCAAATAAATGAAGTTCTATCAGAAAGAGCCATAGCTTTTAAGATTTCACCTGTTGGAGGAATGAAGATATTAGTATTAGAATCAACATCTTTTCTTTTAATGTAAGGTACATAAGTAGCAGCATAAGAAGAATCAATATTTGCACTATCTAAATCATCAACATAAGAACCTGCAACAACTGTTGAAGTATCAGTTAAACTTGCATCAGGAGCATCAATAATATAAAGTGAATCTTGACGTATTTCTTCAACAATTTCAAGAGCATCAGCAACAAGGTCAGAATTACTTAACCAATCAATTCCTGGAGTTGAAAATAAGTTAATTGGTGTTCTTTCAGTATCTTCATAAAGCTGATATGCTTCTAAGTAAGCATTATAATCAGAACCTATGAATGCGTTAACACCACCTTGTGCGAATGTAGCACCAATAGACCTACCTGCCACCATTTCATAATTTACATCCCAACCATCAAAACCACCTGCCGGAACAACTACAAATTTACGTCTATTTGAATCAGCATAGTAAGTTCCTGCTGCAACACTTACAGTATTTGAAATTGCACCTGCACCTACACTAAATTGACCAATTTCATTACCAACCGAATCAATATATGTACCAGTAGCACCTGAATCTAAGTGGAAACCTTTAGTTTTGTAAAGACTAGTAGCAGCAATATTAGCACCTAAGAATTTAAATAAGTCATCATTAATAGATAAACCATTAGTTGATGAAGTATCAAATGCTTTTTCAGAAATTCCAAGGTATGTTTTAAGTACCTTATCAGTTGTAGCATATCTTGTTTTATAAATTATTGTAGGAGTTAAAGCCGAAGTAGCAGCACCTGTGGATGAAGTTGAATAATTTCTTAAATTATAACCTTCAAAACCACAAGGAATTGAAGTTATTGGAGCATTTACATTAACATTTACATAAATGTAAGCAGATTTTGCATCTTCTAAGAAAGAAGTATCTGAATCACTATATACACCACCAATTCTTCTCATGATAAAGTTATTATCATCAGGATTCATAGTACATCTTCCAAATCTTTCAAGAATTGAAGGATTAGCATCAGTATCAGTAAAATCTCTTACAACAATATCAAATTCTTTTGTAGTTGGATTAATATTTTCAATTGCAATTTTAACTTCTCTATTTGCGGCATTACCATCAGAGAAAGAAATAAATTTGAAAAGTCTACTTACTTTACTACCATTAAGTTCGGAAACTAACCAAGGAGTTTCAGGATTAGTATATTGTGATTTATAATTAGAAAATGTTGTGCTTGTTAATGTAAGAACATTTTTAATATCAAGAATTAAATTCTCAGTAGCAATCTTTCTAATTAAATCAGGATAAACAGCATCAACCCAAAGATTGGATTTAGTATCAGAGTTTCTAGAACCCATTGCTTTAGCAATATAATTTGAAGATGTTACATCTAAATTAAATTGGAAGTTTTCAGTAACATTTGTACCAACCGCAGTTAATGTAAAGTTTGAAAGAGGACTTCCTATTGTATTTCCAAAACTTCCTGTTACAGATGAAATATTAAATGTGGCAGCATCTTGTAATCCGCTACCTCTACTTCTTAAAATTGCAACGACCATATTATCATAAGTTGGGTCAGTTTGAGCAGTATAAGTAAATGAAGTAAATGAAGCTGAACCACTTATTGGACTACCACTATATGAACTAACCGTTACATAAGCACTAGATGCCGTAAATACATTGCTTGAATTTTTTACAAAAGAAATACTTGAAACATTATCGTATGTTCCATTTCCTGTTATTGAAAAACTAAAATTTACTGAATTTGAAGTAAATGTAACAACATTTGCACCACTAAAAGTAGTTGTACCCGTAGAAGACGAAAATACCGATGTTTGTGCTGATGTAGATGTTAAACAATTACCACCAACTGTAATAGCAAAAGCCTTACCTGCATTATAACCTGATTTTCCAAGAATTCTTGTAAAATAAAGTTGATTACCTTCTTCCAAAAAGGCATTAGCATATGTTGGTGCTAAGTACTTCATTCTTCCTGAAGTATCAGGAAATTTTACAGTACTTGTACCACCAAAGTATCTTCTGAATTCAGTTCTATCTGTAATCAGAACAGGTGAGAAAGCTGGACCTTTCAAGGTTTCCCCAACCATACCAACTGATGTGATACCCAACGATGGAGTTGAAGCAAAACTCCTGTCTATTTCTTGAAATTTGACGCTAGGTGATTTAAAATTAAAATTTGCCATGTTTTATAATATGATTTATTATAAATAGTTTAGAAAACCAAAACTTAGTTAATTTTGACGTTTTTAGCTAATAAATTTTCAATGTTTTTCAATTGCTCTCTTAATTCATCTATCCTACCTCTTTTACCATCCTTATATGTTGGTGTTTCTTGTGGATGTGTATGTATATGATTTAAAAATACTTCTGTTAATGTTTTTAAATAAGTAACGGTTAATTCACCATAAAGCATTGATTGAGAATTTTGTCTCATTGAATCAATATCATCTTTTGTTAATACTTTTTTAAAACTATATTTACCTTTATGACTTATTAGAAATATTTCATCACCAACAGTTAATGAATATGAGTTTTTTTCATTTTCGTTTTCATTTTCACGAATAAATTCTAAAATAGAATATGCAGGATTAATATTATTAAAGTTTGTTGGTTTATCTTTTTTATGTTTACCTGCTCTTAATGTAATTTTATTTTCAGATTGAGTAATATCCGTATTATTTCTACCAACTATTGTCACATCATCTAAATTAGATTCTCTTTGAGGTGGTGTGTTAGTATCAACAGGAAAAATATCTAATTCATCAGACTTTCTATTTTGTGATTTAGAACCTTGTAAAGGGTCAGAAGTAATATTTTTATTTATTGCATATGTATTTTTTGTGGTAAGTAATGCAGTTACATCTGTATTATCATAATTAATAAATTCATAATTGGTAAGTAATGGACCAATCCAAAATCTATTACCTGTTAATTGGTCTTGCTTATCAACTTTTATATCTGCCATCAATATTAATACTGCCTCACCAACTTTTGGCATTACATGTAATACTCTTGACATTAATGGATATGCATATGGTAATGAAGTTACAGGTGTTGTTACTTGGTCAATACCATCAATAAAAACTTTTATTCTTCCTCCATTTTTAGGGTCATCAGTATCAAGTACCTTTGCAATAACAACATTTTTATTAATTGCTAATGGTTTATTATTATTTAATGATGTTTTAATATATTCTCTTCCGTAAGTTAATTCTGACATATTATAATGGTATTTTTAGTCTATATGTTTCACTATAAGTTACTGAACTTAAATTAATATTATTTATTGTTGTAAAATATTTTTCAGATGAAATTCTATAATAATACGTTGTTCCTGGTGTTAATGATACACTTTGCCATCCAAATGTATTTGAGAATTGTGTTGTATTATAAGCATATGCTGTTTCTGCTGAATAAAGAGTCGTTCCTGTCAATCCTGTATTTGCTAAATCATAAAATTGATGAACAAATTTACCAATTTGATTATTAGATATTATATTATTCAATGACCAATTAACAGTATAATTTGGACCTGTTGCTTCAATTAGTGTAGAGGAATCAAATAAAAAATTTGATAAATACGAAACAGATATTGTAATAGGATTAGTTGGTGGTTGAAATAATAATATTACTTTATTATCATCATATGATGATACTTGATAATCAGTATTTTTCATTAATAAGCTACCATTTGCAAAAACCGCAATATCACTATTATTAATTCTATTCTTTGATAAAGTTATTTCATAAAAACCCGTACTTGCACTAACTATTTGACTTGAACCTGTATATAATAAATCTTCTTTAACCAATTGTTGCGTATTAGCAACATTTCTATAGTAAGCAACAGTTAAAACATCACTCTGATTTTTTATTAAAGATTGTGATAACGTAAAAGACCTGTTTCTTATGCTTGTAATTGTAATACTAGCATCATTACTATATTCTAAATTTTTTTGTAATGTTAATCCATTTACAGAAACTAAAACTTCACCAATTGGTTCATATGTTATTGTAAATGATGAAAAAACATCATTAGTAACAGGTATTGTTTCTACAAATAATGAACTTTGGTCGTCAGGTCTTGTTGACGGAAAAGATAAAACAGGTTTTTCAGGTTCACAAAGTGAAACAAAATAATAATCATCTAATTTATTGTAATAATTAAATGATGGTGTATAAGCAGTTTTATTAATTAATGTTGTAATATTTGAACCTGTATTTGCAGTTAATGTATTATAATTAAAAAATAAGTTACTTTCTGAATATAATTTATTTTCACTTGAAATAACATTAATTGGTATTGATGAAGTTATTGTACTAGGTTCAATAAACTCATATGTGGTTCTTGTAAATGATTGATATGGATAACCTGAAATAATAAAATATTCATATACTGTACTTGATGATGGTATAATTGTAATTGTTGTACCTGTATCAAGACAAGTTGTATATTCAAAATATGGTTTAATTATATATTCTGAATCACAAGATAAATATGAACCACTTATTACATTTGTTAATATACTAGAACCCGTAAATGCTGTATAACCTAATGTCTTAGCAGTATAAACAGATGTTTCACTAAATCCACCAATATCTCTATCATATTTGTGAATTGAATAATAGAATAAAGTAGTATTTGCTGACAATGTTGAAGTAGCAGATGTAAAGTTAAATGTTAAAGTATGTCCTGTTTCAGTTGTTTTATTAAATATTGATGTTTGAGTTAAACTAGACAATTCAATTTTTGTTGCACCTGTTAAAGCAAAAGAAGATTTTTCGTTTTCACAAACCTTTGAATTCCATAATGGTGATAAATTTACATTTTGTTCAACATTTGCAAAAAAATCAGTATCAATATTACCATTATCACTAACACTTACACTACTCTCTATTGTTGCTATTGGTATATCATTATCAAATGTATCAAAAAATTCAGACTCAATACTAACTAAAGATACATCAGTTTCAATTGGCAATTGTATTTCAACTTCAAACTCAGAACCATCATCAATACCATGTTTATATGCATATTTTTGAGGTGTAAAAACACTATTTCTTATATTAAATGCACTATCATTGAATATGGTCGTAGCAGGAATAAATTGTTTAACAAAAGTATCGAAAATATTATCTAAATTATCAATATATTTATTTAAATCAGCAAAATTTCTTTTATTTGAATTATTATTTGAATAATAATCATAATAAAGTTTTGTTAATGAAGGATAGTGAGAACCAATTGCCGATTCAGTAACTTTTCTATTCTGTGCATTAATAAATTTAGAATATATTTCTTGTACATATTCAGCAAATGTTAATTGTGTTGTACCAAATATATTTGAACTTCTTTGTGGATATGGAGAAGTTCTACCTGTACTTGAAACAGGATAATTATAATCTTGATTAAAATTATAAACATCACATTCAATTGCTCTAGCTGCATCAATATTTATAGTAACTTCTTTGGTGTTAATAATTAATCTTGAATCATTAATATTGTAGTTTGTATTTCTACCGCTTGACGAATGTGTATTTGCACTTTCATAATAAACCCATGCTTTTTTATTATCAACAGTTTTTGTAACATTATAACCTAGTCTTCTATATATGTTGATATATTCTTGACCTGAATCGGTATTTCCACTTACTTGAAAATATTGACTAGATTTTACACTAGGTGCAATAGGAAAACCATTTTCATCATATGGTGGTATAGCTAAAGTATTATCTTCAGGACCGATTAAATTTGATAATGCATATCTAGCACTAATTGGACTATCAACCACATAAACATGTTCATCAAAAGAGATTAAACAATCGGGTGCGCCAATAAAAGTAAATATAGTTTCAATAGCCTTTCTTGTACCTTTTGATTTTAAAAACCAAGCAGTATTAATTGTAAGTCTTCTCCAAAGTTCAATATCAACTTCAGCAAGTGAAGCAGATATATCCGTATCACCACTTCTATCATTGGCAAAAACTGAAGATAATAAATCCTTATCATTAATAATATTCTGAGCCTTCCACCCTAAAGTTCTTGCAAGATTTTTAATTAAAGTATCAGGAATATTATTAATTTTGTCATAAGTAACAGTATTGATACTCATTAATGAATCAATGAATAATTTAATTTCGTCAATTTCTTTACCATAAATTTTAAACATTGATTCTGATTTAAAAGAATCAGTACCATCAAAATCTATTAAAGTTTTTGGAATAAATTTTCTTATAATTAAATTTGATTTGTATTCATCATACAAATCACCAATTGAAAATAATTTTTCTAATAAATCAACATAATTTAATGAATCAGTATCTAAATTATAACCATCACCTTTTACAGGAAATTGAAAAGTATAATTAATAAAAGTTAAATCATCATCTTCATCAATTTCAGGTATCTTAAAATCAAAACTATATTTTGGATTTGCATTTTTATTTAAAAAATATCTCTCAAGTTCATTTAATGAATTGTAGAATTTATTAAATTCAATATCATTTGGTTTAATAACAAATTCATCACTAATTGAATTTGCTGAAAATGCACCAAAAGGGTTACCATTTATACTAAAATATAAATAAGAAGAATTTGAATTACTAAAACCCGTAAAACCATTTATACCATAATCAATGTTATTATATAATAATACATAATCAAGATATCTTGTTGTAACATTATTAATTATTGATGATGATAAATTGGAATTAGAATATAAATTTAAAAAGAATGGATTATCAATTATAGTTATTGGACTTCTAAATGTTGAAATATTATTTGCTGAATCATATGTGTAATCTAATATATTAAAATATGATACACCACTCAAATAAGTCTTAACTGCTAAACCACCAGGAAATTTATTAATAATATTATTTACCGCAACTCTAAATTTCTCTTTTAGTGACCCATAAACCGCATAGTTTGATAAATTAACAGTATCAAGATTTAATTTTAGTTTATTTGTAATCTTAATAAAATTATTAAGTTCGGCTATGTTATTAATTTTTAAATCATTAAGTGTAACATCTTTTTGTGTTATAATAATACGCTTCTCCCTACTAATCTGTTGGTTAGTTGCAAATTTGGTTGATAGCTTAATCCCACCATTAAAAATAGTGGTTTGAAAGGTATCATTAAAAACTGAAAATGATGGTAAAGAATCTTTGTTAACAGCTTTACTACCAATATATTTAAACTTTTTTGCCACTTATAATGATTTTATATAAATAGTTAAGAACTATTTATTAGAAACTATCATGAATTTTTTTAACTTTCTAAGAAGTAACAATAAGAATCACAAATCCATTAGAGTAAAAACAAACATAGGTGATAAGTTCATTAATGTGAAACTTGACCAAACCTATGAATCTCTAGATATCCTATCATTAAAGATATTTCAAAAAGATATCTATAGATTATTTGATGCAGATTATGGTGTTATTGTCGGTAGAGTTTTAGGTACAGGTATTGGTATACCAAACTGTCGTATTTCAGTATTCGTCCCAATTGATGAAAACGAAGAAATAATTCCGACAAGTTTAGATGATATTAAAAAAATCGAAGCATTAGCGTTATATCCCTATCAAACAGTATATGATAAAGATAGTTCAGGTAAAGTATATAATCTTTTACCAAAATATGCTAAAAATAGAAATGTTAATGGGTTTCCTGATAATGAATTTGGTATTGGTGCAACACCAATAACACCTGTGGGTACATTCCCCGAAAAAGAAGAAATATTAGTTAATGAAACTGTAGCATATGTCTATGATAAATATTTAAGATATACAACTGTTACAAATGAAAGCGGTGATTATATTTTAACAGTACCATCAAATAGAAATTATGTTGTTACTATGTGTTGTGATATTACCGATATTGGTAAGTTTTCAACCACAGCAGCATTATTAAAATTAGATGGTTATTCTGAAAATTATTTTAATGAAACAGGTACATTAATCAATGAAGATATTCCATTAGAAAGATTACCAAATATTGATATACAAAATTTACCAATATATGTAAATCCATTATGGTCACAAAATCAAGAAAATACAAGTGTTGGTATTAATAGAATTGATTTTAATATCACAAAAAAGATAAGACCATTTAGTACAGTTATCGGTAATTACTTTACACAAAACAACTCTGCTTGGTGGGGAGATAGAATTGTTTTTAGAGCATTAATTGGTTTAAGAAGTCTTTGTGTTGATTTAATTGGTAATTGTACCCCAGATAATACAAATAATTGGATATCAATTTATTATTCAATTAGTATAAGAATATGTTTACAAATTATTGGTTTTGGTTCAGATAATGACATTGTTAATATAAATAAAAATACACCTTATCAAAGAGCAGATTGTAATAGTTTTAAAATTTGTCTTGGTCTAAGAGTAAAATATATAATACCATTTTTTAATTTTCTTTTCTTTCAAAAAAGATACTGTACTTTAAGAGGTGGTAAAGTTAATTCTGAACCTTTTGATTTAAGATTGAAATTAGCTGATGCTTGTACAAGAGATAAAGCAATAACTTTATTAGGTGGAGAAATAACTGATACTTTATTTTTAGATAAACACAAAAGAGGTGATATTGATATTAAAGTAATGTCAATAAAAAATACAGTACCTGATGCAATTTGTGATACTTTAAATAATTTATCACCCGATAACACTACAATATCAACACAATATGATAGTGATAGTGATATTGAATTATTACAAAGCAATAAATATATAAAATATATTAATGATGGTAATTTTGTTGTATTATTGCCACCAAATAGAAAAAAAGTTATTACTAATGAAGAGGGTGATTTAATAGAAGTTGACCCCAATTCAGATATTGGTATATTTACACAATTTAGAGGTTATTTTCTTCTTTCACATAAAGAAGAACCCGATAACCCACCTACAAGAGATAGAACTGCTAGAATTAAACTAAAAATACCACAATATTTTGATTATAACATAAATCCAATTACTTGGATATGGAAACACTTTACTTTTGATTTTGGTGAGATATATAGTGTAGCACAATATAATGAAGTTAGAAAAGCTACTTTTGACCAAAATCAAGAAAGTGGTGATGATGATATGTTAGAACCTAAAACAATTGGTTGGGATGAACAAACTAATATATTATTTACAGGTGCTTTTAATACTCCTGATGACACATATTCACCATCAACATATAATAGAAATAATAATTCAGACCTTGAATATACATCATTTTATAATCATTTAACTTATTTAGGTATTGATGGTAATATAAATAATATTGACAATGGTGACTTTTTAACTGATGTAGAACCTCCAGGACCAGAACCAACTAATAAACCAAGTTTTGTTGGATTTTATAGGATAAATGAAAATTCGGCTAATTGGGAAAATGCTAATTTTGCTATAAAGGGTTTAAATATTTATAATTATAACGTGACATATCCAAATGATTATGTTAATCTTTTTATAACAATTTTATTAAATAGCACTTATGTTTCAAGCACAAATGATTTATGGGATTTCCAAATAAAACCAAATCCGACACAATTATCTGAGTTTCAAAATCGTTTTTTAGATGATGAATTATTAGGGCCAAATAATGATTGTTTAGTATCAATTCAAAATTTAGCACCATATCGTAATTATGAAATAGGAGGAAGTGCGCCATATAAAGTTAAATATTTTCAAGTAAGATTTGACCCAATTAATTTTAAAAATTGGTTTTCATTTACAAACAATAGTGAAATAACAAACTGGACTTTTATTGCAGGAAAAGCGTCAGACCCAACCACAGAATATATATCAACATTTTCTAGTATCTATAATACAACAATGTCACCAACATATCATGGTCCTGTAAATACACCATTAGCTATTAAATTTTATCAATCAGATTCAACCCCACCTGTAAGTGACATAATACCATCAAAAGAAAAGTTAGGTATAAACATTTATGATATGATAGATAATAATAAAGATACATATCAATTAACATTAGCAATTGAATTAGATAAGAATTTTGTTGTTGATAGTATTGGTAATATTTTTAATGATAAAGATTGGAGTTTTAGAATAAAAATTTCAGACCCTTCACAAAAAACTTATTTTAATACATATGTTGGTAATCTTTTAGATATTAATGGTAATGAAGATGTAAATGGTGAATATTTGGTTGTTAATAAAGATAATAATAACGGTATTGTAAGTTTTGGTACTTTATACAATAATAATAAAATACTTTTTATTTTTAGAATAGATTTATTTAATCTTTATTATTTCAAAGAATGGCATCAAAATGTACCAGCAGGTTCTTCAGACCCAACAATAACAAATTGGAATATTGAAACAAGAATTAATGCAAATACTGAAAGAGTTTCAGATAGTACTACATTTTATAGTGGAACTTTTCAAACTTATTATGGTTCTTCAACAAACAATAATTTTCTTACAGTTTAGTAATATATAATAAATTATGGCAGACCACACATACGCATACGCAATAAAAAATCAATGGTTAAACATGAGTGTTTATTTTATAAACTTTATGTATAATACTTCAAAACCATTTGCAGATACAGCAGTTGGAAAACTTTTAAAAAATCCTGTTTTTAAAGGAGTTGTGCAATTTTATAGATATGCACCATTGGTTTTAAATCCTGTTGGTCTTGCAATAGCAGCAACAGAAATAATTGCAACGAAATATGCTACAGATTATAATAATTCATGGGCAACTGCTTTAAATGATAAATATGTATGTTCACATATTATGACACCAAATAGATTAAAAGATAATAATGACCTTTTGGGTGGTAAACAAAGGAATAGTAAATGGTTTGCTAATGGTGATTATATTCAAACAAAATTTATAAAATTAGATAAAACCGATATTGTTAATTTTTATGGTAATCCTGATAATGGTTTTGCATATGATAAAAGTATGTTAAAAAGCCCCAATAATTATGAAAGAAAAAGTAATATTACTTCAGGAAATGGTCCAGTAAAATTCAACATAACCAATCAAGAAAGACAAAATAATGACCCTGCTTCACCTACTTGGAATGATGATAATCTTTATTATTTTTTAAAATCAACAAACAACAATGATGTTATTAAATTTTTAATTGGTTCGGGAATAATTTAATGGAACACATAAAACCTAATAAAAGATATTTACTTGCTCAAGATGAGGATTTAAATTTAAATATATCATTAAAACAAAATTTAAGTGATGTAAATGAATTTAATAATACGAGAGTTATTTCTTTAGCTGATTTATTTACAAAAGAAAGAAACGATTCAAAAAATTATAGGATTTATGGTAATATAAATTATGTTTCTTTTTTGAGAAATAAAAAAACAATGCCAACTGAAATTGTTGATATGTTTAATGATGATTATCTAACAACAGGTTTTAATTTTGAAGATTATTTTGATATAAAATTATTTAGACTAACTGATATTCAAATATCAAAAACAGCAACAACAAATCCAAACACATCAATTAGTGCAACAAGTTATTTTTATACAGAATTATTAACAGCAATAACAGATGATAATAGTTTTAAATTAAGTTATTTTGGTTTTTCAAGAAATATTTACAATGAAAAACTTTATAATTTTAAATTTGATAATATAAATGTTGACCCAAATAAATTAGTTAGATTAGGTAATGATTTTATTTATGATAATAATGTCTATTTAGGATTTATTCCCAAAAATATGACAACCTATGAAGCTTATGAAAAAGTATTATCAACCGATTATTATTTAAATGAATTACATCCTAATACAATATTCGGATTTTCAATAACAGGTATGACATTGAATATCGCTAATACTATTATAAATGGTACAAATTATAATGCAGCAGAATTTAGAAAATATTTTTATGATAAATTAATTAGTTGTTTAAGTTATTATAATATAAAAATAACAAGTGATAATATTAATAAAAATTTAAGATTTATAAGAAATTATCTTAATATGGGTAATGGTGATTATAATCAAAAAGTTTTATTAGATACAACAAAACCTACTTTAAGTGGTAATACGATTGAATTTGATAAAACAAATTATTTATTTAATGAATCAGTTAAAAAAGAATATATATTACAATTAACATTGGAAGATACATATGTACAAAATACACCATCTGATTTAAGTTTTCAAGATTATCAAAATCTTTATTATTCTTCATTTACATATACTGTTGTAAATAATACAATAAAGGTAGATTTTTCTTTTGTATATAATCCATTTCATAAGATAGAATTAAAAAAATACCTTAATACAAATGATGTAACATTTGATAATACTTTATCTTTTGTAACACCACCTGAAAATGCTATTTATGATAATAATAGATATGTTTGGAGAGATTTAATGGTTTATGGAGACCCAAATAATTATGATTTACCATTTATTAATAATAAACATTATTATTTTAATGATATTAATCTTTATTTAAAACCAAATTTATCAGATAAAAATACTGTTTCATTGCTTAATGATTTTGCAACTAATTTTGAGGTTAGAAACTTTAAATTGAATAGAGCAAATATAAAAATTGCCCCTAAAAGAAAAACTATATGTTAAGTATTACAACACAGGATTTAAGTAGTTACACTTTGAATATTGACATAAATCAACAGCATGATTTTGGCCCAAAAAGTGAATCAATTTATAAATATATTAATTCAGAAATTGAAAAAGTTATTCAAGAATCTTTAGCAACAAATCAAGACCAAGAAAACATATCTTTCAAACCAAGTAAAGATTTTGTAATAAGACCATATTTCAATAATACTGCAACTTATGAAGCAGCAGGTTTTACAGGAACAACAGGAAGAAATAATTATACAGATGAAAGTTTTTATATATTTGATTTATTTGATAATTACTCAAATACAAATCAATTATTACTTTCAAGAAATTTTGTTAAATTAACAAAAATTTATACTGCTACAACAACTGACATAAATTTTTATTTCAAAAAAATCGTTAAAGAACACACGAATATTTATATTCCATCGTATTTTATACCAACAACTGCTGATACGTTTTATTTGAAAATATCTTTTTTTAATGCTTTGACAGGAGACTTTAGATTTTTTGAATGTTCTAAAACAGAACAAGATGCATTAAAAGATTATTTTAAAATAAAAATTAATAAAGTTAAAAAAACTTTTGATATATTAAACGGTGATGTGGTTGCTATTAATTCTAATATATATAAAATAACTGAAGTAATTGAACTCACAAAAGAACAAAAATTAATAAATACTAATAGAATTAGTAAATTAAGAACAATAAAAAGTAATAAGAAAATAATAACCTCAAGAGGTATAATAATATAATGACAGAATTAATAACATTTTTTTTAGGTAATTTTTTACCAATATTTTTATTCTGCGGTTCTTTAATATTCAGTATTTATGTCTTATATATCTTTATAAGATGTATAATAAAAATTGAAAAATTATCTGAATCACTAACTGAAAAAGAAAAACAATATTTTTATTTAGCAATAACTTATTTATTAACATTTATCATACTATGAAATTTAAAAAAATAATTGAAGAATTAAGAGAATACATCGTACAAATCAACTTTGATGATTTTGTCGATTTATATGTATCATTCCCATCTGATTGGGATATAACACCATTTTATGATGAAAATGAGGTTTACATATTGGAAAACCCCAAAAAGACATTTGAAGATAATGGTAGAAAATATAATATCTATCAATTTCTTTTAAAAAATGTTGAACACACCGATGAACTTTTTAACATTTTGGTTCAAATCAAAAATACATTCTTGGAAAAAGAAAAAATGATTAATGAATTAAATCAAAAAGTTGAACAAGAAAAAAGACAACTTGAAGAAACAATCAGTAAAAAGATTAATTCTCTTCGTGGTGTAACAACTACATCTAAAAAACCTAAAAATGAGATTGTAGAAAAGATTGAAGAAGTGAATGAATTAAAAAACATAGATGATATCATGACTATTTATAATAAATAAGTCATAATGATTTTTAAAGATTCACAAGAGCAACAAAAACTTTATAGGCAAATTAGAGTATCAATAGGTGAACCTGTCCGTGATTACGGAGATTGGGTTACAGAAGATATTATTGATACTCATGTTGAAATGGCTTTAGAAGACTATATCTCTTATTTGGATAATTGGTTAATAGAACAACAATGGTCTTCATTGGAAGGATTAGATATTGGTTCAGCTAACTTTGTAGAAGCATTCACAACAAAATCATTAGATTTTGAAAAATCATTTGCCATTGCATATGGAAAACAAACAGGTATCTCTACATTAGGTGATTGGGAACTTAAAAGTGATTTTGTAACTATTTCAGCTAATACTCAAGTATATTCAATCCCTTCAGGAAGAGAAATTAATGAAGTTCTTTGGTATACACCATCTCAAATTGCAACTAATATTCTTGACCCAATTGGTATAGGTGGTGGTTGGTTTGGCGCACCTTCGGGTTGGTATTATGGTAATACACCTGCACAAACTATGTTACCATCATTTTCACTAATCCTATCCACTATGGATAGATTACAAAAGAAAAAGATTATTCAAAGTGAATTAACATATCGAATAACTCCTGGTCCAAATAAAACAAAAAATTTATATCTATATCCAATTCCTGGTAGTAGAGATGAAATTGTAGGTAAATTTGGTAAAACACAAGATGGTGCTAAAGTATGGTACTTTTATTATGATACATTAGATAATAACCAAAGAGATTTATGTTTAGAAGAGAATGAAGATGTTGTTAAATTACCATCTGATGTTCCTATTAGAATTAAAAAATGGGATAATTTAAATGCACCTTCTAAAAATAAAGTTAGAAGATTAGCAGTAGCATATATTAAAAAATATCTTGCAACCATTTGGGCAAAATCATCAGGTAAAGTTAAACTACCAACAAGGGATGATACTTTGGAGATTGATTACAAGTACTTTGCCGATGATTATGAAAAGGAAAAAGATTTAATATTTAAAGAACTTATTGACCAATTATCAGAATTTACATATGCTAAAATAATGGAAAAGAAAGCAATTATTGGTGAAAACTTAAATAAAGTATTACAATATACTCCACCTCAAACAGGTATAATTTGGAAATAAACCATGAATAGAACTTCATTTTATAATCAAAAAGATTTTGAAGCTGACATTAGAATGTCTAAGGAATATATTGCAGATGATATGGGTATTTCAATATATCTCTATTCAATTAATATAGTTGAATCAAAAAAAGATATATATGGTGAAAGCATGCCAAATGAAAAAGAATTTCTTGGCCCTTACAAACTAAATGTTTATATTTCAATACCACCTAGAGAAAAAACAAAAATTGGCGGTAGTATGTTAGTTAATGAAAATGTTGAAACACTTAAATTAGGTATTTATATTGATGAATTGGAAAAATTAGGTATTGATGTTAAAAGAGGTGATTATTTTTCATATGATGATAATAATACTAAAAGATTTTATGAAATTAATACAGTAACTAATTTAAAAACAGCTAATCAAATGTATAACTATAAAGCATTCTATAATGATGTTACAGCAACATATGTAAAAGATTATAGATTGCCTGATAACTTAAAAAATATGATTTAATATGGAAAATAAAAGTTGTGGATGTGGTGGCACTAAAAAACCATCAGTAATTATCAAAAGACCTAGAAGATAATGGAAAATTTGTTTTTATCAATTGTAATTGGTTTCTGCTCTGCTCAGATAACCAAAGTGGCTGACTTTTCCTTTAATGAAGGAAATATATTAGATTGGTATTATATTTTATTATTAAAATATGTAGAACCAATATCAAAAAAATTAGCAAAACCTCTTGGAACATGCATTAAATGTTTTTCAGTATGGGTTTGTTTTTTTATATTTTTAATATTTTCACTTTATCTTTCTATACCTTGGTATTATATATTTTTGTCACAAGGAATAAGTGCATTTATAATCTATAGAGAGTAAATTTCTCTAGCCTCAAATTTCTTTACATACATCTTAACTAATCTACCTGCAAGAGCATTAGCAGTATCCTCTATTACACCTCCAATGTCAGGTATATCACCAACAATTTTTTCTTGCAAATCTTGTTTTTGGTGAACAAGTTCATGTGCAATTGTTCTTAATACATCAGCAATTTGTCTTTTTTGAAAAATAATATAAACACATTTATCCGTTGGATTATAACCTCCTGTTGTTATATTTAAATGATTTTCTTTCCTCATTAAAAAAACTTGTATGTCATTTGTTATATCTAACTCATCTCTACAAAATTTTAAAAATGTCGATATATGCTTAAATTTAGCAGGATTTAAATCATCAAGTTTTTTTGAGTATGTTATCTTAATCATTTTTTATTGTAAATAGTATAAAAAAAAGGGTGGAATAAATCCACCCTCTTAATTTTTTATTCTAAATTAGATTAGTTAATTGTATCTAACATGAATTCAGAAGGAGAAGCACTTGGTAAACCTTGTACCAATACTTTACCATAGAACCTGTTGTTAACAACTTTCTTCGCATAACGAGTCATGATGCCCATTACAGGTTTGAAGTCAGCAGGGTTAATGGTTTTAGGCATAAGCATCAACGGTACATATGGAGCGTAGATGTAACCTGCGTGGAAGATTGAATCTCCTTTGTGTCCTACAAGAACAACACCAGCAGGAGCATAAGCATCAACATATACTGTGTATCTGTTAGCAACTGAACCAACTTTTTCAATACCTAAAGAGAACTTAGTTTCTTCAGCAGAAGCATCAGTAGCATGGAAGTACTCAAGGTCATTAAGAACAGCAGCAATTTCAGGAGAACATACAACCCAATTTGCACCACCACGAAGAGTAAATTTCATGATACGAGCAGAAATTTGATTAATCTTAGTAATCAACTCTTGGTTGTAATCTTTACGAGTAATTGCAAAACCTGCACCAACATTATTAAATCTTCTATCAAATGCTGCGTAATCAAAAACTTCAACATGTGAAGCAGATTTACGAAGGTCTCTTAGAATTTCTCTATCAATTTCACCCGAAACAACCTCAGAAAGAAGAGCAGTTAATTCAGCCTCAACATCAATTGAGTGGAAAGCGTTAACGTCTTGCTGAAGTTCAGGAGTGAAAGTAGCACCCAACATTCTCTTTTCAACAGAAACGTCAATGAAATCAAAAGTAAAGGTTACTTGAGGAATTTCAGCATCTTCTTCCATAGAAGAGTATTCTTTCCAAGTAGCAGTAAGGTTAGCAGCAGTAAATGCAGCCGCAGATTTTAAACCTGTAAAAGTACCTGTACCATAAGTATTTGAACCATAAACTGTTCCACCACTTATAGGTGAGTTAAGAATTAACTCAACAATAATATAATCAGTTCCTTTAGCAACGATTTCTTTTGCATAAGCTTGCATTGGAAGTCTAAAAGGAATTGGGTCACCTGCTGCAATGATAGTTGAACCATCAGCCTGAGAAGTTAAAGCAGAAGTTGCTGTAATTTTTAAACTCATTAAGAATGATTCAGTATCAACAGGGCTACCAATTGGGCCTGATAACTTACCTTCATTGGTAATAGTAAATCCTGAGAATTTAACTAAAACTCTTGGTGAACCATTTGCACCACCTGGAGTACCTGAAACGATTGTAGCAGCAGCAATAGACCTAGGATTAACTCTACCTTTAGTTCTGTCAAAAAGACCACCAATATCATCAAAATCACTACCATTATTGTAGAATGAATCATACAATGAAGTGGTTTGGTAAGTAGTACCTGCTGATTTTGCATAAGGGAAAGTTGAATTATAGTTAGCAGCAGCATTAGAATAAACACCATCAAATGCACTATGTTGGGTGTTATTGTTAGTTCTAACAGAGATTTTAGGGTTAATGAAATACAAACGACCAATTGGCATATTCATAGCCTGAACTGATACGATTTCATTTGCAAGCAATTTTTGGAAAACTCGTCTGATGATTGGAAACGCAACTGTCTCAAATGAACCTGAAGATGTAGCATCAGTTGATTCATTGATTAGGTAAGACGCTTGGTTCTCATATAACTGAGCGATGTTTTCTGCCATAGACCCCTCAAGGCCATCTAGCAATCCGAATTGATTCCATTTTTCGGTAATCAATTCACGTTGTTCACGAAGTTGCTTGTACTCCTGTCCAACTTTTCCTGAATTTAAAATTTCGGTAATTCCGTACATAATTTTTTTTGTTTAATTTAAATAGTAAGAAAAATTCTGTTTTTTATTTTTTCTTATTAAAATTATAGTTAAGTAATTGTTTAAACCTATTGGATTCATCATTTTCGTTCATTAAGTTCTTTTCTCTAACAACTGCATTGTCAGTTCTATGAACTTTACCAACTTTATTTTGTACTGATTCATTCAACATTGAACCATCTTTAACTGTTTGCCCTTTTGCAAACTCATTTGTTAATGAAATATAAGTTTCTTTAATTTGTTCTTTAGTTTGTGCGTTTGAGAAACGATGAATAATTTCTAATTTTTCGTTTTCTCTTAAAGGATGCTCAAGTAAAAACTTGTTTACAAATCCTGCTTTCAATGCACTAATTGTTACATCATAGACTTTATTCTCTAATGATTTAACTTTATTTACAAACCCTTCTTGAAGATTTGTTTTTTCTTGTTTAAGTTTTTTAAGTTGTTCTTGTAATTCTTCAATTTCTTCTTGTACTTGTGCTTGACCTTGTGCTTGACCTTGTGGTTGTGCTTGTGTTTGCCCAATATTTTTACTTGCAAGTGAAATATTACCACCACTTCTAATTTGATTAGTAAGTGTCATAAGCAAACTAGCAGCAGGTAATGGTTGTTTTCCTGCTTTTTGAAGTCTGGAATTTAAAGCACCAACTTGTTTACCCAAATTCATTGCAAGAGTTTCAAGTTTTTTAACTTCATTACTAACTTCAGCACTATTATATGCTTGTCCAATTTCGGCAGCATATTTACCAACAGCTTGTTTAGCTGTTGAACCAAGTTTACTAATACCAGCAGCAGCTTGTCCAAAAGCACCTTTTAAGCCACTAAAAAATTCATCAAGTTGTTCTTCATCTCCATCCATCATTTCTTCTTCAAGAATTCCTGATTGACGATGAGGTCTACCACTAGGGGGCATAGCACCTCGATTACCACGGTTTTTCTTGGTAGCTTGATTTCTTAAACTTGATTCTTCCATTTCATCTGCTTCCATTTCAGAAATCATTCTTTCAATATCTTCTTCACTCGAAAAATCATCTTTTGGGCTATGCATTTTACCTTGATGAGAACCTTCAGATGACATATCATCTCCATCAAGCATTTCTTTAATTTCTTCAAGTTCTTCCATAGTAAGGTCTTCAAACATATCTTTTTCCATAAAATCATCATTACGATTTCCTTTATTTCTTTCCATACCCATTTTACCTCTCATATCCATTCCTCTTTCCATACCCATTCCTCTTTCCATACCCATTCCTTCTTCCATATCCATTCCTCTTTCCATATCCATTCCTTCTTCCATATCCATTCCTCTTTCCATATCCATTCCTTCTTCCATATCCATGTCAGCAAGCATTTCATTAAGTTCGTCATCAGTTAAAGATGATGGTTCACTTTTAGGGAAATTAACTTCATAAAGAGTATCTTCTTCATCCATGTAATCCATTTCATCCATGTAATTCATTTCATCCATGCCATACATTTCATCCATGTAATTCATTTCATCCATCATTTTATCCTCATCTTCTGGCTCGTCCATGTAATCCATTTCATTATCATCTTCTTCTGGCTCGTCCATGTAATCCATTTCATGCATGTAATTCATTTCATCCATGTATTTTTCTTCTTTGACAATAAAGGCATCACTTTCATTCATATTGTAATATGCCTCAACAAGTCTATTAAAACTAACATCTCTTAAATCTTTAAGAGCCTCTTTTCTATTATTTTTCATTACTTTTGTATTTTTAAATCTATTGTTATTTTCTGCTAATACTTTATCATCAACTTCAACATCCATGAATTCATCTTCATCGGATTCTTCATCAGATTCTTCATCATCGAATTCAATATCAGTATCTTCACTATCTTCTAGTTCTTCTTCATCATCTTCAGTATCTTTTACTAATTTAAGACCCATTCTTTCAGCAGCATCTTTTAAATCTTCTAAAGACATTTCTTCATCATCCATAGATTCTTCTTCATCATCCATAGATTCTTCTTCATCATCCTCAGATTCATCATCATATTCTTCCTCAGAAGAATCATCTTCAGATTCTTCATCATCATACATACCTTCAGAATTTTTAATTTCGGCTAAGATTTCATCAAGAGTTTTTTCTTTTGGTTCTGTTAATTTTTCTAACATTTCATCTAAAGACATTTCTGGTTCTTCAGGTTCATCAATATTAAATGGTTCTTCATCAGATTCTTTATCATAATCATCAGATTCTTCATCATAATCATCAGATTCATCTTCATCATAATCATCAGATATATCACCAAACTCACCAACTTCTTCAGAAATTAATTTTTCAAATAGTGCAGCAGATTTTTTTTCTAGCAAGTCAGCACTTTCATTAATCAACTGTTCTTTGGCTAATTCCAAAGATTCGTTTTTGATATTTTCAAGTTCTTGCAAACTGTCTTGCAATAAAGATTTTTTATTACTCATTTTATTTTATTATTCATATTTAATTAGTAAAAAAATTAGTTACCAATAATTTTTCTTATCGAATCATCATATTTTTTTACATTATTGTTTGATTCTTGAACAGATTCTTTTAATGTATCATCTTTTGTTTCTAAAAATAGATAAGCATTAGGTGTAGAAGGTGTAGCAACAAGGTCAAAACATATAAGTTCAAAGTCATCTTGAACAATATTTTTTCCACCTACTTTTTTTACACTACCTAATCCTCTTGATGAAATACCAAGTTTAAGATTTCTTTGTAAATAAAGAGCAATCTTATCGCCAATGGTCCAACCAAGACCTTCTCTTAGAAATGAATCACTAACGATAATATCAAGAGTTCCATAAACAGCATTATTTGACCACCATGTTTTTGCAATCCTATGAGAAATGTTTTGTAATGATATTGTAACAGATTCGGGGTGGTCGGCTTCATTAATTGCAGCATAGTCATTAATTAATTTTTGATATTCATTTATTTGTTTTTCTAATATTGCTCTAGGATATACCCTTCCATTTCTATTTAGCACATCTGCTTCTTGAAGTTTGCAATCAATATAGAAATGACCATCAAAATCATCTCTTTTTGCTCTAAGGTTTAAGTCCTCAAAAATTTTTCTATTACGATTTGTTAAATCGCTACTTATAAGACCTGCATCAGTTTCTACTAGTAAACCGTACCCTTCTTGTCCTTCTGTTAGTAGTTGTATATTACTCATTACTATTATTTGAATTTAAATTTTTAATTTCAAAAAGTTTGGACAAATTATTTAATGCTGTATCGTTTGTATATTCTAAGGAGTCAATGAAATTAAAAGATTCCGATAATACTTCTGAACTAATACTATCTTTTTCTTTAAGCAAGAAATTTTTTGTACTTTTTTTATAATTTTCAAATACTGTTTTTTTATTTTTTTCATCACCTTTAATAAAACTTGAAATAATTTCCATTTCATCTGTTTGAAGGTTTGAAAACTTTTCTTCTAATTTTTTCTTGGCTAATAAAAAAATATTATTTACATTAAATTTTTTATCGGTTTTTACTAATTTTTCTTCCTCTTTCCTTGTTAATGATTCAATTAAAAAATTAACTGATTCATGTAATCTATTAACATTAGTAACTTTTTTGAAAACACTTTCATTTATAACATTCTCAATGTTTTTATTTAGTGTAAGTTTATCCTCAGATAAATTAATTTCTTTAAGGTCAAACTTTTCAAGTTTTTTGTTTTCTTTTAGCAATTCATTTTTATCAATCTTAGATAAAGCAGAAATATTAGCCTCAATAAATCTCAAAGATTCATTATATTCAAGATTTGTTTTTCTTAAATTCTCATAAATCGTATATTCTAACATTAGAATTGGTGAAGATTTAACTGTACCTAAAAAAGATTCATAGATTTTTGTATACTTAGTAGTATTATCAATTAAATCTTGAGAATATGCTTTATTTAATTTTGACTTGACATTACCAAAATTTACCATTTTTTTCTTGTTTAATATAAATAGTATAAATTATTATTCTTTTAATAGTTTATCCAATTCATTAGTCTTTTTAATTATTTCTTCACTTAAAAAACCTGCACCACCTGCACCACCTCCTGAAGGAGGCGCACCACCACCTAATTCAGGACCGCCACCCATCGGAGGCGCACCACCACCTAATTCAGGACCGCCACCCATCGGGGGCGCACCGCCACCCATGTCAGCACCACCACCTAGTCCACCACCTAAACTATTATCTATTTGTTGGTCAGCACCTTGTTGTGGTTGTCCTTCCATTTTAAAACCTGCATTCTTATACTTAATCATTTTATCCATGACACCTGAAGTTTTAAGAAGCATTCCTGCACCTTTAACCTCTTCACCAATTTTAGATTCAAGCATTTGTTCTTGAAGGTCATTAATAATATCTTCTTCAGACATATGGAAAAATTTCTTTCTAGCCATAAGTTCTGACATTGGTTTTAATCCTGAATTCTGATTTGGAGTTGTTGCTTGTGCGTATACTTCTAACTTTGACTTCCAAATCTCAAGTTGTAATAAATCAGAAGCGGTTGATGGATTATTAAGTGATAATTTAAAATCATCAATATATGATTCATAATCACCACCAAGTAAACCTAAATGTACAATTGCTATTTTATTAAGTTCACCAAGTAATGCTTGTTGAATACGATTTACTTTTCTAGCAAAACGAATATCAAGCATTGATAAGTTTTTACCTTCTCCCGATGCTTGGTCAGATGAAAAACCAAGCAATGTTTTATGAATACCTAATCCTGTAAATAAATTATCACGAAGATAGTTTATATCAGAAATAGCTTCAAGATTAGATGCTCCTGGAAGTGTATCAACAAAATTACCTGAAGTATTGCCTCTATCTGCTACAAAGATATCTTCATCCATTGAAGCAATATTATATTTAAAATTGATATCACCTGTTTTAGGGTCAACCAATTTCTTTTTCTTTACATTGTTTGCAAATGCTTCAAGAATTTGTGGAACATCTTCAGGAGGAACATTACCAACAGGTACTTTATATATTCTTCTTTCTGCTGCTCTTGTGATACGATAAACCATCATCGCATCTTCCATCATAAAAAGTTGTTTGTAAGTTCTTCTTACTTTTTCATAAACACTACAACCATATGGAAGTCTATCACCTGTACCTAATAATCTAAAATGTGCTACTTGATAATCTAAATATTCTTCTTCACCACCTGAGTTAGGGTCTTTATATTTAAAGAATGCCCTAAATCTTTGTTTTGAATCGTATTTTTCATTTCTTTCAACAAATTGTGATGCAAGTTGTCTAAAATCAACAACACCTCTATCTTTTGATAATTCAAGGAATACGAAATTATCTCCATATTGACACATATTTCTACACCAATAAAATAAGTTAGTATTAACATCCATAACTTTATAAAAGAACCTTTCAAGTTCTTTTTTAACTTTATCAGATGAACAATAAATATTTAAGATTTGACCTGTATCGCTTTTAGTTGTTGTTGCTTCTTCAGAAAGTAAGTCAAGTGCTGCTCCTAAAATTGGATAACCATCCATTGAAAGATAATCATAGTAGAGCATCATTCTGCTCGACTCGTACATTAATTTTCTTTGGTCGTTACCTTTATCAATTTTAGTACTTTGATTTCTATAAAATTTTAAAGCACCATCTTCAACAGCAGTTTTTGTCGCATCATCTTGAGATGCCGCTTTAATAAATTGTTTTTCTTGCGGTGGTTCAAATCTATTATTTGTTGCATCTAGTGCATCAGTTGCTCTTTTAAAGAAAGTATTAATATTTGAAAATAGACCTTTATTATCTTCTGCCATAATTAATTAAAATACGTTTTTCTTAAATAGAAATAAATATTTTATCTTACAAAGATAAATGGGTTATTATTTGTTCTTGGCTTTTCATGTTCAGGAAATGGGTTAGCTTGACCATTTGTGTACCAATCTTTTGGTCTTGCTGCATCACTTATTCTTTCATAATTTTTATCTTGACCATCTCTACTTATCATTTTTTCTTGGAAATCTCTATTGGCTTCCATAAATTCATCACCCTTTCTTACAATTGCTGACTTAGCATAGTTAAGATAAATATTCAATTCATTTCCAATAGTTTTTGAATGCATATAAACTGCAAATAACATACCTGTAGCAATCAACAAGTCATCATGTGCTGAACGCATATGGTCATATCTATTTGTATTATCATTGAATACGAAAGTTTTAATCTCACTTAACAATCTTATTGAATAAACCAATGCTTCACCTTCTCTTAATCTTCTTTCAAACTCTCTTAAAACATAATCACGGATAGCACCATTTTTCATTGTAAAACCTGGTTGTAGTTCTCCTCTAGCAAATGATTTTAATTGTATTTTTAAATCATTTTGTCTAGGTCTATCATAGTGTATTTTTTTATATTTATTATTAATTAAATATCTAACAACAGATATACCCCAACCACCACTCACATCGACAATAACATATGCATTATTATATTTTTTACCATAATCTAAACATAACTCACCCATTACTTCAAGTGGTACTCTTGATTGATATTCAGCCACTTGTATTAATAACATATTTACTGCATCATTCTTAAATATTTGAATAGTTGAATAGTCACCATCACCACTACCTTTTGCAACGTCACATGATAAATAATAATCATATCCCACAATTGGGTCTTCCCAAACCCAAAAATTATTATCATATTCAGTTCTAATCGGTTGTTTACAAGCTTTTTCAACTCTCATAATAGTTTCCTCATCAACAAGGTTACCACCTGAACCTAAGAACTTATTCTCTAACTCTTGAGCAATTTTTCTTGGGTCATTATTGAAAGTTTGACACATATCTCTAAACCAAGAAGAAGAAGGTTTATAACCTTTTGCTTTTAATTCATTGTACTTTATAGCTTCTTTTTCCTCAATAAATTCATCACCTCTAACCCAAATTAAATCTTCATTATATCTTGGGTCTTCATACCAATTAATTTCAACAACTTTAAAGTTATTCCTTCCAGTTCTTGCTCCTTCATAACGAGCATAATATGTTGGGTCAAGTCCTCTTGGTGTTGAATTTAATATAATCTGTCCCCCTGCTGACATTGTACCCGATGCAGATGACATAAACTCTTCACCTTCTTCAAGGAAGGCTGCTTCATCTATAAAAAGTATATCAGGAGTAAAACCTCTTAGACCATCGGCAGATGCAGCAAAAGCCTGTAATGTTGCACCATTGTTATAAATCTTAATTTCTTTTGTATCTGATTCAGTAGGTATCCTATTGAATATTTCTTTTGGAAGATTATTGATAATGGATGCAATCTGATAGAAAATACTTTCCTTTGCTAGTTTCAACTTGTTAGCTGCAACTCCAACTTTAATATCTTTTCTAAATATTAATGAATGTGCTAAATATAAACAAGTTACAGTAGTAATACCACCTTGACGATACTTAGCAACTAAAACCCTATTACTTTCTTTGTATTTTTCTAATACTTGAACTTGTTGAGGTAACAATTCAAAATTAATATATTGTTGTTTTTTCTTATCCCAAACTTTACAATATTTTCTTGCAAAGTACTCTATATCAATAGCGCACTTTGCGTATTCCATCATTAACTCATGTTTAGTCATAAGACTTTAGTTTAACTAGTGAATTCTATGTCGTTAGTTCTCAAAACTTCACGAACATTATAATATAAATCACCGTATCTAAAAATAATAAGACTCTTATTAAGGGATGACATTTTTCTATAATCCTCAACTGATTCCCAAGCAAGAGCAACAACACCAAATACAGCATCAAGCATTCTGAATTCAGATGAATCAACAATGCAATCAAACTCAATACTTTTTGATGTAACTTCCATTACTTTTTTGATAAATCCTTTCCTTGGTGGATATACACCCAAATCACAAGGGTCTTCCCATTGAGGTCCAATACAATCATCAGGATTGTTTGAAAAGATGAATTCTAATTTTTGTGAACCACTATGTGTTTCACCAACAGGATTTACATAAACTAATTTTAAATCCTCTTCCTGAACCTTAATAGGTTCGATATTGATATATTCTTTTTCCATAAAAACTAAAAATAAATTATTTTTTCTCCAAGAACCTTGTGAAAAAATCGTCTAACTTTTTAGTATGTTCATTCAAGTTTTGAAGTGTTGCTTCTAACTTAGTAATAGCTTCTGTATTTTTTTGAATCATTATTTGAAACTTTTCATTATTTTCTTTTTCAGAATCAAATAATTCATCAATTAATTTATTTATTTTACTATCAGAACTTTCTAAAATTGCGATTCTTGTCTTAATTTCATATACATCATCGCCTATCCTATCAAAAGTATCTTTTTGAAGTTTTCTTTCTTCCTCTAAAGCATTAATTTTATTTTGTAATACAGGTATTATAAATACATAAGTTAATATTGTACCAACAATAGCCGATAGTCCTGTAAAGATTAATTCTGTTACAGGAAATGCTTGTAATAGTATCAATAATGTAGTTAACATGTTATTTTAATTTTCTTTTAATTTGTTCAATTAAAATATGTTTTTTTCTTTTGATAAGTTCTTGTTCTAATTGTTCTCTAAGTAATTGTTTAGCTTCTTTTTTAAGACTTCTTAAAAAGTTTTCATCTAATTTTTCTTCACCTCCCTCTTCAGCAGGTGCTTCTTCAGCAGGTAATTCTTCAGGTGTTTCTTCAGCAGGTAATTCTTCTGTATCATCAACTTTGATGGATTCTTGAGAACCTCTTATTTTTTTAATAAATGAATCAACAACATTATCACCAACTTCTTTAAAACCTTCTTTACCAATTGCACTAATAACGCTGTTCATTACATTCTTAATGTCTTTTACATCAAATGCTTTTTGGTCTTGAAGAGTATTAATTACTTGTCCAAGTTTACCAACAGCTTCTTGAAATTCTTTTTTAGGGTCTTCTTCTTCAACAGGTTCTTCAGCAGCAGGAGTTTCGGCAGCAGCAGGTTCAGCAGCAGCAGGTTCAGCAGCAGCAGCAGGTTCAGCACCTGCTTCAGGCTTATTCATATTACCTAAAATTTCATCAGATATAGCTTCTGGACTTTCAACACCTTGACCTGAAGGTGTTGTATCTACAGGTGCATCAGCAGCAGGTGCTTGACCACCCATATCAGCAGCAGGTGCTTCAGCAGGAGGCAATTCGCCACCCATATCAGCAGCAGGTGCTTCAGCAGGAGGCAATTCGCCACCCATATCAGCAGCAGGTGCAGCAGGAGTTGCAGCTTGGTCCTTTTTTGTATCTAAATCTTTTAAAAGTTTATCTTGGTCAGTTTTACTTACAACTTTTTCTTTTGGCGTTTCTTCTGTTTCTTCCTCTTCTGCTTCAGTTAATAATCTTAATTTATGTGCATTATTTTGTGCCTCACAAATAAATGTTAACTTATTTACTGCTTTTTGAAAATTATTATATTTTTCAATACTAAAATTAGAATTTAACCCATCTAAATGTTTAAAATCAATAGGATTTTCACTTCCTTGTTTTACTGTATATTTAAGGTAATAAGATTTATTTTCGTGAATAATACCAAAAGTTTTACCATCTAAAGTTTTAACAGTCTTTAATAATGATGGTTTTAATTCTACTTTTTTAGAACTATCAATAGCCAATCTTTTAAAGTTTTCAGCAATCTGTTCTTTAGTTGCTACTTCTCTTTTGATACCACTTGCGTCTGCCCTTTTAATCATTTTATTATTTAGTTTGATTTTTTTTATTATTTATTAATATCTTTTCCTTCTGTTTTCAGCTAAAGTTTTAGGTTCAGGGTTACGAATACCCATTTGTCTTAAAGCACTTAAAATTGCTTTTTTCATTGGAAAACCTTCTTTCATTTTGCTTTGCAAAATGATACCAAATTGATTTAAATCTGTATCACTTTCAATAACTCCTTTAGTTTTCATTGCTCTTTTAATAACACTTATTTTAGAACCTGTGTTACCATATTTAGCAAGAACATTATCAATAAAATCAAAAACACCATCCATTGCATCACTACCCCTTTCTCCATAACCAGTTGGGTTACTTACACCTGCTTCTCTCAAGCCTTTTCTTTTTATTTGCTTCTTTAGCATTTCATTTTCTCTTTGAAGTGATTTAACACGTTCTTCAAGAACTCTTTTTTTAGTTTCACTAAACACATCTTCAAAATTAAGATTATCACTTCTTTTAATATAACCTTCTCTAATCAGTTCTTTTTTAGCTTGAACGAAATTTTCAAATACCAATTTTTTGAATTCCCTTTCTTTCATAAGATTTTTTTATTATAATTAGTTAGTTTTCATAGAAAACAAATTATTTACTATTTCTTTTTTATTATTTTTTATTATATCAAACACTCCTTTGTTTCTTAATACTTTAAAAACAAGATTATCAACAGAAAATTCACCCTCTTTTTGAGTTGCTTTTTTTCTATCCGTTCTCATTTTTTCAAATACTTTGTTATATGCCTCAACCTTTTTTATTGAATCATCCGTCATTGATATTTTATTTAAAATATCTAAATATTTATTCACTTTTGTAGTTATTAAATGTTTTTCAACTTGAGGTAATTTATATTTTGGTTTTTTAACCCATTTATTATTAAGCAATGAATACATAGAACCCATACCTTTATCATCAAGTTGAGAAACATCTTGAACATAAATTTCAACAGGAAATCCATTTACTTTAATTTCATTGGAATCAGCCCAAATACTTCTTTTATTACTAAAAAATTCTTTTGCAAACTCATCATCATTAGTTAATTTTTTATAATCAATTATAATGTGAATATCAATATCAGATAAATCAGTATAATTATAATTTGCTAAACTACCTGTAAAAATTATATCTTTAATTTCAACACCTAAATCTAATTGTTTAAAATAAAATTTAGCAAGATTTAAAAGATTTTTTCTAATGCCACTTTTTAAATGGTTATTTAACCAAAATTTGGGATTTAAATTTTTATGATATTCTATTTCAATATCTGATTTTAATTTTTTTGGCAATTCATCTTCCATTATTAATGATTCATTCATACCTATTGGTATATTTAATACATCACTAACTTTAATATTTTTTAATTTAAGTGTACCAACTGCTTTATCACGAAAATATTTATTATTAAAAATATTTAATATTACATAATACAAATACTTTGAATCAAGTATATCTAATGCAGTTACTTTAATGCCAATATGTTCAGGATTAAATTCTTTAACAGGCATTCCAACTTTTTCTTCACTACCCTTTCTAACTACCCAAAAATCAGCATTAGGGAAATTTACTTTAGCAGTAATTAAATTACCTAATCTATTTTGTTCATTTTCTTTTATTAATTTTTGAGCATTTTCTTCTAAGTTTGCTAATATTATACTAACAGCCCAATCAACATTTCCACTCTTACCCTTTTCTAATACTTCTAAAGTTGGATTTTGATTTTTAACACTAATCAATCTAGTTTCTAATTGACCTGCATTATCATAAATTAAAGAAATAACTTTTATTTTTTCATCTCCAAGTTTATATGAAACTGAATAATTGTCCATATCAATTTCAATACTATTTAGGTCTATAGAAATATCTTTTGTTTGGTCTTTTAATTTTTGTCTTAAATCGGCAAAATCTTTACCACTAATTGTCTGAGGTTGTTGTGATTGTTGAGTTTGAGGTTGTTTAGAATCTGATGCAACAAAGAAACTTTGTTTATAAGAAATTGTCTGTCCATTCACTTGAAATGTAATTGTGAATGTTTTACCAACTTGTTTAGCAACACCACCATATTTACTTTCCAATCTACCAATCAATCCTGTTACTTGTCCATCATGTCTATTTGCATAATCACCACCAATTGAACCTCTTGTTGTAAATTCAGTATAAGCAATTCCATCGGTAGATTCAACTATATCACAACTAGCCTCAGTTATAATTTGATTACCTTGAACATATGTACTTATTTTTATATTAGATACATCAGCTTTTTTTCCTTGATTAAATTGTTTTTTTAATTCATTATTAACTACTTGTGAAAAATCAAGTTCACCCATTTCTTTTAATCTTTTTGAACCCAACGCACCATGAACTAAATCTAAATCAGGGTTTGATATTGATTCAGAACGACTAAAACTTACTTTTTTAGGTAATTTATCTTGATTTTGCTGTTGTTGTTGTGCTATTGGTATAGCTTGATTGCCTTTACTTACTGATGGATTTCCCATCAAACCTAAACCTAATGCTGCTGTTACAAGAGATTTAGCAATTGCTTCTTCCAACTTTGCTTTTTTAAGTTTTGTGTAATACTTTGGATTTTCAGACAAATGGTCTGAAGCAATTTCTTTTGCCTGTTTTTTATTGTCAGTATGTTCCATTTCTGTTTTAATACCCAATTTAAATTGAGACATTAAATCTTCAATAGGTAGACCATGTTTTTTAGCTATTTGAGGCAATGTTAATTTATCTGCTTTACCACCTTTCATT
>Ga0181358_1000012_pt1 | contig 77530 bp, 78 predicted proteins | sample Fa13VDMM110SD_FD_130096 | JGI IMG/M metagenome (GOLD analysis project Ga0181358, IMG submission 130096) | Freshwater viral communities from Lake Michigan, USA - Fa13.VD.MM110.S.D | ecosystem: Environmental > Aquatic > Freshwater > Lake | place: USA: Michigan | collected 2013-09-24 | reverse complement strand
GGCAGTGGTCGCGACCTGCCGGTTTCCCATGGACACCCCAAAAAGACGGCGTGCCTCGGGCGTCGTGGCGTTGTACCGGAAGAAGTCCTCTGCCTTTCCGCCTCCGGCAACGTGCGCGTCGAGGTCGGAGAGGAACGTCTGCGCGGTCTCCGGCTTCATGGAAGGGTTGACCCCCTGCTCCCCCAGGTACGCGCGTCGCTGCGCTTCGCTCATACCCGAGAGGTCTGGGCGACGTGGCTCTCTAAAGGCCGTGCTACCCCGCGTTTGGGTAACCTGAACCGGACCTGGCTCAGGCGCAAAACGAATCGGCTCACGCCGCACCGGAGGGACTGTACGAACGGCGGACGCGTCGGTGGCGGGCAGCGGAGCGCCTGCTGGGGCCCTGCCCGCCGGCGGCGGCGGGGGTGCGACGTCTCTGATAGGCGTGACGGGAGCGGTCGTGACGGGAGCGGTCGTGACGGGAGCGGTCGTGACGGGAGCGGGGGCTCCGGGTCCGGGGCCCGTTCCACGCTGAACAACAACTTGCTTGGGTGTAGTTGCGGGCCCCGCGGGGGCGAGGAACTTGCCCCCTTGCTCCGGGGTACGCAGCGTCATGCCCTCGAGCTTTAGAAGCGGGCTGTTGGGCTCGATGGACTTGACGGGGAACTGGCGTGCTTGAGACCGCGTAACCTTCATGCCCGGGTTTGCCTTCTTCGCCGCACGGGCCGCGGCGACGGCTTCGTCAAAGGCCGCCGTGCCCTTCATCAGGGTACCCCCTTTCAGGGCCGCTGCGATCCCCTTTCCTGCGGCCATAGTGGTAAGGTTTACGGCTTCCTTGTCGAAGTCCTCACGCCGAAGAAACTCCCGGAGCGGGCCAGGTTCCCCGCTCGCGGTTTTCGTGGCAAACCGCGCGGAGCTGAGCTTCGCGAGCCCAGCGGCCTGGCGGTCCGAGGACGCCATGCCGTTCCCCTGGCGGTGCTGGAACGGCGGGTAGATTTGGTCGACCAGCGACGGCGACGCGGGGGTGGTATCGACGGCGCCGTCGAACATCGACGGGTTGATCATCGCCGCATCGACGCGCTCCTGCGTGAGCGGGTAGACCGTGCCGCCGAGCTCGAAGACGTGGAACGGCTGGAGCTGGCGGTCCGATACGATGACCGGAATCCGCATCCGGTTCGTGGGCTTGCCGAGCTGCTCCTCCGCGCGCTGCCGCCCGGTCTTGTTGCGCACGATCGCGTAGCCGAGCGCGTAGCCGGCTTCGGCGTCGATGCGCGTGAGCTCGATGTCCACGTCGTACTTCGACAGGAACGGGAGCTGCTTGTGCATCTCGGAGAGTACCTGGGCGGGCCAGCGCTTCTCGTCGTCGGGCATCCGGGCAATTGCCGCCGATTTCTCGAACAGAGAAAACGGATCGACCGGCGTGAAGAAAAGGGGCTCGTGCGTGGAGGGCATGCAGGGCTCTCAGAACGAAAGAGGTGTAGCACAGGTCAGGTGATTGTACCCGTTCCTGGGCCGGATACCCCGCTCCCGGTGGTTACGCCGGACACGCTGGGGATGAGTACGATGGCGGAGGTGGTGATGTGCGTGACGACCGCCTCGGCGATCGCGTTGGCCATCCAGGAGAGATCGATTCCGGCGTTGGCCAGTTCCGGACGGGTGGCGAGCTGGGCCTGGATGGCGGTGCTGAGGACAGCGGAATTGAGCGCCATTTATTCTACCTTGAGACGGGGAGTGAGCAACTCGCTCTCGGTGTCCAGCGAGACCTGAATGCGGTCCAGCAGCGCCTTCGTCACGGTCAGCGGAACGCCGAGCGCCATAAGCGCCGTGTAGATCTCGGTGAGGGAGGCGTGTAGGTCGGTGAGGAAAGACGTACCGCGGATCATCGGCTCGGTCGCGTCCGTAGCGGTCTCGTAGATCTGGACCGCGCCGTCGGCGTCGAGCTGGATCTTCGCCTGAAAGAGCTCCAGTCCGAGATCTCCGTCGCGGTTCGCCGCCACCCGTACCGCGCGCTCCTCGCCGTCGGCGGCGTTGACCTGGAGATGGAGGACGGGGTCCACAACCGTCTCGGACTCCTCTTCGATCTGGCCACCGACCTCCAGGCGGGCGACCGCGTAGGTGTCGCTCACGAACTCGCGCACGGCCAGGGTGAACTTGGCACCCTGCCGGCCCTCGTCGTCCTCCTCCGGACGTGCGGTCGTCAGACCGAGCGTGCCGCCGAAGGTCGTGACCTCCCAGTTTCCCGCGTGGGTCCGTACGTAGCCGCGGAAGGGTTCGTACGACGTCCACGCCACGCGGCTCGATCCGATCTCGGTCGTGCCGTTGCGGCGGACATGCACGCCGTTGCCGTTGCGTCCCACCATGACTTGGTCGCCGGGGATCGCCTGCCCACGTCCCGCGGCGTAGCTTCCCGTGCCGTTGGCGAGCGCGCGGTAGCCGAGGATCACCCCCGCGGTGTCGACCTCGGAGGTCCGGCACACCCACACGGCCGCGCCGCGCTCGGGCAGGGCGTACATCCCCTCGCCCCCGTTGTAGTGCAGATACGGTGCCGCGAACGTGCAGGGCGTGTAGGTGCGGCGCGGACTGGTCTCGGACTCGACGACGCACGTCCACGTCGCCGGGTCCACGCGCGTGATGCGCCCCGCTTCGATGATCGCGGCGCGCCGTCCGTTGGTCGCCGCGCTCACTTCCGGATCCCGGGAGGGGGCGGCGCGTAGGGGACGGGACGCTTTTTGCCGTACTCGGCGCCGTGGGCAAGGCCGGCGACGTTGGAGGAGTAGATGTCCGAGCTCCACGCCTGCGCGGCGCCCTCCTCGAAGGTGTTCTTCAAGTAGCGGTAGTTCGCCCGTGCCATCCAGTCCTCGGAGTAGGTCAGCGGCACCTGCTCCATGCTCTTGAGCTGGGGCGTGTGCTCGATGAGCGCGTGCCCCTTCTTCTTCGCCTCGAGGTTGTAGTGCTCGACCTCGGAGAGCGCGGCGAGCTGGCCACGGGCAAAGTGGCTGTCCGTCGGCGCGTGGTCGATCTTGGTGACGTTCGTCATCGCCTTCACGACCGTCTCGACGTTCCGCCGCCGCGTCCCGGAGGGGTAGTAGCGGAGCGCCTCGTCGGTCATGAACTTGCGGACGATGTTGAGGTTCTTCGTCGCCTCGAGGAGGTGGTGCGGGTTGATCGGCCCCTGCGAGAGCGCGTGGCCGGCCTCGACCTTCAGGCCGGGCTTGATGTGGTCGAGCAGCGGACGGTCCGCGAGGACGTGGTGGGCGTGGTCCTCGACGTGGACGACGTGCCCGCCGCGCGCCTTGTCCGCCTCCACCTTGGTGATCGTGCCGGCCTTCATGGCGATCGTCGCGGCGCCGGGCAGCTTCTCCGGGACCTTGAAGAGCTGCTTCACGCGCTCGAACGCGTCGGCCTCGTAGCCGGTTCCCTTCTGGGATCCGACGGTGCCGCCGGTGTGGAAGGTCCGCATCGCCAGCTGGGTGACCGGCTCGCCGAGCGCCTGTCCGGCGATGACGCCGACGTTCGTGCCGGTGTGGTAGAGCTTGCCGTTCTCGTTCAAGCCGTAGCAGCGCGCGCAGACGCCCTTGGACTGCGCGCAGTGCAGCGGAGAACGGACGACGACCTGCGTGATCTTCGCCGCCTTGAGGTGGGTGATCTCCGGCGCGGTCAACAACGTGCCCGCGGGCACGTCCTTGCCGCCGGTGATGTGGACGGGCTGCGCGAGGTAGCGGTCGTGCACGTCCTTGTCGTCGAGCGAGAGGTGCGCGCCCTTCGTGGTGTGGCAGTCCTCGGCGGAGATCTGGTGGTCGATGACGGTGTTGATGATGACCTTGGTGAGCGCGCCGGGCTCGGCCGTTCCGGCGGAGCGGTCGATCGCCCCTTTTCGGGCACCGTGCATCGAGGTCCAGTACTGCGAGATGGGCAGGCCCTCCGCGTAGGACTTGGTGATCGGCACCGGCACCGCGCGGTTCTTCGGGTCGGCGACGAGCAGCGGTCCGTAGGTCATCTGGCGGAACTGGTTCCAGTCGCCGCGCGCGCCGGCGGCGATCCAATCGTAGAGCCGGTTCTTGTCGGAGTTGTTGTAGTGGGCCTTTCCCTTCTCCTCGATCTCCTGCCCCGCCTTGCTGTAGATCTCGACGATCTTGTCGTTCTTCTCTTTGTCAGAGAGCTTCGACGCGCGCACCGCCTTCTCTTCCGCCTCGTACTTCTTGAGGATTGCGTCGCGCATCGGCTTGGCGTCGTGGAAGTCGTGGAGGGAGAAGCTCGAGCCGCTCTCGTAGGCGATGCGGTTGCCGTGGTTCTTCCACGCGTCGGCCACGCGCGCGTAGTCCTGTTGGTGCTTCTTGCCGATCTCCGACATGAACGTGTTCAACGTGCCCTTGGCGATGCGGAAGTCCTTGTCGTGCAGGAGCTTGTCGTTGTTCTGCATCTCCTTGGGCAACTCACCCGCCAGGAGCAGGCGCCCCGGCGTGGTCTCTTTCCCGTCCAACGTGATGACGTCCGAGATGTGGAGCTTCCCGTCCTTGTAGAGCTTGAGCACCTCGTCGCGGGACGTGACCTTTACGTTCTTCTTCTCGCCCCACTTCGTCGCGTGGTACAGCCCGAGGACGCCGTCCTGGACCGGCACCGGCATGATGCGCCCGGTGGTCGGCGAGAAGAGGTTCTTTGAGGGCAGCATGCCGTGCGCCTCGTCCACCGCTTCCTTTCCGAGCGGGACGTAGAGCGCCATCGTGTCCCCGTCGTGGTCGGCGTTGAACCCGGCGCACACCATTGGGTGCAGCCCGATGGCCTTGCCGTCGGTGACACGGACCTTGAACCCCATGATCGAGAACTTGTGGAGCGCGGGATCGCGCTTGAGCAGCACGGGACGGTCGGCGGTGACCTTGTGCAGGACCTCGAGCGCGAGCTTGTCCTTCTTGTCCACGAGCTTCTTCGCCTCGGCCGGCGTCTTGCCGTGCGACTGCGCGAGCTCCTTGACGATGAACGGCTTGAACATCTCGAACGCGATCGGCTGCGGAACGCCGACCTCGTCCAGTCCGAGGTGCGGGGCGGTGATGATCGTCGAGCGCCCGGAGAGATCCTGCCGGCGGTACATGACGGAGGACTGGAAGAACGAGGTCTTCGTCCCCTCCATCATCTCCATGAGGCCTCGGTGGTGGCGCTCCTTGGTGCCCTGCCCCATCTCAAGGCCGGTGATGCGCAGCTGCCGCACCGAGTGGTACAGGTCGGCCTGGAGCTTCTGCTTCTCAGAGGGCGGGAGCTTGGGGTCCGCCTTCTTCACCTGCTCGTTGAGCAGCCCGACCGATTTGTACAGCACGTTGAGGTCGTCGATCGTCTGGCTGCCGTCGATGCCGACCATGACGCGCCGCATCTCCGGCGGGAGCACCGGGAGGTTCTGCGTGGTGTACGCGTCCACCGGCTTCACGCCGAGCTTCGTGAGCGCCTTGAGGTAGCGCATGCGGCGGTACGCGCGATCCAGCCGGCTGCCGGTGAGCTTCGGCAGCTGCTGGTCGAGCGTCTTGATCTCCTTCTCCACGTCGACCTGCTCGAGCGCGTGGACGATCCGCTGGAAGCCGGTCTTCCCCGCCTCCGGCGCCGCGGCGCCGCCGGTGATCTGCTCGTAGGTCTTCTTGTCGATCCCGGTGAGCGCCTGGATCGCCCGCTCGAACACGGGGTTCGGCATCCGCTCGGCGAGCGGGATGTGCGTCCAGTACTTCCCGCCCATGCCGCCGGTCTTCTTTGGATCGAACAGGCCGCCCACGTCTTCGAGGGTACGCGCCCCCTTGGCGGTGAGCGTCTTGCTGGGGAAGTCGATCGCCCCGTTGCTGAACGTCTTGACCTGGTGGTCGGTGAGCGGGGCGAGGGCGTACTTGTCGCCCTTCTTCTCCATGTGGATGCCCATCGCGCGCATGTACCCGATGAGCTTGCCCATGCTGCGGTTCGGCTTCGGGTCCGGCAGAGGACGCCCCTGCTGGAGCGCGATCCACACGTCCGCCTGATCCTGGTCGGACTTCCACGTCTGCGCCTCGCGCAGGTTCGCGTAGGCCCCGTGCGCGAGCATCGCGTAGGTCGCAAGCTGGTCGAGGGTCTGCCCGCCGCCGGGGATCCCCGAGCCGCTCGGCGGTTCGCCGTTGGCGTCGTACGCGCCGCCGTGCGAGCGCGCGGTCATCTTCTTGTCCACCTGGTGGTGGAGCTTGTGGAGGTACTGGAACCCGGTGAGGATCTCGCCGATCGGGCGCTTCGTCTTCGGGTCGAGCAGGACCTCGGTGTCCGAGAGCCCGTGCTTCTTCAGGTCGTCCTTGACCTTCTGGGTGTAGTCCACGCCCGGCTGGAAGTTGTCGACGACGTAGTTCTGGCCGGTCTTCTTGGCGATCTTCGCGGCGGTCGTCTCAAGCAGCTGCCCGACGTTCATGCGGCTCGGGACGCCGGCGGGGCCGAGGATGACCTCGACCGGCTTGCCGTCCGTGTCGTGCGGCATTTCGTGGTCGGGCAAGATCGTCCCGACGATGCCCTTGTTGCCGTAGCGCCCCGTCAGCTTGTCGCCGACGGTCATCGGCTCCTCGGTTCGCACGTAGACGCGGATCGTCTTGCCCGCGCGGACGACCTTGGCCACGACGCCGGGGTAGTCGTGCTCCCAGAGAACCGAGTGACGGGTGTCGTAGGGACGGATGAGCTTCTTCGAGATGCTCGCCGCCTCGTCGTTCGGATTGTGGCGCGTCTCCGCGAGCACGGCCACCAGCACGTCCCCGTGCTCGACCTTCTGGCCCTGCTTGATGATGCCGTCCTCGTCGAGCTTGCCCATGCGCTGCGGGTTCGTCTGCTCGGGCATGGCGTAGTTCTGCCAGAGCCGCTTGTTGAGCGACATGCCCGGGTAGAGCGTGACCGAGTTCTCGTGCAGGTGCTCGGAGGTCAGCTTCTCGGCCGCGGACTGCGAGATGATGATCGAGTCCTCGAACGTGAGGCCGTGGAACGGAGTGTACGCGACGCGCAGGTTCGTTCCGACCGCGAACTGGCCGTCCTTCGAGTAGTTCGTGTCCGCGAGCGTCTGGCCTTTCTTCACCGTGTCGCCCGGCTTGACCAGGGGCGTGGCGTGCATCATGTCCTTCCCGCCGTTGAGCGGGAAGTGGTCGTAGATCGGCACCTTCTTCGTGGTGCCGTCCGCTCCCTTCACGAAGATCGCGTCCGCCTCGACCTTGGTGACGGTGCCGTCCACCGGCGAGCTGTGCGATGCGAACTGCCCGACGAGCTGCTGGAAGGTGGCGGTGCCGTCCGTCTTCGTCTGGACGAGCGGCGCCTCGCGGTGCTTGAGCGCGATCGCCTGCTCCTGCTGCTTGGCCGCCATCATCGCGCGGCCGCCGGAGTTGGTGGACAGGAACGGGACGAGGTTGGCCGAGAACGAGAACAGCGCCTTCGCCGACGGGAGAACGTAGTCGACCTCCGCCCACTTCCGGCGGCCGGTCGTGCGGTCCTTGTCGTAGACGACGACCTCCGGCTCGCGCGGGGAGGGCTGCCCGTTCTTCCACTCCACCTGGTCAGGGTACGCCACGACGGCGCGCTCGAGCTGCTGCGGCGCGACCTCGACGAAGCTCTTCTTCTTCACGTCCCAGACCCGCGTGACGAGCTGCTTGCCCTTCTTGCGCGCGCCGATGGGGAGGTGGAGCGAGATGCCCGTCACCGCCGACTCGGGCGTCTGTACCGGGTCGAGGAACCCGATGTGCGACGGGTTGATGAGCTTGTCCTCGGAGAGGTTCACGTCCTCGCCCTTCACCCCGCCGTAGTCGGCCCCGACGATCGTCGTGCGCAGGTGACCGGACAAGAACCCGAGCGGGTTGTGCTGCTCGGGGAACTGCGCGTTGCGGAACGTCCCGTTGATGGGCGAGGTGTAGAGGTTGTTGACCGGCAGGTCCGTGAGCTTGGCGGACTTGTCGATGCGCGCCACGATCTTGCGCGTCACGTCCATCTTCGCGCGGGTGATGAACCGCTCGACGAACTCCGCGGTGCCGTGGATGTCCTTGGCGCCAAGCGACTGGCGGTCGTCGGGTTCCTTCTCTCCGCGAGAGATTTGCAGGATGCGCTTCGCCGACTCGAGGAGCGCCGGGCCCGTCACCGAGGTGAACGCGACGTCGAGCGTCGAGTGCGTGTCTCCATCCGGCCGCGTGGTCGCGGTCTGGGCGAACAGATCGCGCACCTTCGTCGCGGCCTCGTCGGGGTGGAGGGCCGCCGCGGTGCGCTTGGCGTCCTGCCCGTCGGAGAGGGTCTTCGGGATCTTCACCAGGTCCTTCGAACTGGTGCGCTCCCGGTTCTTCTCGAAGACCTGCCGGCCCAGCGCCTGCTCGATGTCCCCATCGGCCACGTTCAGGGCCTTGAGCACCGAGTAGAGAGGGACCTCCGCCGTCTTGATCTTCATCGTGATACGGCCGGTGGCCCGGTCGATCAGGAGGTCGAAGTTACGCCCCTTCTGGAGGTTCCACTTCGCTTGGATGTCGCCGTTGTCCGCGACGCGGTGGTAGATCCCAGGCTTGAGGAGGAAGAGCGAGTCGTGCTGCCGCTCGTGTCCCTCGACGATGTAGGTGTAGCGCCGCGTAATCTTGGGGATCTGGGCCAGGGTGACCGTTCCGGAGTCGAGCGTCTTCCCGGTCTGCACGTCCACCAGCTTGAGCTGGGCGCGCACGGGAACGGACCACGTTCCGCCCTCGACCTTCTTCTTGTACTGCGACGTCACGTCGTCGACGTGCAGGGCGTCCTTCGCCTCCAGTCCCACGAGCTCCAGGCGGTTGAGCTTGCCGGACATGGGGAACTGCTGACGGATCGCATCGAGCGCCTTCTGCTTGACGCTCTCGAACTCGGCCTCGGGATTGATGTCCGGCATGGGGCAAAGGCTAACACGGATAACGGCATAAGAAATTGCACGTGAACACCAGCGTGTATTTCCCGGAGAATCACATGGACGACGACAACAACGCTTCCTCCCTCGTAGATTTCGCCTCATCCCTCGATGAGGCGCTCGGCTACTCCAACGACGACGACAGCGCTTTCGGAAGCAGCAGTGGCAGCGGCACCGACGCCGACGAGGATGACCGCTGATGGGCGCGCTCTTCGGCTTCGCGTTCCTGCTCGGCTTCTCGCGGTTCCTGAAGGACTTCTTCGGAAGTTTCAGGTGGTAAGACGGCGCAGCCCGCTCATGTCCCGTCTGCACGAGGGACTGGGCGGGCTGCTCCCCCCTGGGGAGATCCCTCTCTCGGAGGCGGGGTTTACAGAAGGGGCGCAGCTCGCCTACTGCCCGGCGCGTCGGGAAGCCGCCGGAGTGGGCAGCTGCGCGTACATAGACTGTCGCAACTGCGCCTACCGGCCGGAGGGAGGACGCTGGCTCTGTACGGGCTGTGTGCGAGACGGGCGCTCTCTTCCGTACTGGACGGACGGCGCGTGCGACAGCTGCGGGGGCTACTCCATCGTCCTTGCCCTGGAGGTTCCATGAGCGACTACGCCTGCGGATGGTGCGCAAAGGCGCTTTACGTCGGGGACTACGCCGTCAACCTGGGCGCCTTCCGGCTGGGACAGGGACGCCTTCGCGGCGTACCGTGCCTGCACGAGGACTCCTTCGCGGATGGCTCCCATGAGCTGTTCCACCACCACGACTGCTTCGTCGGGCAGGCATCCCGCGGCCTCTTTGGTGTAGGGATGACGACCGGCGGAACGTGCGCGTGGTGCAACGAGGTCTACGAGTTCGGCCAGCATGTGGTGATGGTGTCCCTTCACTCCGTGCAGCCGTACGGGCTGGAGACACACCCCATGCCGAACGGGGAACCCGAGGTGGGCTACCACCTCGGGTGCCTCGAGCCGCACGTGGATCCGACGCTGCTGGGCGGCAGCGTCGCCGGCTGATTACCCGATGGTCCGCCCGGCGGTGCGGCGCGAGCCGCCCGCCGGTACGGGCGCGGAGGCGGCGTCCATGGGATTGACCTTGGACCCGCCCTCGTTCCTTAGCTGGTTCACCAGCTGGTAGAGCGCCGGGTTCTCGGCCCGCATCCGCATGAGGTTCTGCTGCACCGCCATCTCGCCCTGCTCCTCGGCGATGGTGTCGAGGAACGCCTTGGCGCGGGTCGCCAGGTAGCGCAGGTCGATCCCCCCGCTGTTCTGGTTCAGCGGCGAGGCCATCCCCGCCATGGCGACGGGAAGGCCCTGCCCGGGTGCCTGCTGCCCGTTCTCGGCGTACACCGTTGCCCCCTCGGGCATCCCCGGCACCTGCTGGGCGGCAGCCTGTCCGTCGGCGGACGGAGCAGGCTGCTGCTGCTGGTTCGGATCTGGCGCCCCCGCTTGCGCTTGCGGGGCGTTCGGATCGGCGGGCGGCGGCTGGGCCTGGGTGGGGTCTCCCCCCTGGGCCTGCTGCTGCTGCTGCATCTGCATCTGGGCCTGCTGCATCTGCGCCTGCTGCTCCATCTGCGCCTTGCTCTGGAGCTCCTGCGTCTTCATCTGGTAGCGCGACGTGCGGAGCGACGCCTCGCCCTGGATGTCGGCCGTGGCCATCTGCATCGTCCGCTGCACGCCGAGCTGGATCTTCATCTCGTCGCGCATCCGGTTCACCTCGGTCTCCGTGTCCTCTCCCAGCTCCTCGTGCAGGCGCTTGTCGCTGATCTTGAGCGCCTGGTTGAGCTGGAGGTAGAACATGGAGCGCTGGAGGTCGTCCGCCATCTTGAAGCGGTCAAACCGGCACTCGACCTTCGGCCACCGCATGTAGGCGGCGATGTTGCCGAAGATGAAGTCGCTCACCAGCCGCCGGCGCTGCCGGTTGTAGCCGAGGAACATGTTCTCGAGCGCGCGCAGCGACGTGTTGCTGCCCGACCAGGAGAGCCCGCCGAAGACGAACTCGATGGGGATGCCGCAGCCGACGAGCATCTGTTCGGCGACCAGCCGCAGCTCCGAGTGGAGCATCAGCGCCCGTGCGTCGCCGCCGAACTGCTGGAAGCCGATGTTCACGGGCAGGATGGGGATGTAGTTGTTGTCCCGCTTCCACAACGAAAGCTCGGCTTCGACCTTCGACTTCCAGTTCGACAGGTTGTAGCTGCCGTAGGGGGAGTCGTTGCCTCCGGTTGACGGGCCGGGGAAGATCATGCGCAGGGGCACGATGTGCTCCATCGCGATGCTCTCCTGGGCCTTCTTGAGCACGGCCAGGTAGAACGCGTCCTTCAGGAGCGGGTAGATCAGCGGCATCCCCCAGCCCTGATCCTTCTGCGCGATCGTCGGACGCTTGAGGTGGAAGATGTTGTCCGGCGAGAACCGGAGCGCCTTCCGCCGGCGCGCGGCGTCGAGGAACTCGATCGAGAGCTTCTCGATCGTGTCGGGATCCCCCATCGTGATGTCGTTCAGGATGGGTTTCGGGATTCGGTAGAAGTACCGGCTCTCCCCCGTGATCTCGTTGTACTTGATGTCGATGTTCTCGGGGTTCCAGCGCACCAGGCGCACGTCCCGGATCGAACGGATGTAGACGTCCCGCTCCTCGGCGTAGTCGTCCGTCTTGCACTTCGGGCACTTGAGCCGGAAGCGCATGTTGCGCCACTTGTAGAGCGAACGGTTCGCGTCGGCGCGGTAGCGCTCCTTGCAGCCCTTGCAGACGAGGTACTTCACGAACGGGTAGTAGATCGACACGAAGGCCGAGCCGTACGCGAAGTGGTCCAGGCCGATCTCGACCTGGAACTGGCGCATGTTGAGCTGCTCCTCCAGTCCCTGGTAGAGCTTCTTCTTCTCCGGGTCGTCGGTGTCGAAGATGATTGGCGTGACGGGGTACTCCGCCATCTTGCTGACCGCGACGTTGATGATCGGGTTGGTCAGGAAGTAGAAGCGGCACCAGTGGTGGAGCTGGTGGATGTCGCCGGGCAGGTACTGCTGCGCGACATCGAAGAACGGCGACGGATAGCGAACGCCGAAGCTCCGCCCCCCGGCACCGGAGAGCTTCGTGTTGAACCGATCCCCGCTATCGACGTTGGTTCCGACAAAGTTCACGGGGTCTCCGGGGGCGGGGTGGGCTTGAAGCCGCGCATCTCATCGATCTTGCGGCCGGCGAACCGCCCAGCGCCGCCGAGCGCCATCTGCGTGGCCATGCCGCCGACGAGAGATCCCGCGCCCCCGCCGAAGAAGCGCTGACCGCTTCCGGGGAGCATGCGCCGCGTCGCGACCGGGTTCAGTCCGGCGACGCCGCCCACGAGGTTTCCGCCCGCGCCGAGCAGGCGTTCGGCGCCGCCGCGTTCGCGGCCCGTCGCGTCCCGCTTCTGGAGATCGGAGTGCACGCCCAGCGCGGTGAACCCCACGCCGACCGTGCGCTGTCCCGGAAGAGCACGGGCAACCGCATTGCGCGCCTTCAGGAACGTGCTGCCGCCCTCGTACTTCCCGAAGTTCGCGAGCCAGCCACCCCGGCGAAGCTTGCCCACGGCGGTCTGGTTGTGCAGCACGTCGTCCACGTACTTCCCGCCCTTGCCGGCCTTCGCCAACGCCTCGTTGGCGGAGGAGACCTCGTCGGCGAGGAGGGCCCGGTTGTTGGACGACTGGTTCGAGGTCCCCTTCCAGATGTCCTGGACCTCGTTCTTTATCGTCATCGGGTTCAACAGCCGGCCGGCGGAGCGGGGCGTGTCCTGAACCGCATCAAGGAACTCGCGCCCCCGGCCGATCTCGGAAACGCCCGAGGTGTTTGCGATCTTGCTCAGCTCGTCCGCGAAAGCGCGGAGAGCGTGCGGGTGCAGGCTCATGAGATCCCCTTCAGGGCGCGGTCTCGCAGCATGCGCCGCGCGTTGACGTAGTCGAGGGCCTCTACCAGCTTCGCGGCGCAGACGTCATCCTGCGAGCCCGTGTACTGCGCGGGATCCCGCGTGAGCAAGAGAAAGCGGGCCTGCGCTCCCTGCGGCGGGTTCTCGAAGAAGAGCTCCGTGTTCCGTCCCAGGCCGCGGGCCATCGCCTCGGGATCCGGCCGCCACGCACCGAGGGTTTCGGTGTCGAAGCGGTGGACGCAGGTGTCGCAGAGCCCATCGTCGAACAGGACTTCGCCCTCGTTCCCGCAGTCCTTGCAGCGGTACTTCTTCCCCGCCGAGTAGTCCGCGGCGAAGGCGAGCGGCTCCGGGAGATACCAGACCCCCTGGTTCTTCGCGTGCGCCGCCACGTAGCGCGCCACCGTCTCCGCGAACTTCGGCACGGGTACGAGCGTGTCGAGGTGCGTGCGCAGGTAGAGCGCGTCATCCACGGCGGCCATCATCTCGCCGACCGTGTGTTCCTGCATCGTGTCGGCGGAGGGCACGCCCACGATGAGCGCGGGAACGAGGAAGTGGAAGGCCTCCCAGCTGTCGAAGAACGTGTCGCGTGTGGCGAGCACGGCCATGGCGAGGGCTCGGTTGAGATTCTTCTTCGCGACGGTCGTCTTGAAGTCCGTCTCCAGCGTGTGCCGCAGGGGATCCGGCGCCCAGCTCATCCACTCGTGTCCGTACTTCTTCGTCAGGAAGAAGAACAGCACGACGGGCGAGAGGTTCTCGTCGCTTAGGGAGATCATGCCCGGAGGCCGCCGTCGTTGCGGGTGCCCGACTGGGTCGCCATCCGCGCCAGAAGGATCTTGAGCTCCTCGGGCAACGACTCGAAGGTGGGAAGCGGATCAGCGCGGAACTGCGTGACGAGCTCCTCTGGGAACAGGTCCTCGAGGATCTTCCGGTTCGGGATCAACGCGAACCGACGCAGCTGGTCCTCGTTGACCATCAGGCCTCCGTGGATCCACGACCAGCCGTTCGCCTCCTTCTGCACCTCGTAGACACAGAGGTGCGGATCGGGGATCCGCTGGCCGTAGCGAGGGATGAGGCCCGCGACATCGTCGAGCGTGAACAGGACGCGAACGACTTCTTCCGTCGGCAGGGCCGAGGCGACCTTGCCCAGCCGCGCGTACGCGCTGGCGAGCGCTTCGTCGGCCGCGAAGGACTGGCGATCCCGCATCCGCTCGGCGAAGAGCGGGCTGAGGGTTTCTCCGCCATAGCGGGAAATCTCCGCCGGCACGTCCGCCCCTTGCGCGCTCGCCTCCTTCACGGCGGTCACCGCGTAGGCGTGTCGATCGTAGGAGTCCAGCTCGTGCCAACAGGCCTCGAGGTCGCGGAGGGTATCGTAGACGTTCACGGATGGTTCCTCTTTTTCCGCCTATCATACTCGTTCGCAACGCGCCGAACGAGGGAGAGGACGAGGGAGATTACGACATAAGAGGGGGCAACCGGAGGTAAGTTGCCGTCAGACGGACTCTATGGAAAGAATTTCGGCCAGAGCGCGGCGCCCGTGGCCACGAAGCCGGAATGCTACTCGAACCCGAGCCAGTATAGCGATGAGGATTCGACGTGCCGCGTTTGCCCCGTCAAGGGCAGCTGTCGGTACCACGTCGAACAGAAGCTGAACGCGATCAGCCGTGGCTACGTCACGGCTCCCACAGCCGCCGTTCCCACGTATGCCCCGCCGATCGCCACAACCGGCACACCGACCGCGCAGGTCATCCGCCCGACGTACTCGACGCAGCAACCCCCCTACGCGCAGCAGGTCTACGCGCCGCCCCCGGATGCCAGCCGCCTTGCCGTGCAGGACGGCGATACGTTCATGGGCGCGCTTGCGCAGAACGGCTTTCTCAGCGCCGTAGAAGCCGTCCTTCAGGAAGCGGTGTTTGGCGTACGGTCCATTCCCCGCCGCCGGTATCCAAATCCGTTTCAGAGGTAGCCCATGAAGTTTCCGCGCCTGGACTCCGACAAGGCATACGTTGCCGCGTCCTTGTACCTCCCCAGGACGCGCATCGCCGAGGGCCCCGTTCGCGGGGCTCTGACCTTCGGTCTCGACCGGTCAAACGAGCCGAGGGTGCTGGTCATCGAGCACCCGAACCACATCGAGGTGCCTCGCGCGTTCCTGACGCGGGCGCAGATCGAGGAGGAAATGGGGATTCCCGTGGTGGATCTTCGCCCCAAGGAATTTCCCGGCAGCTCGCTGCGCCCCCGTCCGGGGTTCCAGCTGCGTGAGCGGCAGGTCCCCGCGTGGGAGGTGTTCTCTAAGGCAGAGAATGGAATCCTCCATCTGGCCTGCGGTGCGGGCAAGACGATCATGGGGCTTTACAAGGCGGCCCACGCGGGCAAGGCGACGCTCATCGTCTCTCCGCAGGGGGCGCATCTGGACAACTGGGAGTCCGAGCTGAACAACTACTTCCTTCTCGACGGGAAGATTGGTCGCATCGGCGACGGAAAGATGGACTACGAGCACGAGGTCGTGCTGGCGACGGTGCAGACCCTCGCGGGCCGCGCCGAAGCGGGGGAGCTTCCCGAGGACTTCGCGACCCGCTTCGGAACGGTGATCTTCGACGAGGTCCATCACATGTCCGCCTCGTTCTACGTGAAGAGTGCGGACGTGTGCATGGGGAACCGTTTCGGGCTCACCGCCACTCCGAAGCGGATCGACCGGAGCGAGGGAATCTTCCTCTCGCACATCGGGCCAATCCTCTTCAGCGACGACGCGCAGGAGATGATCCCCGAGGTCGAGGTCCTCGAGCTGGACACGACGATCGACGACAAGGCCGAGCGCGAGGTCACCGATCGCAGTGGAGAACGGCACATCGGACTCCTCCGCGCATGGCTCGGACGCAACGAAGAACGGAACGCCGCCATAAGGGTTCGGCTCGACGAAGCGATAGCGGCGGGGCGTACGGTCTTCGCGCTGAGTCACGTCGTCGAGCACGTCCGTTGGTGGAGCCAGCAGTACCCCGGAAGCGGGCTTATTACCGGGGAGACTCCGAGCAAGGAGCGCTTGAAGCAGCTCAACAGCAGCAAGCTGGTCTTCGCCACGTTCGGAGTCGCCACCGAGGCGTACAACCGGAAGGACCTGGACTCGCTTTTTGTACTCACACCGCTGGCAGCAGACGGTTACGCCGAGGCGCCCCAGCTTCGGCAGGCGATCGGGCGGGTGCAGCGCGCCGCGCCCGGCAAGCGCACGCCGGAAGTGATCCTGTTCCTCGATCGCAACATCCCGGAAGCCGCCGGGCTGACGTTCAGTGTCCTCGGCTTTTTGAAACAGCAGAAGTTTCCCTTCAGGAGTACTACATGGACCGCGAATCGTCGCCGCAACCCGCTGGCGCGTACCTGAAAGACCTCACCGTCGTGTTCTACCAGGGCAAGACGTTGGTGGGGGTTCTGGCCGAGAAGACGAAGGAGACGCTGGTGTTGGTCGACACCATCGAGCTCCGCTTCCAGATGACCGACCCCGCCCGCGGGGCGGTGGGGGTCATGCCCGCGCCGCTCCTGCCCGCGCAGGGACCGGTGCGGCTGCACCTTCCGCTCTCTGCGCACTACACGGCAGAGACCGACGCGGATCTCATCCGCACCTACGAGATGATGACGGCACGGCGCAGTATTCTCCTGCCCGGCCTGTTCGGCGCATGAGGGGGCTGCCTGCGGTCGAAGCCCTGTTCACCTCCTACGCGCGGTGCGAGGCCTGCCCGGTCCTGTGCCGGAGCCGGTCCCAGGTGGTGTTCGGCTCCGGCAGCACGAGCGCCGACCTCCTCATCATCGGGGAGGTTCCAGGCGAAGAGGAAGACCACCAGGGCGTGCCGTTCGCCGGCCGTTCGGGGCGGCTACTGATGGAAATGCTGGCGATGGTCTGGCCGAAGACGCCAGAGATGGAGGAGATCCGCGTGATGGGCGCGCAGAGCGATGAGGCGTACGTCGAGTACTTCTACGCCCTGCGCAGCTACCTCGACCGGCACATCTTCTGGACGAACGCGGTCCTGTGCCGCACGCCGGAAGGACGGCCGCCGACCTCGACGGAACTGGGCAACTGCCGGACGCGGTTGATGGAGACGATCTACGCCGTCGATCCGCTCCTCGTGCTCGCATTCGGCAAGACGGCGGCCAGCGCGCTCGTGGGGAAGAGCATCTCTCCGATGGACAAGCGGGGTGAGATCCTCGACGTAGTCGTCCCCTCTCCGCACGGCGGCTCGGCCCGCTACCCGGTGATGGTGCTCCTCCCGCCGAGTCACTTGCTGAAGAAGGGCGATCACCAGCTGGTCGCTGAGAAGAAGGGCGAAACGTACAAGACGGTCCAGGACCTCAAGCACGCCGTTGCCCTGTTGAACGAGGAGTACCGCGACTTGTTCGCATCCAGCTTTCCACACCGTCCGGAGACCTACGACAAATGACCGAAGAACTGGCCAAGGCCATCGCTGAACTGGTCAACCTGAAGGAAGAAGAAGCCGCGATCTTCGCGGAGCTCAAGGCCCTCCACCCGGAGGAGTACGCGCGCATCGACGAGCTCCGCGGGGAGGCCGAGCAGACCCGCACGAAGGTCGAGGATCTGCTGCGCAAGGGCCGCTCCACGGTGGACCTGCTCGGCCGGAAGTTCGACGTGAAGGTGCCCACCAGCACGAAGGTGGACGTGGGCTCGCTGGTCTCCCGCGCCACGGAGCGCGGCGACATCAAGCAGCTCGTCGAGTACGGCCTGCTGTACTACGAGGCCCGCGCCGACCAGATGGAGCGGCTCCCCGGAGAGCTGCGCGCCGTGTACGGGGAGTACCTCCAGAAGGTCGAGATGACGCCCCGCGTCACTCTGCCCAAGGACCTGAAGTGATCCCCGGGCGATCTCGCCAGGCCATCCGGGTTCCCGGACAGCCGGAGAAGGTGGAGGAGAGAAACCTCTCTGCCGAAGAGATCGCCCTGCCTCCCGATGCCCTCCGGTCGCTTGATGCGACCGGAGCGGCTCGGGTGACAGTGTCGATGGACATGAAGGACAACAACTACGGCAACGCCTTCGGGGCGTTCGTCTCCGTGAGCCTCGCCTGCCGGCAAGATGAGCCGACCGTCCGGGAGGCCTACGAGGTCGCCGCGATGCTCGTGCAGGAGATGATCACCGGCGCGCACCGGATGGCGGGCGACGCGTACGACGCGAGTCACCGCAAATGAAAGTGACGATTGAACCGACCGAAGTCATGATCACGCGTCTTCCCACTGGACTCGTGACCGTGCGCGCGCGGTACACTGTCCACCTCGCGAACGAGGCCTTCACCGGCCCGCTCGCGATGGGGGAGACCCCGCTCGCGGACGATCTCGTAATGGAACGAGCGCTCGCCTTCCTTGAGGCCGTGGAAGCAGGACTGCACACGGGTGCGGGACTGGAAGAGCGTTCGAACGTCCCTACAGGCCCGGGGGCCCCTGAACCAGACTGGGAGCTATGAGTGAACGCAGAACTCGAACTGATCAGCAACGTGGTTGCTACCGGTGACTTCAGCGCGGTCCGCAAGCGCGGGCTGACGCCGGAGTCTTTTCTGACGGAGGAGGGCCGCCTGGTCTTCCGGTGGATGTGGGAGCAGTTCCACAGTCCTGCGCATCCGGGAGAGGTGCCGGACGCCGACCGCTTGCGGCGGCACTTCCCGAACTTCGACTACCGGCCCAGCCGGAACTCGGTCGACGCGCTGATCCACGACATCCTCTCCACGCGCATGCGGGTGGAGATGGAGCAGGCGACGATGGAGATGACGGACCTCCTCAACTCCGGGGAAGACCCGTTCGCGGTGCTCTCGGCGTACCTGCCGAAGCTGCGGGACCTGAACGCGACCTCGGCGGACAACGACGGGCTCCTGATCTCCAACGCGGCCGGACTGCTGCGGCAGGAGTACGCGACGAAGCAGATCGCCGGCGGCATCACCGGCATCCCCTACCCGTGGGAGCCGCTGAACACGGCCACCTGTGGGATGCAGCCGGAGGAGCTGATCGTGCTCTACGGTCGGCCGAAGAACATGAAGTCGTGGGTGGCGACGGCCATCGCCGCCCACGCCTACGAGCAGAACCGCCGCGTGCTCGTCTACTCCAAAGAGATGAGCCGGGAGGCGATGCTTCGCCGCGCTGCGTCGGTCATCTGCGGGGTGGACTACGAGCTGCTCCGCACGGCGAAGCTGCCGCAGGCGAAGGAACTCGAGTTCTTCGACATCCTCGACGAGCTGACGAACATCGAGAACCAGACGCAGGACGGCACCCGGAAGCGGGCGCTGTGCTTCATCGGGGACACCGACAAGAAGGGTGGCTCGGTGGACACGCTGACCGCCAAGGCCGAGAAGTTCGGGGCGGATCTGGTCGTGTGCGACGCGTTCTACCTGATGCGTGACGGTCGGACGAACACCCGCACGGCGGACTGGAAGAACATCGCGCACATCAGCCAGGATCTCAAGCTGATGGCTCGCGCGCTGAAGGTGCCGGTGCTGGGCACCACCCAGGCCAACCGGGAAGCGAACAAGTCGCAGGGCGACGATCTCGCGGAGCTGGCCGGCTCCGACGCGATCGGCCAGGACGCCGACATGATCATGCGGTGCTTCCGTGGGCGTGGGCCGACGGGGCGCTGTGCGGTCATGCTGACGTTCCCCGGCATGCGTGAGGCGCAGCTCAACCCGTTCCTCATCAACGCGGTGCCGGGCGCGGACTTCTCGCTGCTCCAGTCCAACGTGGACGTTCGCGCGTTCCTTGCGGACAAGTCCCGGCAGGACGGGGAGGCCCCGCCGCCGGGGCCGGGAGGCGGCCGTCCGAACAACCTCTCCAGCGGAGAGAAGCGTCCTCCGCGGACGCCGATGTTCCGTCTGTGAGCGGTGCCGTCGTCCGGGTTGCGCAGCAGCGCATCCCCGGACTGCGGCCGGGCTCGGGAACCAACTGGATGGGGTACTGTCCCCTGCACGGGGAGGTCCCCGGTCAGAGCAAGCCCTCCTTCTCGTTCAACGCGGCTACGGGGCAGTGGTACTGCTTCGCGGGCTGCGGGGGAGGCGGGCTTCCCGCGCTGCTCAAGCGTCTCGGCTCCTCTCCGACGGCGATCGACACGGTCATGGAGACCGTGCGTCCGTTCCTCGTCAAGACGGAGCAGCGGATTCCGGTCACGCAATCCGAGCGTCTGTTCGAGACGCCGTACCCGTTGCCGGAGAAATTGCTGGGCCTCTACGAGCAGTGCCCTGTGTCCCTTGTGGCCGCGGGGTTCTCGGAGGAGCTGCTGTACCTCCACGACGTCGGGTTCGACGAGAACGAGCAGCGCATCACGTTCCCCATCCGGGACGTGCGCGGCACTCTCGCCGGCATCTCGGGGCGCGATGTCACCGGACACGCGTTCGAGCGGTACAAGGTCTACCAGAAGGAACTCTGGAAGCTGGGCTTTCCGAACTATACGCTCGAGAAGGGAAGCTACCTCTGGCGGTGGGATCAGGTCTACGCGGAGATCTACGGCAGCGGGGAACGCCCGCCCGTGATCCTCACCGAGGGGTTCAAGGCCTGTCTCTGGATGGTGCAGTGCGGGTATCCGCACGTGCTGGCGCTGATGGGCGCACACCTCAGCGACGTTCAGGCCGCGTTCCTCGAACGGCTTGGTTGTCCGGTTGTCTTGTGCCTGGACAACAACCCGGCCGGCCATAAAGGAACCGACCGAACGGGTTATAGGCTGATGGGTCTCGGAATCACCGTATTTCGCTACCCAGCTGAAGATGTGCAGCAGGTGGACCAGATGAGTCCAGAAGAAGTGCACGGTGGAATCAACAGGGCTGTGTCCCTACTCGAATGGAGAAAATCACATGCGCGCAGGATCATTCCGCAACAGCGTCCTCGGCGAGCGTAAACCCAACCAGAGCAAGGGCTGGAAGGGCGGCTTCCGCGACCGGCTGGACATCCCCAAGGACGAGGCGACCCCCATCCTCCTCCTCTCGGCGGACTACGAAGACCCCCGCGGCACCGGCGAGGTGCTCGCGTACTACCCCCACGACGTTCACTCGCTCAAGCTCGCGGCCTCCGGCCCCGGGTCCTACCGCGAGGTTCCGTGTGCCGGGGAGAAGTGCGTCGGCTGCTACGCGCAGTCCGGTCGCGACCCCCGCGTGACGAAGCGCACGAAGTTCGCGCTCAACGTGATGCACCTGTCCCTCTACAAGAAGGAGCAGGCGAAGGACAAGGACGGCAAGCCCGTCGTGTACTCGGAAGACGGCAAGGAGCACCGCCGCGGCGACGCGGTGATGACGTGGAACGAGATCGTCGGCCGCAAGGACCGCCGCGACGCCGAGGCGAACATCGACCGCGGCGTCGCGGACGGCACGCTGGCGATGTTCCGCCGGAAGTACCTCGACGTGGGCAAGAACCACCTCGACCACCTGATGGCGATCGACGAGGCGGCCGGGAAGCTCTGCTTCTGCGGCGGCGGCCTCGCCCCGACCGCGTTCCACTGCAACAAGTGCGACCACCTCCTCTGCGACGTGGAAAACTCGAACCTCACCGCCAAGCAGGTGAACGAGTTCTCGACGTCCCGGCAGCGGTGCTCCCACTGCGGGCACATCGCCCACCCGAAGGTCATCACCATCTGCGACAACTGCGACCAGCCGTCCCCGATGAGCGTGTTCGACGTGGTGGCGTACGTGCGCAAGCACGGCGAGGCGACGGCCAGCACCGTGATCATCGAGAAGATCGTCCCGCTGACGGAGTTCATGCTCCCGAACGGCGAGGCGCTGGTGAAGGACTGGAACGTGACCGACGAGGGCATCGCCCCCGTGTGGTCCGACCGCGTAGCGAACATGATGACGCCGTTCGACTTCGAGCAGGTCTTCGGCACGCCGGAGTCGAGCTACGTCTCGGCGCTGCTCGGCATCCAGGACCCGTACGGTACGGGGGAGCCGGCCAGCCGTCCGTACGGCGGCGGCGGTGGCGGAGGTGCGAACAACGGCGCGAACGCCCGGGCGCGCTTCGGTCGCTAAGGACGTAAAGAAGGGGATTTCCTGAGCCAATTCAGGATGACAGCCGGGAACAGACCGGCATTTCTTCCCCCTCTTTTTACGGAGTTCCCATGGACGACGGGACCGAATACAGGTTCGTCCGTACACCCGACCCGAACTACGTGTCGACGGTGCGGGGGGCCGAGGCGTGGCTCGAGCGCTTCTCGTACGCGCCGTCGCTGGCGTTCGACACGGAAACCACCGGGCTGAGCAAGACGGATGCGCGCATCCGCTTCTTCTCGCTCTCGGACGGGCAGACGCGCATGGCGGCTCCCGTGCGGCTTCTCTCTCACTTCCAGCCCCTGTTGGAGGAGCCGAGCATCGAAAAGCGGTTCTCCAACGCGAAGTTCGACATGCACATGGCGGCCAACCACGGCATCTACATGCGCGGGCCGCTTCAAGACACGGTCTACATGTCGTGGCACTTCGACGAGAACCGCATCGGGCGGCACGGCCTCAAGGAGTGCGCCGGCGAGTTCCTCGGCCTGCGCATGGCCACGTTTGGGTCGGTGTTCGGCAAGATGAAGGGCCCCAAGAAGGCCGAGGTAGACGCGGTTGCCCGCTTCCACGACATCCTCGAGTCGGGCGACGCCAAGGCCGCAGAGATGGTGCTGCTCGGGTTGCAGCGTGCCGACGGCGACGTCAAGGTGCTCGAGACGCTCCAGAAGCTGTCGGCCACCGACGCGGAGATGGAGCTGAAGAAGATCCTCGCGTTCGCGCGGCTGCACGGGCTGGTGCCGAAGGGCTCCGGCAAGTACGCCACCGTGACCGAACTCTTCGCCCTGCTCGGGGAGGAGATCACTAAGGACAACCGCCGAGAGGCGGAGATGGTGCTCGCTGAACGGCGGGAGGGGCTGACCGCGGAGGCGCGTGCGGTCCTGTTCGCCCACCTGCGTGCGCAGGTGCGGGTGGACGCGGACCCGCTGGAACTGCTGCAACTGATGGTCGCCGACTACGCGTCGCTCGACGCGTGGGCGACCTTCCAGCTCACCGACCGACTGGCCGAGGAGCTGATGGCGATCGACGAGGGCGACGGGCACACGATCCACCAGCGCTACAGCGAGCTCGGCTCGCCGTTCCTGCAAGTGCTCTGGAACATGGAGCGGCGCGGGTTCCGCGTGAACCTGGCGCGGATCAACGCCTACTCCGAGCAGATGAAGAAGGACATCGCGCGGATCGAGCGGGACATGGTGGCGATCACCAAGAACCTCGAGATCAACTTCAACAGCCCCATCCAGCTGCGCGCGCTGTTCTACAAGCAGGACAACGCCGGACACTGGCACGACCCGTACGGGGAGCCGCCGAAGAAGTTCACCGACGGCGGCGAGACGGGCGAGAAGCTCCCGTCGCTCGACGCGGAGATCCTCGAGGGCTGGTCCGCGAAGGGGCATCCTCTCGCGGCGAAGCTGCTGGAGCACCGCGAGCTGACGAAGCTCGAGGGCACCTACTTCTCGGGCCTGCCGACCTGGTGCGACCGCCGCGAGCGGATCCACACCGACCTGAAGGCGCACGGAACGCGCACCGGACGGCTCTCTTCCGGAGATCCGAACCTCCAGAACATTCCCGCCCACGGGGACTGGGGGCCCATCATCCGCACCCTGTTCATCGCGGGGCTGTGGGAGGACTGCGATCCGTCCTGGTGCGTCGAGAGCGTGCGGCACATCCCCGTGCCCCACCTCCCGCCGGACACGCCGATGACGCTGATCGTCGCGGACTACGACCAGCTGGAGGTCAAGGTCGCGGCGCACGTGAGCCAGGACCCGACGCTCGTGAGCGTGCTGCACGCGGGCAAGGATGTCCACTCGATGACCTCGTCCGAGCTGACGGGAATTCCCTACGCAGACTTCATCGCGGCGAAGAAGGCAGAGTTCCCCACGCCGGAACAAGAGGAGCTGGTCGAGATCCGTGCGGGGAACAAGGGCGCGCTGTTCGGCATCTTCTACGGCATCGGAGCGGTGAAGCTCGGCATGCAGCTGAAGAAGCCGATTGTGCCCGTGAAGATGCGGAACGGGCACGTCCGCCCGACCTGTCCGGAGGCGCAGGCGATCATCGACGGCGTCTTCCAGGTCTACCCGGGACTGAAGGACGCGATCGACCGGACCCATGACGAATGCACGGAGAAGCTCTACGTGCAGACGGTCACGGGGCGGTACCGGCGGCTCCCCGACATCCTGTCGGAAGAGCGCGGCATCTCCTCACAGGCCGAGCGCCAGTCGTTCAACTCCCGCATCCAGGGGTCAGCGGCGGACATCGCGCAGTCGGCGATGCTGAAGTGTGAAGCCGATCCGGAGCTGCGTCGCCTCGGGGCACGAATGCTGTTGCAGATCCACGACGAGCTGGTCTTCGAGGTGCCGGACCTCCCCGAGTACGTCGAGCCGGCCAAGGCGCGGATCAAGTACCTGATGGAGCATCCGTTCGACGCGGACCTCTCCGTCCCGCTCACCGTCTCGCTGCACGCCGCGAAGACGTGGGGAGATGCAAAATAGAAATGACGTACGAGCAACTTATTCAGCGCGTGGTGCGCCGCAGCGGCCACCCGGAGCCGACGGTGCGCCGCGTGTTGGGCGGGCTGATCGAGGTGATGCGGGAGGCGCTCATCGCGCAAGAGGTGGTCGCCTTCCGCACGCTGCTCAAGCTGGTTCCCGAGGAACGGGAAATGGAAGTCGGGGCTCCCGGGAAGCCGCGCCGGCGCGTCCGGCGTATCTTGTTGCGGGTCCGTCCTACCGACGGATTCCGCTTCCTGCTCCGCCAATGGGGACAGGATTTACCCGAGGAGAAGCCCGATGGAGAAGTTCGGAGTGGTGATCGACACCGAGCACCAGAAGATCGCTGACCTGAAGGGACGGCCCTGTCCGTCCTGCGGCTCCCGTGACGTGGAGTACCGCACCCAGACGCCCATCTGTCCCCGGTGCGGTACCGCGCCGTGGGAACCCCATCGCAAACCTGAAGATTTTCGGAGGTAAAGAGTGCCGCCACGCAAGAAGCCCGTCGAGGCCGTCGAGAAAGGTCCCGACAACGTGGGGTTTGATTCCCTGATGCAGACGCTCAAGGCGAAGTACCCGGGACGTGTGTTCCGCGGCGACGAGTACACGATGCCTTGGGCGGTGCGCCGTCTCCCGACCGGGATCCTCGGACTGGACATGGCGCTCAACGGCGGGCTTCCTGCCGGGGGGATGACCATGCTGGTCGCCCCCGAGGGCATGGGCAAGAACTGGATGGTCAACCAGGTCATCGCCAACCAGCAGAAGCTGTTCGGCGAGCGGTGCCGGATCGGCATCGTGTCGCTCGAGATGCCCTACGACAAGCTGTTCGCCCGCGCCTGCGGGGTGCGGGTCGCTCTGTCCGCGGGAGAAGTGCGCGCGCTCGAACGTGCGGAGGGAGACGCGCTGCGCAACCCGGTGTTCCGTTTCTCTGCCGAAGAGCGCGCGACGTACACCGAGCAGGTGGGCGAGTTCCTCGTGTGTCCCCCGGACACCGCAGAGCGCGCGCTTTCCATCGCAACCGAGATGGTCGCGTCGCGCCAGTTCAACGTGGTGGCCATCGACTCGTTCGGCTCGATGCTGACCGAGTTGGAGGACAACAACACGCTGGAGGACGCCGTCCGTCCGGGCGGCGCCTCGCTGGTGAACAGCCAGTTCGCCAAGCGCATCAACGCGGCGACGGCCCCGGACAAGCACGGGATGCCGAACCTGACCGCCATCATCGGCATCAACCAGGTTCGTGACAACATGAAGAAGGCGACGCCCTTCTCGCCGGACACCATCGAGCCGGGGGGTCACGCGCTCAAGCACGCGCGCTGGGTCACCGTCCAGCTCCGGCGCCTCGGGTACGTGAACAAGAAGGTCGGCGAGGGCCAGATCCGCGTCGGCAAGACGGTCGAGTGGGAGATCATCAAGCAGAAGGCCGGCGGGCACGAGGGGTCGAAGGGCAACTACGATTTCCTCTACGCGCTCTGCGGCATCGACCGCTGGCGCGAGTCGATCCGCACCGCGGTGGAACGGGACGTGATCGAGAAGAACGCGGCGATGTACACCTACGAGGGCATCACCGTGCGCGGGCTGGACGAGTTCACCGAGCGGCTGCGCGCGCTGGGCCCCGACATCCTCCAGGAGATCGAGTTCCAGTGCCGCGTGCAGGCGGGCATCCGTTGCACCTACACGGACGACGATGGCGCAGCGTAAGGCCTGCCCCGTCTGTGACGGGTTTGCCCTCGTCGCGTGGGGGTCGGGAAGCTGGCTCTGCCGGCCCTGCAACCGGGTGCTGCGGATCCACGAACTCGTCAAGCGCGAGTACGTGCCGCCCACCCGGCGCCCCACGCGCACGATCTCCGACGCGCAGGAGAAGATGAACGCCCGCCGCGTGGGGGGCCGGCGGACGATCGCCTCCGGCTCCACGCCGGTCGACAAGGGCGACGTGAAGGCGGCGGACCTGCGCATGGAGTGCAAGTCCACCGAGAAGAAGTCCTACGCGCTCAAGCTCTCCGAGCTCAAGGAGATCGAAGCGCACTGCCGGGACGGGGAGATCCCCGTCTTCACGATCGAGTACCGACCCGAGGACCTCTCCCAGCGGAAGCAGCAGTACATGGTGCTGTCGGAGCCCTGGTTCCTCGAACTCCTGAACGCCTACCGGAGCCAGAACAAAGAATGATTCACACGATCGCTGACTTGCAGATCGCTCCCCCGGGGGACGTGCAGCGGGCGCTGGCGTCCATCGACCTGCGCGGGACGGTGTACCGGCAGATGACGCAGGACGGGAAGCGGCGGGGGTTGACCCTGGCCGAGTACGAGATGGAGATGGAAAATCTCAAGCCGGTGCGGTGCCACTCGTGCGACGGAGAGGGCTCGATCACCCACCGCCCGCGCGGTGTCGGATCGATCCACGCCTCCTCCGCGCACCGTTGCCGGCTCAAGCTGTACCACGACGTTGTCGCCACGTTCTCCCCGGAAGAGGTGATCTCGGCCGAGCTCCAGTTCATCTTCCAGATCGGGCACACGCTCCACGCCATGATCCAGCGCGCGCTCCACAAGGCGCTCCCGGGTCGGTTCCAGGACGAGGTGCGCGTGACCTTGGTGGAGGCGCTGGTCGACGGAAGCTCGGCGGACGGGGTGGTGACCGGCGACCTGGTTCACTACCTGGTGGAGATCAAGACCATCGGCGACCAGTTCAAGGAGCTCAACAAGCCGAAGGAAGAACACATCTTGCAGGCGACGATCTACTGCAAGGCGCTGGACCTCCCGTTCATGGCGTTCCTGTACGTCCACAAGGGCTCGGGCGCGATGAAGGAGTACACGCTCCCCTACGACGACCGGGTCTACCAGAACTGGTTGCGCGAGAAGGTCCACCCGGTAGAGCGCGCACTGGAGACGGGACAGGAGCCGGTCGCCGACGCCACGAAGTACGAGTGCGCCCAGTGTGGGTACAAGTCGTTCTGCGGGCAGCGGCTTGAAGGGGGCCGCAACCCCTTCAACCGGAGCTGAGATGGCACGCCGTTCTCCACCGCTGGACATCGAGGAGACGACCACGGGCAAGGACTACGACATGCCCTTGGACGACGCGGTGAACCGCTACCACCAGGCGTCGCAGAACGCGCTCGGGCGGATCTTCGACCAGGAGCAGCTGACCCCGCCCGACACCCGTCCGCGGTGGTCGAGCGGGCAGTACTTCGACGGGCGCCTGCCGGCGAACTGGGCCGGGCTGGACAGTCGGCAGATCGGGGAGCTCTTCGAGATGCTCACCGGCTACGCGGACTTCCTGGGTACGAAGGTGACCCTGGCGAAGGCCGAGCGCACCAATTCCGAGGAGCGGCTGAAGCTGGTGAAGGCGAAGGTCCGCCGCGCCAAGACGGGCAACAACGACGACAAGGACGACGCCACCCTCTGCGACAGCCGCTACATCGAAGCGAACGCGCAATGGCTCGAGGCCTCGGAGTTCTACGAGATCCTCAACGGGATGCTGGAAGCGGCCAGCCGCGACCTGCGCATCCTGTCGCGGCACCTCGAGACGAAGAAGATGGAGTTCGAGGGCGGGCGCCGCATGAACAACCTCGGTGCGGGGAGAAATCCCTTTGCCCGGTGAGCGGCTGCTCGCGATGACCGTCCCGTTCCTGCCGCCGAGTGACAACCACATCCGGGTGCACCGGCGGCAGGGCGGGGAGGTCTACTCGAAGGAAGCCGAGGCGTTCCGCGCCCAGTTCCGTGCGTACGCGCAAGCGAACTACTTCGTGCCCATCCAGCGGTTCGTCCAGGGGCACCATCCGGCGGCTGGCTACCGGCTGGTGATGGTGTTCTACTTCGACACGCTGGTCAACCAGGGGTGGATCGAGACCGACCGATCCGGGAAAAGAAAGGCTAAAGCGCCGTATAAGCGTATGGACGCGGGAAATCGGAGGAAGCTCATTGAAGACTGCCTCGCGTCCACGCTCGGGATCGACGACTCGTTGTCCATGGAACTCACGCTCGTGAAATCCATGGACCCCGACCGCCCACGCGTCGAAATCATCCTCCAGGAGGTTAGTCCTGCTGACTACGGAATCCCGTCGGCCTATCTCCGACGAGATGGTGTACTGCCCTGAAAAGGAGCAGTTCACGTCCCGCGTGCTGTGCCTGGAGCTCCCCTACACCTACGTGTGTGGGGAGTGTCCCCGGTTCCCGCACCGGCTGAAGCTGCTGAAGAACATCGGAACCCTCGCGGTTCGCTGCCCCGTCGGGCAGACGCTCCAGGGACCGACTGCCCAAATAGATGCCAAAATTCGGCGAGAACAAGGATATGAGAGCGTGACGGGAGAAATATGTCGACTTATTCGACCTTTCTTCCACTGCACGAGCTGTCCGAACTCGAGCCGGTAGGAGAACCATGCACCCCTTGGACGACGTGAACCGCACGGAGCTGGTCGAGATGGCGCGTGCCGCAGGCGCGGGAAACCTCGGCCGTTCCGTCGACCGCGCGGACGTGTACGCGGTGTTGGAGGGGAAGACTCCCGCTCCCGCGCGCTGCACGCTGGAAACGAAGCGGAAGATGATGGAGAAGCACATCCAGGCGAACTGGCGGCAGCTGCGGACGCAGCTGCCGTGCGGAACGGGGAAGTGCGTGACCCACGGGTGCCCGGACATCATCGTCCAGCGCTGCTGGCGAGGCATGTCCGGCGACATGCTGTGATTTGCCTGGAGTGCCATCGGCTGCGGGGATGCACGAGCGTCACTGAGCCCATGGTGGTTGATGGCCCGATCTGCGCGCTCTACGACGCGGTGGATCCGGGAACGATGACGGCCCGCTTGCGGGCCCTGGACGATTTTGGCGTACACGCCCTGCTCACCCACCATCCGGTCAAGGAGACCACCATGAGCAACGAAGAGAAGTACGAATTCCGCGGCCCCCTGCGCGAACTGGCGAAGGCCCTCGGCAAGCTGCCCGTCGGCATTGAGTCCTTCCGCAAGAACTACAAGGACCTGGTCGACATCCTGCGTTCGGACTTCCCGCAGATTGAGTCGCTGTCGATCCAGCAGATCTCGGACCTCCTCGCCGAGGTCAAGAAGGGCGGGGGTACGTCCTCCGCCGCGCCGGTGACCCAGGCGATCCCGGTGGCCTCCGCGGTGGCGGCCCCGGCGCCCGGCGCCGTGCCGGTGAAGCGCGGCCCTGGTCGTCCGCCCAAGGTCCCGCGGGCGGCCGAGCCCCAGGTGGCGCCGGAGGAGATCCCCGCGCCGGTAGAGGCGCCACCCGAGGCGGCACCGATCGAGGCGGCGCCCGCGGAGGGGGGTCCCCGCAAGCCGCGCCTGCCGGTGCGTCGCCCGATGGTCGGCGTCGCGGCGCCGGTTGAGACGCTGCACGCGGAGATGGGCGCGGCGCCCGGGGTGCCCACCCAGACGACGGCGGTGGTGGACCTCCTGCCCATGCTGACCGAGATGGCGGACCTCCGCAAGCGCATCGACATGATCGGCTCGATCGCCGATGCGTCCGCGGGGGAGATCAAGAAGCTCCGCGGCGACATGATCGACCTCACGGCGAAGACCACGGCGATCGTCAACGCGCTGACGTTCCTGTACAACCACCTGTCCGGCGACGATGCGGACAGCATCGAGAACGTCGACTGGGGGCAGGGCTAACGCCGGCAACGGCGCCACTCCTTCCCCTGACGCCTCCGGCGGACCCGCGGACCCGCCGGAGGAAGAGGGGTTCGTCTACCTGTCCGTACACGCTCTGCGGAGCATGACCGCCCAGGAGATCAGCGACTTCGCCGCGAAGGAGCTGAGCCTCTACCTCGACCCCAACCGCCCGAAGAGCTGGCTGCTCGGCCGGCTCTACCGGGTCGGGGTCGTGGAGGAGCTGCTGGGCTGACGCGAAGACCCCCGGGAAACCGGGGGTCTTTTTCTTAGCTGGAGAGCCGGGCCAGTTCGGCGAAGAAGGCGTCCCAGACCTGCGCTGTCTTGTCCAGCTCCAGCCGACGGCCCGGCGGGCGCATCGTCGGGCCGAGCACCGTCTTCACCACGTGCGGGCCGGCGTGTCCGTGCGACGGCGCGATAACGGCGAACCCCCGGCTCGGCCACTCGTAGAAGTAGGTCTGCCCGGGCTCGAGGGTCTTCTTCCGCCGCACCTGCGCGATGAGCGCATCGAGCTCCCGGTCGGGGATGCCCGTGCGTTCGTGCAGGCGGTCGTGCGGGTGATCAGCGGTCTTCACTGTCTTCCCGCTCCTTCTCTCCGCCGAAGCGCGCCGGGAGGTGTCGCTTGAAGATCCCGTACATCTGTTGCGAGAAGAGCGACGCCACCACCCCGATGAGAAGGTTCGTCGCCATGCGCGGGTCGTACCCGAGCATCGCCCCGATCGCCGCGCCGACGAGGAGGTTCAGCACGTCGATGAAGAGCTTGGCCCACTTGCGCGTGCGCCCAGGAAAGAACGGCAGAAGGTTCGCCCGCGCGGTGTGAACCAGCGCGTACGTCCCCAGGCAGTTCAGCCCGAAGTCCAGGCTCGCGAAGAGGGTAATGAGGCTGTTGCTGCTCATCTTATCCCCACCCGCCGTGCAGCGGCCGATCCGTCGCCCACGTGACCCGCAGTCCGCGGAACTTGGCGGCCCCCGGCACAAAGCCGTACGTGTGCAGGGAAGAGGTCAGGTCGAGCGGGGAGGGAAGCATGCGCTCGAAGAACGCGTCTCCGAACCCAATGTCCATCAACGCCCGGTCGCCGGCTACCGCGTCCAAGTACGCGTCGGTGACGCGGTTGTCGGCGTCCGTCGTGACGGCGTCGATACTCCGGTGCCCCGCGTAGAACTCCACGGCCACGAAGTAGCTGTAGTGTCGCCGGTCCACGGTGAGCGCGCTCTCGTCGATCGGGCCGTACTGATTCACTACCGTCGGCCCCTCCTTGTAGAAGAGCTGCTCGTTCATGAAGTGGAAGTACTCGGCGCCCCGGTACTCCGTGCTCCCACCGCTCAGCTCGTACCCTCCGGTGGTGATCTCCAGCGGGCGACGCCAGATCGGCTCCGCAAAGCCGTGCTCGGCGGCGCTGTGTCCCGTGCGCACGCTGTCCCGCACGCCGAACGGGAGCGCGTTGTACCGGTACAGCGTGACGTAGTACCCGCGGTGCTCGTCCCAGAGCGCGTACCGGGAGAGGTCGCTTAGCAAGCGACCGCCCCCGAACGACGGCCGGTTGCGGAAGGCCTGGGGAACGGCGTACCAGCTCCCACCGCTGCCCGTCTTGAGCAAGGTGTACCGCGTGCTCATGGAGAGCTGGAGCCCCGTCAGGCGCGCGCCGTGTGGGGGGTCTATCGGAAGCAAGAACCCGGTGGGACCGCAGCTGATCGCATCGGCAGGCGCCGTCGCCGGCGCGTACCGCGCGTAGAACAGCGGATCGAAGAAGGGGTGGTTGAAGACAATCGCGGCGCTGTGCAACCCCTTGCGGAAGAAAGAGCCCTCCGTGAGCGTGGGGCGAAACCAGGCCGGGGTCCCGGAGCCCGAGGCGTTGTACACCAAGCCCACGCCGCGTCCTTCCTGCCCGCCGCCGATCTGCTCGTAGCCGCTGGGACGTCCGGGGACGTCTTCCGCCAGCGTCCCGTAGTCTTCCGCGTTCAGGAGTGCGGCCTCGGGGGGTGCAACCGTCTGCCCGCCCTTGAGGGGAGAGGCGGTGCGGAGCGATCCCACCCGGAGGACCCCCGGCACTTCCACCGTGGTCATACGTACCGGCTTCGCCACCTGCTCGACCCGGAAGTCCAGCAGGTAGAACCCTCGGTTCGGGTAGATGTCGTTGTCGCTGACCGGAACGTCCAGCGTCAAATACATCGGCCCCCGCGCGGCCGCGCCTGCCCAGAACGCATCGGGAGTCGGGGAGCTGCTGACGTAGGTGAACGCCTCGGACACCTCGATGGGACGCCCCGAGTCGCCACTCATCGTCATGCTGGCGGTGAAGCTGGGGAGCACAAGCGTCCCGTCCGCGTAGCGAAGTGCCATCACCACGGTACGGGTACCGGGGCTGTCCTGCGCGATGCGCATGACCCCCTTGAGCGCGACAAGATCGGGGGCCACGTCGACGACGGGACGCAACCACAGGCGCACGACGGCGTCGGGCGCGCTCGTGTTGAACCCCTTCCATACCTGGAGGCACCCTCCATAGGCCTCGTACCACTGCGCTGTGACGCCGGCGCCTCCGCTGACGAACCGGACGACGAGGTCGTCGACCAAGAAAGACCCGCCTACCGAGCTGTCCCGCTCCCCATCGTTCCCGGTGAACACGCCCTTGTTCGGGAACGGTGTCCGCGGGTCCGCCGTGTCCTGGGCCCGCCCGTGCTGGAACGTGCCGATCTTCCCGGTGGGGAACTCCGACGCCGTGGCGTACGCCGTGGCCGTCACGGCGAGGTTGGGCAGCTCGGTGATGTACGCCCAGTCGCTCAGCGTGTCGCCGACGGTAGACGGAGACGGGGACAGCGGGGAGAGAGACCGCTCCACGGCCAACGAGGTGGTCCCGAGGTAGGGGGCACCTGCGCGGTCCACCGCGTCCGCGGGGTCGGTGCCCAGCGTGAGGTAGGGGAGCTGCCAGAGGTCGAGGCTGTCGCTGGCGGTCAAGGTACCGATGCGCATGTAGTCGGCCACATCAACGTGACCGAGTTCCCAGCGATGCCCCAGCACGTAGGCGGTATCTGCCGCCGCAGTCAGGTTCAGGCCGGCGGTGCGCGAGACCACCGCGGTCTGGCGTCCGTCGTCTTCCTCAACGAAGTCGACAATCTCGAACTGCACGCCGACTGTCTCAAGCCACACGGCTTGCCCGACCCACTGTCCATAGGGAGCAGAAAACGTATCTTCGGGGAACGTGACCATCCCTCGGTGGGGGACCTTAGTCCGGGTGTAATCCGGTGCAGTAACCTGCACCGGAATCGCCCCCTCATCCCACGTGGCCGGGGCGATCTGTGCGGGCATGCCAAGGCGCGGCCGCTCGCGGGAGCGCAGGTAGTCGGTCGCCCCCGGGACGTTCCACATGCCCGAGGTGACACCGTTCTGCGTGTAAATTCCCGCGCCGCGGTCCGCCGACAGGCCAAAGACCCGCGAAGCGTCCCGCTGGAAGATTCCGCCCACGACTTCGAGTGCCGCGGAGCCCTTCAGACTCTCTCCATCGTAGGCCACCACCAGCGCGGCCGTGGAGGAGAAGGTACCCAGGTCTACGGGAGCCTCCCCGCTGGTGGCGCGCGCGGACATCTTGGTCACGAGCAGCGCGGGATCCTCCCCGACCTGGGAGAACCATCCTGCCCACCCGGTCCGAGCAGGACTGCCGAAGCCGATGGAGTCGAGAGCGAAGTCCAGCGCGTTGGAGTCCACGTCGACAAGGAGACCCCTGGCACTCCGGCGGGCCAGGTCCCCGGTCTCCGCTGCGGTGAGCGACAGGTGGATACCATGCGCGGGCACGTAGAGTGTCGCGTCGAGCAGGTAGCCGTCTGCGGCGTCGCCCCGGTCGTACGCCGCGAAGTCTGCGTCGTTGAGCACGGCGATGATGCCGGCGCCCGGACCGACCCAGCCAACCGATAGCGCCGCCGTCGAGAGCTCGTCCTGCGCGTAGGCATCCGAGAAGACGCGGAACGCCACGGTGCGATGGTCCGTCCCGCCGTAGGCGCCGGCGACCACCTGGTTCACGCCGACCGCGACGTTGTAGAGGGCGCAGACCATCCCCGCGCCGGCAATGATCCCCGTCACGTCGCCGCCGTCGAGCCCGGAGAGCTCCACCCCGCCGGTCGAGAGAAGGCTACGGATGAGGTAGTACCCCGCGCCCGTGCCGTTGAGGATGCGCAGGACCGTCGCCGGCGACCCCGGCGCGGGCGTCGCCCGGGCCCCGATGGCGTCCAGGGCGAAGACGTTGCTCGTGTCCAGGAGGCTGATGCCGAGCGTCAGCGCCGTGGTCGACCCCGAGAGGGCGGCCCCGGTCACGCCGATCAGGCTCACGTTCTGCGTGACCCCGGCGGCGTCGCGCACCAAACGCACGCGCTCGAGGTGCACGAGGGACTGGCCGCCGGCGGCAGGATCGGTAGACCCCGTGTCCTCCGAGTCCCGCTGGAAGACGATGCCGGCCCGGACGAGCGCCACGGGCGCCGCGTCGTTCGTCTCGTCCGCGCTGCGCAGCAGCAGCTGCGCCGGGAAGTCGGAGACGGCGTCGTCGAGGATGGCGTAGGAGACGCTCGCCAGCGTCAGCGCGGGCACCAGCTCCGTCGGGCCGACCGGCGCGAGGCGCACGTGGGCGCCGTCGATCCACTCGGTGATGACGTAGTCCGAAGCCGCCACGCGAGGAGACGCGGCCAGCAGGCGCGCAATTCGGCCCACGTCAGCGCGCACGAAGGTGTCGGGATGCGCACCGGAGGCGTCCGACGGCGCGACGAGCACGCCGGCTTCGACCGTCCCGTTGACGATCGGCCCGCGCACGACGGTGCCCGCCGACAGAGACACGTGCGTACCGCCGGCCAGCGTGAGCGGCCGCTCGAGCAGAAGCGTCCCGCCGGCCGGGGACGCGCCGAAGGACTGGTACGCCCCCTGGAGCGTGTGCGTCTGCTCCAGGCGACGGATCGTGTCGCCGTCGCCGCGGGGATCGGCGAGCCGCGGCACGACGAGCCCGTCGTTGTAGCCGCTCTCGTCCTCGTCGCGGCGCGGATGAAGCACCGAGCGCTCGATCCCCACCACGAGCTTGAAGATGCCGTCTTCCGGCAGGCGAGGGAGGGGCGGATCGAAGGACACGAAGAGTCCGTCTTCCCACGCGCCGCCCGTGGTGACCGTCAGCGTGCCGTAGCTGCCCGCGGTCTCCTGGTTGAGCGGACGGACGTTCGTGTCGTTCAACGGGCGGAGCAGCAGCGTCTGGTCGCCCAGGACGGCGTCGACGAGGTAGGTCCCGTTGTTGCTGTAGGGAATGGCCGCGCTCGCCCCGGCGATGACGGCGACGTCGCCAGCACGAACGCCCTGCGCCACGAACCCGGTCACGTCAGTCAGCCCGGCGCAGGTGATCTCCATGCCCCGCGCGACGGCGGTGATGCCCTCCGCGGAGATCCGAACCCGGTCCACTCCCAGCGCGTTGAGGCCGTCGGCCCCTACGCCACCGGTATCAAGCAGGCGTGTCGCCGGCGTCGGCCCCGTGTCCTCGTCGAGGAAGTCCGGACGCGTCAGGCCCCGCTGACCACGGGTGACGGCACCCACGCGCAGGATCCGGTACGGCTCGCCCCGCGTGGCGTCGTAGACGAGCATCTCGCGGTCGGCGCTGTCGGTGAGCGACCAGAACTGCGCGATCTCGCGCAGCGTCGACTCCCGGTCCAATCCGCCGACGAACAGACGCCCGGCGAGCGCGGGGTCGACGACGGCCAGGTTGGACAGGTCGATCTGGTCGACGAACCCCGTCGTCGGATCGAGGATCAGGCGGGAGGCCCACGCCGACACCGCGGTGTTGACCGTGAGGACGACCGGCACGATCGTCTGCTGGGCAAGCGCGTAGTAGGTCGCGTCCGCGTTCTCGGAGAGCTGCGCCAGTGCGCGGTTGAACGCCTGACTCGTGCGGTCTTCCCCGTAGGCCAGAAACCGCGTTCCCGTGGGGTTGGCCTGCGTGAGCGCGCGAATCGGGGCGCTGTCCGTGTCGCCGGCGGTCACGGTCGCGGCGGGATCCGGGTACGTCGCCAGCCCGAGCATCCGGGCAGCGTCATCCGGCAAGCCGTCGAGGTCGTAGTCGTTCACGGCCGGGTGGATCCGCACAAAGGCGGGGCCCGTCCCGGTCTCGCCGACGCCGGACGACGCGATGGACACGCACCCGTCCACGTCCGACGCAATGCCCCACGGGCCCGCTGAAAGCGCGGCGTTGATCGTCGCGACGATGTCTGCCAACTCCGAGGTCCCCGCAGAGAAGGCGACCGTCACCGGGATGCCGGACATCCCCTCCGTCTCGAGAACGAGATCGCAGGGGGCAAGGAAGGACTCGAGGACGCCCACGGCGTTGCGCCGTACGGTCCCGTGGACCGACGGCTGCGTGACGCGGGGGACCTCGGTGTTGCCGGCGAGAAGTGCCTGCCGAAGGTAGGGGGTGCTCATACGAACCGGATCTCCCACGTCAGGCGAAGCGTGAAGCTCGTCGTCTTCGTCACGGGCTCGAAGGTCTTGTACGCGACCGGCGCCCACGCAGACGCGGTGGCGAAGGCCGGATCAAAGGTGTCCAAGGCCCAGTTGCTGTTTTGATCCCCATCGGTGAACAGGCCCGCTTCCGTGAGGATGACCGCCGTTGCCGGGGCACCGATGCTGATCTCCTCCGTGCCGTACTCGCGGGCGAATTGGACCGAGGTCCGCGGAGACGTGGGAAAGATCACCGGCACGTACGTCGGGGCCAAGAACACCCCGCTGACGTACTCGACGGGAGAGACGAGACTGGACACCTCGGCGACCTCGGGCTGGCTCCCGGTGCCGAGACCGAAGTAGCGCACGCGGTCTTCCCGGTAGGTCGTGCGCGAGGAGGAGGTCGCCTGGAGCGCGATGAGCTCGGCGAGGTACTCGCGCCCCGTCAGCGTCCAGATATTCTTTCCCTCGCGACGCGTGCGGAGCTTCCCGCCTTCCCGTGTCTCCAGCGCGAACTTCCCTTCGATGGACGGTCCGTGGGGAAGCGCGGCGCGCAACCACGTGGGGCAGAAGTAGCGGAGGAAGTTCACGAACGACTCCGGGAATCGGCCTTGGGCGCAGGGCGCTCGGGCGAGGGGACGGTTTCCGCCACGACGGGCGGAGGGGCGGAAGTGAGGACCAGGCGTACGCTATCGCGTACACGCGGGGTCTCGAGCATCTTCTTCAGAGAGTTCCACATTCCTACACCGTCCGGAAAATTCTACCAGAGAATACGCCCGGTACCGCGCTCGGCGGGTACACCTGGAAATTACTGCCCGAAACCTGGGTGATGTAGTAACTTCCACCCTCGTACACAAAGAGGTCGCCGGGGAGGAGCATAACCGTCCATGGGGCTGCGGTAATATCTCCGTCATAGGCAAAGCCGGTCACGGACGTGACCAAGCCCGTCGCGCTGACAGCGAACTCGTTGAGCGGCATGCGCACCTGTACGCTTCGTGGGCCTGCCTCGTTCGTCGAGAAGGTCGTCGAGAGCTGATCCAACGCAGCGCCGAACGTGTAGACCCCCGTGTGCTCCAGCGACCTCGCCGGATCGGGGAGGACCTCGAACAGCATGTCGGGGCGCAGGCCCGCGGCGGCGGACAGTGTCGGGGAGGTCACTGTCCCGTCGGCGGCGATCGCCACGTCCGCCGCCGTGGTGAAGACGATGGTGGGGGCAAACACGAGCATCTCCAACACGCTCTCCGTCCACAGTTGGAGCGTCGCGTCGCTGTCGGGCTCGGCACGGGTGTGTTCGATCTGCACGGTCACCGGGCCCCCCGCGGCCAGCGGCGTGCTCCCCTCGCGGAGCAGCAGCGTGTTGGCGTTGAGAAGGGCCGCCAGGGGAAATATCCGGCCGACCTCGCTGGCAAGGGGATGGGCGAGGATGCGGGCCTCGTCTCCGGCCTGCACGCGCGCAAGCGGAAACTCGATCCCCAGCGTGGAGACCAGCCCGGTGAGGACCCCGCCTCCGACACAGATCCCCTCCCCCGTGTAGAGCGTCGCGCCGTTCAGGTTGGGGCGCACGACCATGTAGGCGTAGTCCCCGTCCACGTCCGCCGGACGGTCCAACCGGAGCTCCCCGCTCTCCAGGGTCGCGCCATCCACCGCGAGCTCCGCGATGGTGTACCACTGCGTCGGACTGGTGCGCACGATCAGCAGGTCTCCCGCGGTCACCCCGTCCACCGCGAGCGTCGTCTCTGCCGGAGAGGCGATCGTGCTCGCGGCCGTCAGCGTGAGGGTACCGGACGTGATCGGGTTCTCCATGCGACGGACGACGACGAACTCCTGTCCGGAGGCCGCTTCCCATGTCGCCGGATCGGCGCCGCCGGACAGGGCGTCCGGGAGAAGCGTGAGACCCGTGTCGGTGACCGCGGAGATCTGGTACGTGCCCGCGTTGGTACCCGCGAGGATCACCAGCAGATCTTTTTCGCGGACCAGGCCCGCGCCGCGTGCGGCCAGCGCCGGGAACGAGGCGTTCGGGGGCGCGGTCAGCGGGAGGAGGAACCCGCCACGCGCGGAGGTGGCGATGCTCCCCGTGGTCGTCACGAGGTCCCGGCCCCGGAACAGGGTGCGCAGCGAGACGGCGCCGGTGTCCAGCGCGCGCAGGACGGTGCTGGACCCGCTCACGTCGTCCAGCATCCGCGTGGACTCGACGCTGTGCGCGGGGTCGTCGTCGAAGTGGAAAGACCCCACGAACGTCAGGTCGTCCTCGACCGTCACCGCATCGGTGAGCGAGTAGACGCCGACCAAGCGGGGCTTGGTGTACACCGGACGGACCGCGTCGAGGAACTGGGCGACGAGCGTGAGATCCTGGTCACTGACCTGGAACAGGTCTACGTCCACCTGCCACGTGTGGTACTTCTTCACCTCCTCGCCGCGCAGGGCGCCGTAAGTGAGCCACCAATCCGGGTCGGCCACGTAGTCGGCGAGCGTGATCGCCTTCGCCAGCGGGCGCAGCGCCGGGAGCGTGTCTCCCATCGCGTAGGGCTGCCCCGTCTCCGGGTTCGTCTCGATCCCGCCCATCCCGGTGGCGGCGTAGTCGGGAAGCGCGTAGGTGTAGGCGCGCCGGAGACCCGTCGGCGTCCCCGTCTCGTCCACCCCTTCGACGACGACCTGACCGTAGTCGGCGCTGTAGGCGTCGTCGACCCGAACGATGCGGGAGGGCGCCTCGGTGACGGGCAGCCCCAGCAGGAGGTGCGCGCCGAGCTCGACGTTTGCCAGCGTGGGGCCGTGCGCCCAGGCGTACATGAGCCCCAGCACGGCTCCGCGGTAGCTCGTCTGCTCGGTTCCGTACGCGTCGAACTGCTCCTCCGTCAGCCCGACGAGCGTGCCGAAGTTGGCCTCGATCCGCGGGTTGTTGTCGTAAAAGCTCGACTCCGCCCACAGGGACCGCGGCGCGGGGTACGCGGCGGTGAACAGCCCCTCGGCGAAGCGGAGGAAGGTCCCTTCCTGCTGCCGCACGATGCGGTAGCGCGCGGAGGCGTCGCTGGTGGCCGGCAGAGCGCCGTCGTCGCGGCGCACCCGCACGCTCTCCGAAGACACCACGTCCCGGAGGATGTAGGTCCCCGCCGCGACCCCATCGAGGATCTCCAGCAGGTCTCCGGCGCGGACGTCGCGCGTGGTGAGCGACGCGCCCGGCAAGAGGACCGTGGCGTCCTCGGCGACGAGCACCGCGTCGTCCCCCTGGACCTCGTCTTCCGCCCCGATCGTGAAGTCCCGGTTCTCTCGGAGGACGAGGGGCGGGCGTTCCAGCCGGACGGGAACCTGGCTGGTCGGGATCTGGAGGATCTGTCCGTCCTCCGTCTCCTCGACGCGGGGATCCTGAATGTACTCGAACAGCGCCGGCGCCGTGCGCAGCGTGGCATCGACCGCGACGCGCCGGTTGCGCAGGATGCCCGTCGGCCGCACGGTAGCCCGGACTCCGCTAAGCGAGAACGGGGTGCCGGCCTCGAACGGCACGTTCTCGCTCACCACCCGGAAGGCGCTCCCCGTGTAGGCCGCTGCCAGTCGGGCCGCGGTCCCTGAGAGGACCAGCGCGCCGGTGTACAGGTCATTCTCGGCCGTACGGATCTCGAGGGCCGCGCACAGCTGGGAGATCTGCGCGTCGGTGAGCGCGCCCGGCTGCCCGTCCTCGACGGACGTACCCACCTCAAAAGCGATGCGGTCGTCGTACACCCCCATCACCGAGAGGGCGACCTCCGCGGTCCGATTGGCGTCCAGCAGACGGATCTCGGCGTACAACACGTCCCCCGCCGTGACCCCGGCCGCGGGAAAGGTGCGCCCCGGGACCGTAAGCACCGGGCCGATCCGCCACGTCAGCGCAGAGCGCTCCGCCGGTACGCTCGCGGGCGGGAGCGTGAGCACCCACAGCGGCCCGAGGCCTCCCGAGATGACTTCAGGGCTGGAGGTGTCCAGCACCGCGCGGCGGATCGGATAGGCCTGCCCGTCCAACACGAGAAGACGGGCGGTCACGTCCACGAAGGGGGCGACGTAGTACCGCGCGTCTTGTGGCAGCGTACCCCCGAAGGCGTCGGTCACGTAGAAGCCGGTGCCCGCACTGTTGAGCGCCGCGATGGTGGTCCGCAGTCCGCTGTTGGGCCCCGAGCGGAGCTCGAGCGTCTGCCCAACCATCGCGGCGAGCACATGGCGCCGCGCCACAAGAATCTCGTACCGTCCGACGAGAGTGCCGGTTCCCGTGCTTTCCGCGGCCTGGAAGACCGAGAGGTCCGCCTCCGTCTCCGGGAGGTACACCGTCTCCGTGTAGGCGCTCGTCGGAAAGGCGACGTTGACCGCGAGCAGGGAGAGGACCCGGTAGGCCACGCGCGACAAGGTGCGCGGCAACGGACGGTCCAGCTGGAGGCGCGTGCCGTCCACCGCGGTCACGAGGTAGGTCTCGGCCACCCGGGCGGTGTCCAAGCGAAGCGCCATCCCCTCCGTCACCGCCGCGGCGGCGAAGTCCGTCGCCGAGCTCACGACGCGGTCCCCGGCGATCAGGACGAGGTCGGACCCCGCGCACACCACGGTGGCGGCCGGATCGGGGAGCGGCGTGCTGGACAGGAGCCGGTAGCCGGCGCGCCCGGGAGACACCGCGCGGATGGTGTAGTCCCCGTCGTTGGTCGCCGAGCCGACGATGCTCAGGGTGACGCCCACGGCGGTATCGGACACCGTTCCCCGCAGCAGCTGCACCTCCGTCGCCGAGAGTGCGACGGCGTACCCTCGGTTGAGCTGCTTCCCGGTGAGCGCGGTCGTGCCGCTCTGCGAGGGACCCAGCAGCGCCGTGAAGCTCTCCTGCCCGAGGGACAGGAAGGGCGAGTAGTTCAACCATCGCCGTTCGATTAGGCGTTGGATGGTCGCGATCGACTTGGCGTCGTCCTGTTGGTAGAGCCGCAGGAAGTCCGCACCGAGGATCTGGTGGAGGCCCGACCAGTACAGCGGGAAGGCCTGCCGGTTCTCGACCTGCTGCCAGAAGTCCGACAGCACGCGGAACATGAACGTCCCGTCAGGCGTCGTGGGCACGCCCACGGGGCGGTCCACCGGCTGGACGTCAACCTCGGCCGAAACCGCGTCCGTCCCCTCGGCGTCTTCGACAGACAGGACGATGGTGTAGATGCCGGTACGATCCGGCTCGAACGTGGCGATCTCCCCATCCGAGGAGGAGGTGATCGTGCTTCCGAGGAGGAGGCTGCCCAGCGGAACGGCGCTGAACGACCAGGAATACGCCAACGCGCCCACGTCACTGGAGGACGCACTGCCGTTGAGGCGCACGATGCTGCCAGCCACCGCGTAGGTGATAGCGGGTGCGAGACGAGCAACGGGCATTACCGACCTCCGGCAGAGAAGATTACTATCGCGGCGAGGTGTTTATGCAGAACGACGGCCTTTCTGCGGAAGAGATCGCCAAGATTCTTGCGGACCGACCGAGTTGCATGCCCGCGATCGAGAAGGCCAACGAGGCGGCACGCGCGGAGGTCCGCACGCGCACCTGTCCGCGCTGCTCGATGGGCCTCGAGCCGCGGCCCCACCCCGACCCCCGCCTGCTGTTCGTGGGAACGCAGATGCGCTTCATCGGGGCGTGTCCGGGCTGCGCGTTCACCGAAGGGAAGTCGTAGGTACTCCGCGGCGGAGGTCGATGAGCTCCCCCGGCGGCGGGCTCACGTTTCCGCTCCGATCTTCTCCCGGAAGGAACGCCGTGATCCGGTTGCTTCCGTTGTAGTCGATCACGCCCCCCAAGCGGGTATCCGACCGGGACAGCACCAAACGACGATCCCGGTCGTGGACCAACAGGAACACGAAGATGGGGTGGTCGTAGCGGAGCGCGCCGCCCTGGTGGAAGAACCGCTCCATTTGGGAGACGTCCAGCATCTCGGTAGGCCGGAGCGCCGCGATGTACGCTTGGAGCTCCTTCACGATCTCGTCCGGGGTGTCCCCGCCCTCGTAGGCGGCCGCGAGGGAGACGTACCCGGGGAGAAAGTGCCGTGCGAGCGGGTTGGCGCACAGGACGCGATCCGTCTCCGACATGAGCAGGCGCTGGACCTGCGCGACGACGGGGGCGACCTCGCCGGTGACCTGGAGAGAGCGGCCGACGAGCGGGATGCGGTTGCTCTCCCGGTCCGTGGCCCCGATGGGCAGGATCGTGGGGGTGAACACCAGGCGCAGCTGCTCGTACGGGGAGAACGAGAACTTCGCGTCGACCACCTCGTAGCGGTAGCCGTCGCTGCGGTAGGTCCCGAACACCGGCTCGAGCCGTGCGCCCGCCGGAATGTTGGCGGCCGCCGTGCCGCCGCGCGAACGCGCGCGCAGGTCGAAGTAGTAGAACCCGCTGTCCCGCTGGGTCTGCATCTGCGTCGCCGTGATCCGCTGCACCCCGGGCCGCACGACGGCGTAGGGAAACTGCCGTCCCGGCCGCGGCGGCCGCGGTCCCAGTTCGTCGACGTCGGGCATCCCCTCGTGCAGCACGGGCCCCTCGATGGAGAGGCGCAGCGTGGCGGTCAGCCGCTCGCTGGACGTGCTCACCGCCGCGATCGGCCACTCCTTCCCTCGCCCGTTGTACACGCGGAAGGGGCGCACCCCGACGAGCTCCGTCAGCCCCTCGAGCGCCGAGGCGGACGGCGTGCTCGCGGGCGCCCGAACGACGGCCCAGTGAAGGGCGCCCTCGTCCACCGGGAAAGGGTCCGTACTGGCGACCGTGAGCGTCTTGCCGTCGGTGGACACCGCGGTGATGGCGTAGCTTCCGTTCACGCCGCGGTACCCGGAGGCCCACAGGGTCAGGTACTTCCCGACCCAGCTCCCGCCGCCGAGCGGCGCCGCGTAGAACGGCCCGCGGGCGTCCGCGGTCGAGACGGTGAACGTCTGCGTGTCGGCGAGGATCGTCCCGGTGTTGTCGGACGCGTAGACGGTGCCGCTGGACGCGGTCAGCGGACGGTCGAGCAGAAGCTCGGTCGCCGAGGGGCGCCCCACCACCCGGTACGTTCCCGCGTCGTCCCCTTCCTCGAGGTACAGAAGGTCGCCGACGTGCACCCGGTCGAGCAGGGGATCCGGCGCGCCCTCGTCGCGGTACGTCATCTCCGGCGCCCAGAAGGTGAAGGCGGGGGTCGAGGTGGACGGCAGCCGCACCAGCGCGGAGCCGACCGTGGTCTGGACGGCGGGCATCCGCTCGTCCACCGCATCGAGGTGCGCGGGTGCAACGGCGAGCAGCAGCTGGCGCTGCTCATAGACGCGGAGCAGATCTCCCGCGCGCACACCGTCGACCAGCGGGGCGTCGTAGCTCTCGTCGGAGAAGGACACTTGGAGGGTCGCCTGCCCCGCGTAGTCAACGGTGGTGATCCGCGCGTCCCGGGGCAGGGCGGGCGGATCTTCCTCGTTCGGGACCGGGACGGGAACAACGCGCAGCGGCGCGACCCGCTCCGCCGGGACGAACGGCACGGTCTCCGCGCCCTCGGGCAGCACGAACACCGAGGCCGCCGGCGGGGTCACGACCGTGCGGAGGGCGGTTCCGCCCGACGCGGTCGTGCCCGCCGAGGTGGTCATCCCGTCGACGAAGCCGAGCAGGGCGAAGGCCCCGGTCGGATCGGTCGCATCGAGGTGCAGGCGGACGTCATGCCCGGTCTCCACCGTCGTGAGGACCAGCTCGGTGTCGATGGCGGAAAACAGGACGTACGTCTCGTCGGGGTCCAACGCTTCTTGGAAGATCGCGCCGAGCCCGGCCACGTTGAGGAGCGCGGACCCGGCGGTGTCGGGGAGGACGGCCTCGAGCTCCTGCGTACCGCGGAGGCCACGGACGACTAAGCGCGCGGTCGCACCCACCAGGCCCGTAATCGGGAGCGTCGGCGTCACGGTCGCCGTGGCGGGCGTGAGCACCAGCGTCTCGTCGAGGAACGAGAAGCAGGGCCGCGGAGCGTAGACCTCGACGGTCGTGGGCTCGAGGAAGTAGGTGCGGAGCGTCTGCTCGGCGGTCCGTCGGCCCACGGTGTACTCGGTGAACAGGAGCGACCACAGCGCGCGCAGGGTCTCGGCCGGATCGAGGTCGAGCTCCTCCGGTAGGTCAAACCCGAGCTCGTTGAGGACGCGCAGGAGCCAGTCGAGGAACAGGCCGACCCACTCCCACGGGCTCTGTGCGACGCCGGTGGCGTCGTAGGACACGCCAGGGAAGTCCGGCGCGGACGGCAAGCGTGCGAGGTCGGGGACGCCGGCAGAGAAGAACTCCTCCATCCCGCCGAAGGGGGCCACCGGGAACTCGCCGTCGATCACCGCCGCGACCACGGGGTAACACCGCGCGTACGAGGCCTCGCCGCCAAGGATCGCCGCGGCGGTCCCGAGCCGGTAGTGCAGGACGCGGTGGATGGTGTAGTCCCCGGCGTTCGCGCCGGTGGACAGGGTGAGGGCATCGCCCGGCTTGGCCTGCGCGAGCGCGGGCGGCGGCCCGGCGAGCTGGCCGGTGGCATACAGACCGACGGCATCCGCGAAGCTGTCGGCGCTGTCCAGCAGCACTTCCCAGTCGAACTCGGGCAGCGTGAGGAAGACGTTGTTGCACCCGTCGAACATCTCGTAGGGAAGGCAGAGCTCGAACTGGAGAACGGTCGACGCCATCACGTCGATCTCCGCTTCCGCGCCCGCGCTGCCACGCAGCGTCTGCCCGGATTCCAAAGGCAGCGTCGCTTCGGAGAGCGTCAGCTGGCCCCGGACCTCGTTCACGATCAGCGTCGTGGTGCCGTTGCTGATCGTATCCCCGATGGAGAATACGCCGGTGTGGTTCGACAGGAGCAGGACACCGGTGGCGTACACGCGGACCGTCGCCGTGGCGCCCGTCGCCGCACACACGACAGTATCTCCGTCGGAGATTCCCGCGGTGGAAAGGACGTCGAGGAGGATCTCCGCCGAGGCAATGGTCGCCGTCCCGACCAGCTCGGTGGCGGTGTTGTAGATCTCAACGGTCTCGCCGACGGCGTAGGTCCCGTTGCCGATGAACTCGAGCACGTTCGCTGGGGCGCCGAACTTGAGCGGAACCAGTCCGTTGAAGAAGGCCTTCACGTCCGGGCCCATCTCGAACTGGTCGGCGACGTTGAGGAGCCACGTCTGAAGCTGCTGGTAGAATGCCTGGACCTGCGGCGGGAAGTTCCCGTTGAGGTAGAAGGTGCCGTTCGAGAGCAGGGTCGCACAGACGATGACCCCGTCTTTCGGCAGGTACTCATCGGAGAAGACGTCGATCGCGTCCGGGAACTCCGCGCGGGAGGCCACCAGGTCTGCGCTCGGTGCCCACGTCGGGCCGGGATCGGGCAGGACGAACCCGTTCATCCCCTCCGCCAGCGGGGTCGCGTGCGAGAAGGCCCCCTGCGCGAACGCGCCGACCGGGAGCGCGTAGGGGACTTGGATTCCCGTGTTCTGCGACGCGCTGTCGAGCAGGCGCACGCCGTCCGGCTGGATGCGCACCAGGGGGCGCTGGAGAGAGGACTGCGCACGGTAGATGCGGAAGGGGACACCCGAGTTCGTGGACGACAGCGACAGCGCCAGAAGCGGGGCCACACTGCCGAGGACCGGATCAAAACCCCGGATCGCGTAGAGACCCTGATCGGGTCCTTCCAGGATCTCGAGCGTGTCCCCGCTGACCACGCCGTAGGACGCCAAGTCCACGCCGGCGTAGACGCGGTCGCTGCCTACGATGGTACGGAGCGTGGCCGTCGCCTCGGCGCCGAACGGGAACTTCAAGGCCTTGGCCGCGAAGGCGTCCAGCGTCACCTCGTCGATGACCCGGAAGTGGAGATCGGACTCCGTCGCGGTGAGCTCGGTGTCGAGGTAGACGACCCCCTCCGCGTCCACGGCAAGGATGCGGTAGGTCCCGGCGTCGGTTCCCGAGAGGACCTGAAGCACCATGCCTACTCGCACCCCCGCGGTCGCGAACGTCCCGGCCTGCGTGTCGACGGTGAACGAGACGGACGGTGCTGTGTCGTGAACGACCTGCTCCCCGTTCGTGAACGTACCGACGACGGAGCGCAGGATGAGCGTCCCCCGCGTGCCCCGCATCGTCGCGCCCGCGAGGATGGCGGTGGCACCGGACGTCTGCCCCGTGAACGCGGCGCCCAGCGTCAGCGCGGCGGTCAGTCCCGAGATGTGGAGCGCGTAGGCGCAGGACACCCGGTTGCGCCCTGCGGTCTCTGCGCCAAACGTCGACAGGGTCGTGTTCTCGAGAACGGCACTCTCGGTGGCCAGAGGGCCCAGGGTCTGGGTCGTCTCCGTCGGGCTACTGGCACGTACCCACACGTCGTAGTGCCCGCCGATGTGGACTTCGTCCGACACCAGCTCCACCGTGCCGCGGGCCGTGTCGGGATCAAGAATCCCGCCGGGCATGCCGCTGATCGTCAGGGAGGCCTGCGACTTGACGACGCAGAACACCCCCGGCAAGGTTCCGGGAAGCGTCCCCAGACGACTGCGTACCGGCGCCGGCGGGCGCTCCAAGCGGAACAGGAGGATGGACGGCAGGGCAGAGAGCGTGTCGCGCGAGTCGAAGACGATGTCCGCGATGGCGATGTCCTCGTTGCGCTCCTCCTCGGGAAGGTCGTAGAGCAGGTTCCAGTAGTTGAGACCCACCACGTCCCCGACGGCGATCTGCGTCCGGCCGGCGCTGCCGCGGTTCTCGTACTGCGAGAGCATCAAGCAGAAAGAGCCCACGAGGAAGCAGGTGCCGCTGGCGACCACCTTTCCGTCGGACGTGCCGGTCAGCACGTCGCGGTCCATCTCGGGATCGCCGTAGCCGACGACCTCGATGGCGCTCACCGCTGGGAACAGCTCGTTGATGCGCGCCTCGATGCCGCGTCGCGTATTGAGACTGCGTTCGGTGAGGGCGGTCCGGGTCCGCGCCGCCAAGGCGGCGCTGGTCTCGGTATCCACCCCGTTGAGGAACGCCGCGAGGTTCGTGACGCGCACGAACCCGGTGAGGTTGGTGATCCGGACGATCTCCCCCTCGCCGATGTTGTACTGGGCTCCCGCCGCCGCCGCGCGGACGGACACGTCGAGGTAGTAGTACGCGCCCGAGCGTTGCAACGCCATGCGGTCCGCGGTGATCTGCTGGACCGCGGGGGACGAGAACACCAGGCCGGAGAGCGTGGTGAACTGCGTGGACGGCGTGATCACCACGTAGGTGGGGTTGCTGTAGTAGATCCGCACCGTCCCCGAGGCCTGCGTCCCCAACCGGCGGGCGACGAAGAAGTTGGCGGCCAGAGCGTCCACGTCCTCGCCACGCATGGCATTGACGTTCTCAAGCGACTGCCCGATGCGGACCAACTCCAGCTCGCGCTTGAACGCCTCGAGCAGGAGCTGGAGAGGGCGGATCATCAGGTCGACGAGGGCGTCTCCGTCCTCCACCGCGAGCGTCGGGTACTCCTGCCGCAGGCGCGTCTTGAGGAACGCCTCGATGTCGGTGTCGATCGGGTCCACCCCCAGCGCCGTCATGACGGGGCCCACGATCGTCTCGTACGCGCGGCTTCCCGGGGTCACCGCGGCGGTCGTGTCGTAGCGCGCGAGGGCTTCCGTCAGGAGAATACGGATCCGGTCGTTCTGGGTGGCCATTAAATCGTCACTCCTGCTTCCGCGGGCTGGTTCGCCGCGTTGACGAGACGCACCCGAACGGAGGCACGGGCCTGCGCGCGGTCGATCTCAAGAGAAAGAAGCGTAGCGGAGACCAGCCGTTCCTCGCGAGGAAGCTGCCCTCCCGCGCGTGCCTGAAACCCGATCAGCTGTTCGGTCGTACGGCTGACGCACAGCGCGATCTCGCTGCGGAGAGTCGTCTCCGGAAGGCTGGTCCCGGCCAGGGCCAGGAGTCCCCCTCCGCTCTCCGGCATAAAAATGTCCCGTCCCGGCGTGGTCAGCAGGTGCTTGATAAACGACTGGACCAGGCGTACCAATCCCTCGGCGGGGGCCGCGCCGCTGGTCAGGTCCAGGCGGACCCCCGTCTCTTCCACCAGGTCGGTGCGCGACAGGCGCACTTCGATGCGGTTGATGAGGTCGTAACGCAGATCGAACGGAAGTTCGGCGATCAGGCGCGTCGCGGACAGAACTGCGTACGTCGGGGACGCCATCCCGTTGATAAGCACCGCCGTGACCGTGTCGAACCCCTCGCCCTGAATATCCAGGTACGGGACGTCCTCGACCTGGAGGTCGGCGCTGCGCAAGGGAGCGATGCCCTCGTACGCGATGATCTGGAGATCCTGCATCGCCGGTTATCCTACTCTCTTCTGTAGAGTTTCGAACAGACCCGGCGTGGCGCCGTCCCCGAATAAGACCTGTCGAATCTGGACCAGGCGTTGGAGTTCCCCGGTTCCGTAGGCCGTTATGTCTTCCGGTTCTTCCGTCAGGGGGTTCACCGGACGGCTGTCGATCGACTGGAGGGCACTGGAAAGCCGTCCGACCGCAGATCCCGCAACCGACTCGGGATCCATGGCGCCCAGCTCCGTGAGGAGCGTCTCGAGGTAGAGGTACTCGTGTTGCATCCCTACACCCTCTTTGCGTACGCGAGCAGGTTCTCGGAGGCGCGGGCCTGGTCCGCTGGAAGGGAGCACAGCTCGCCGATCCGGTTCTGGAGTACGAACGCCACCGCGCCATTAAACCCCGCGAGCTCCAACGCGTCGAGCAGCGCACGGGCCGTCGTACGTGTCTCCTTGCGGGTCGCCGGCGCGTACCCCGTCAGGAGGGCGCTCACCGTGACCGGGGCGGCCGCGGGGATCTCCGCCCCCTGACGGAGAAGCACGGCCTGTGCGTCCGCCGGAAGCGCCTTCAGCAGGCGTGCGATGTCGCCAAGAAGCGTGTTGCATCGGCGGCTGTCGGCCGCGGAGGCAATGTCTCCCGCAAGCAGCGCGCCCACCTGGTCGGGCATGGGCAACTGCCGTAGCAAGGCATCCACATCCGCTTGCAGGGAGGCGTAGCCGGCGTGAAGGGGCGAGGCGATCTCCAGCTCATTGAGCGGCAGCGAAAGGGCCTCCGCGAAGGTCACCGTGCTGCTCTCCACGGCAATCACGCGGGTCGTCTCCATGCCCTGCCGAACCACGTCGTCCACGCGGATCCCGACGCCCGCAGCGGTCCACGGCGTAATGCGTACGGCCGTGAAGGCGCCCGTACCCACCGGGGTAAGTTCAATCCCTTCGGGAAACAGCGAGGTGCCCATGCGCACGCGGAAGGCAGGATCGGTCGGGCGGTCGACGACCCGCAGCGCCGCTGCCGCCGCTGCGACCTGTCCCCACTCGTCGGACGCCGTCGGCCGCTTCGCCTGCGCTGCGACCTGCTGCGCCGTCGCCAGGGGAGCAACAAGGGCGGCGCGCTGGATGTCGGGCCCGTCGTAGGTCGCGTCACGGAGCCAGGACAGGTCTGCCAGGAGACGTGCGTACGCGCGAAAGAACGGGATCTGGGAGGACCCAAACCGCGTGCGTGCCTCCGTGCCGCGCACCCCTACCCGGCTTCCCAAGCGCACCGCGGGCGCCAACGAGGTCGTCGCACGGCGCTCCAGCGCCTCGGTGAGCGCCCGCGTCGCGGTGGGACCGACCTGCGCAACGACCGCGGCCGCGCGGTCCACCTCTGCTGCGGTCTGGGTGTCTTGGGGGAGCACGGCGTCGGGGAACGTCATCCCTTCGATCGCCTCCATGAGCGGGACGAGCGCGTCGAGGAGCGCGCTCACCTGCGCGTTCAGTCGGTTTGTGGCCAGGTACGCGAAGTGGTAGACCAGCTCGGTGTCCCCCATCAGGGCGCGCGCGACCTGTCCTTGCGTCCGTTCCCAGCTGGCCGTTAGCGCTTCTCCCGGACGCGCGGTGCGGGTCGAAGAGGAGGCTGCCGCCGCGAGTTCGGCGCGTTTCTCAGAGGGAAGGAGGGCCATACTTCCTCCTTAACCCATCCCGGACGGCATCCGGGTCGAGGTTCAACAGCTCGCATACCTGCTCGAAATTCGATTCGTTACGGGGCAGGAAGATCCACTCCGCGGCATCCTGGTGCCAGCGGGCGGCTTCCGAATCGGGACGGGCTGCTCCCTGGCGATAGTCATCAACGGCGCGTTGCAACACCGCCGTCCAGATGGCGCGGACCTGATCCTGCGTCAGAGACCTCCCGGGGAGGTCATCCGAAGACGGTGACACTAAGCACGTGCTCAAGGGTGCCGGGATCCGGCGTGCGGACGAGGGTCGAGGTCTTGCGCACCAGCCGCACCTGCGTCGTGCCCGCGGCGAGCCCCTCGAGCTGAAGGCGGGACGCGACGAAAGCCCCGCGCACCACCGTCGGGTCCTCCACTACGATCGTGCAGTACTCCGCCAGGGGAACGGTCTCCTGGTCGTCGCGCAGGTACGGGACCGTCACGCGCGAGGAGAGCGTCGCCGTGACGTCCACCTCCGAAAGGATCCCGCGCGTGACGAGGACGGAGGACGCGGACGTCTCGATCGCGACGAGCAGGGGAAAGAGAAGGTCAGTGATCCCCGTCCGCGGGTAGTTCGGGGTCTTCACGCGGAAAACACGGTCCTCCGCTCCGGCGACCCACACGTCGTAGGCGGCGCTGCGCAGCAGGTCGATGCTGATGCGTCCGGTGGCGTCAGCCTGAGTGTAGACCTTGCTCGGCAGGACGGCGCAGCCGTTGACCACCTGCGGGGTCTGCGTCTGCATGAAGTAGAGCGTGAGCCGCTCTGCGCCGAGGCCGTTCGGCGCAAGAAGTGTCCCGGTGACCCGACACAGGGCCGCGTCGCTGGCGTCGGACTGGGCGCTCAATCGACGGCCCACCACGTCGAAGGTCTCAGCGCCCGGCTCTACCTCGATGAACAGCCGGCTCAGGAACGCGATGCCGGTCTTGAAGAAACGGATCCAGTAGGTCTCGTTCTCTGGGAGCTCGAAGATGAGCTCCCCGCCCTCGTCGGTGGTCCCCTCCGTGACGAGCACGACCCCGAACTCGTCGTAGACGCGGACGACCACGTCCTCCAGAGGCTCCCCGGTAGGAAGCTGCTCGTCCGTGACGAGGAATTGGACGGGCACCATCAGAGCGTCCTCCGGATGAGATAGGTCTTCCGCGCCGGCTGGATGGCCAGCGGGTCCTCGGTCTCGGCGAGCAGGGCGAAGAGGTTCACGGTCTCCACGTCGGGCACGGTGACCTCGCGGACAATGCCCAGGCCGGAGATGGCGAGCGTTCCCGTCATCCCCCGCACGAGGTACATCGAGAACACGCCGTCGGTGTAGCTCTGCTCGGTGACCTCTCGGGCGAGCACGCCCAGGGTGCGAATCGCGTCGCCGTCGAAGCGGGGCGTAAACCGCACGTGAACGCCGACTACCCCATCGCCGCGGGCGTCGAGGAAGGTCGCGGTGACGCGACACGTCTGGTCATAGCCAACCAGGGGCTCGCTTGTCGTCCCGCCGCCCGTCTCGGTCGTGACCGAGAAGACGGTGAACACCTCGGTCTGCTGGAACACCGTGCCGTCGATGAGGAACGACCAGACGATGCGGTAGGTCGCCGCCGTGTCTGGCGTCCACGTCGCCAGGTACGTCCCCGTGGCGGGGTGGGTAACGTCGCTGGCGCCGAAGGTCTTTACCAGAGATCCCGTCGTCTCGAGACGGATCTCCGCGGTCGGGGTCTCGTCCGCGTTGGTGGCGACGTTGCCCTCACTGGTGGTGAGGGCGATCTCGAGGGTGAATTCGTTCTCGCGGTTGACGAGGCGCGCCATCACTTCACCCGGGAGGTAGCGGTAGAGGTGATCGTCCCCGCCGCGCGGTTGGTGGGATCGGTTCGGAAGGCGTAGATTTTCACCACCTGCTCTCCGCCCGGCGGATCAGTGCGGTAGCTGACGTGGTGGTAGCCCTCGACGAGGAACAGGTGAGGTGCCGTGTACACCGTGTGGTGCCCCGTCGCCGCCGGAAGGGCGGTGAGGGGAACCCACACGCCGCGGGACAGGTCGGCACCGTTCTGTTCATGCAGGATGAACGCCTCGACGGAGAGATCCGGGATCCCCTCGTACGTGAGCATGTAGCGCTGCCCGACCTTGATCCGCTCTGCCGCCATCTCAGTCCCACTGCTTGAGGTTCACCAGCCCGACCACCGTCCCGGCGGTCGCCGCGGGTTCGATGGATACGGGGCTGTAGGTTTTATCCTCGTAGATGTCGGCCAGCAGCAGGGCCCCCGACACGGCGCACTCGAAGACGCCCGTCAGGAGGAACTGGCGCTTTTTCTGCACGGTCTTCGGGAGTGTCTGCTTCTCCGGCAGAACGACCGGCATCTGGCTCCAGTCCACGGCGACGCAAACCATCTCGTAGACGGGCTCTCCGAGGAACACTGTGAGGTAGCCCACGACGTCCGCGTCCGCGATGTGCGTCCGCACCTCCTCGGGGGACACGGGCTCCTTCAGCTCGATGGGAGCCGCAGAGAGCACCAGCGTTCCCGAGGGGGTGCACCGGTACACGAACAGTAACGGCACGACGGGAACACCCCGCAGCCGTCCTTCGAGGGTCGCGTCCATGACGGCGCGCGACCACTCCAGCATTACCTCAGGATGCGTTTTCGCTTGCGACAGATCCACCCGCATCGGAGGCCTCCTTCTTGGACTTCGCGATCATTACCACCGTCCACTCGACCGCTGCGTCTTCGATGTCCGCGCGGAGCTGGCCACCAAGGCCAAGGAGCTGGGGAACGAGCGCCTTGGCGTCCGGGGACATGCCAATCCCCGCACACCCGAGGAGCGCACCGAGGGTCTGCATCAGCGTCCGGTACTGGCTGTCCGAGAGAGTGCGAAGCGGCGCGCCGAGACGGTCGAACGCCTCGCCGGTGTCCGTGTTCAGGAGAAGTGTGGTCGCGGGAAGGGTCGCGAGGTGCGCGCGGACGTACTCGACTGCGGACTCCTTCGTCGACCAGGTGGTCTTGCCGGCTGTGCTCAGTTTCCAGGGCTTCGTGCTCATGTCTCGGATCTCCTATGTTCAGAACCCCATAGTAATAGCACTTTTGAGCCCGGAATGGGCAACAGCCCCGTGGAGGAAACTCCACGGGGCTGCGCTTTTGCGTCAACCGCTATGCCGCGATCAGAACGCGCCGCCGACCGCGACCGCGAAGGTGGAAGTGACCACCATCTGCTTGACCGCGGTGACCTTGCGGATCACGGCGCCGTCGCTGTCCTGGCCAGTCGCCTCGAACGTGAAGGACTCGTTGTCCTTCGGCTCAGCCTTGAAGTAGAGGCTGAACTTGGCGTTGCTGGCGCCGTTCGCGGTCATGACCGCGTACCCGGTGTACGCGGCGTCCGAGCCGGCGGTCGCCAGCGTGCTCAGGCCGCTGTCCGTGTACAGGCGGTTGGCGAGCGGGGAGCCCGACTGTCCGAGAACGCGCATGAACGCGCGACCGTTGCCGACGGTCTCGAGGTCGTCGTCCGCGCCCACTTCGTTGCGCGACACGAGGCTGACCAGCACCGCGAGGTTCGCGGTACGGAAGCCCGAGATGCGCTCCGGGCAGTACAGGGACAGACGCGCGGCCTGACCGACCGCCGTGAGCGTGTCGACGATGGACTTGATCGCCGCGAGGCGCTGGACGAGCGTCTCCCCGGCCACGGTGCCGATCGCACCGAGGATCTCCGTGGTGTCGTCCTGCACACCCGCCACTTCCGACGACAGGTCCGCGATCTCCTGGAAGACCGTGGTCTGGCCCGCGCCCGCCGTTCCGAGCTTGGTGTCCGCGCTTGCAGCCGAGACGCGAGCCGCATCGGCGTCCGCAGCGGCCTCATCGAGGATGAGGTCGAGACGTCCACCGTTCTTCCAGTCCTCGCTGAGGTCGTACAGGCGCTTGCCAGCCGAGCCGGCGGGGTCAGTGCCGTCGATGGCGTCGTCCCAGACGTCCGCGGCGCTCTGCTGAGCGTCGTAGATCGTCTTCAACGCGGCAGCCACCGTGGCCGGGGGCGAGCCACCACCGAACACGGCGCTGACGTCGCCGATCTCGGCCGCGATCCCGTCAACGACACCATCGATGGTGTCGAGCTTGGCCTCGTTCGCGTTGATCTCGGTGGTGAGATCGGACTTGAGGAGCGCGATCTTGCCGAACACGGTAGCCGCAGACGAGGTGTCCGCGGCGAGGCCGATCAGGTCCTCAGCGGCCTCGGAGGCCGCAACGGTCTTGTCGAGGAGGAGGTCAAGACGACCGCCGTTCGCCCAGTCCGTCTGAAGCTCATTCGTGTCCGCGAGAATCGAGGTCACGTTGCCCTGCATGGCACCGATCTCGTTGTCGATGGTCGTGAGCGCACTGTCGATGGCTTCCGTCTCGGTGTGGACCTTGTTGTAGATCGCGGCGAGGGCCTTCGCGACGTCCGCCGGGGCGCTGATGCCGGTGAAGGACTCGGCGCTCACGTCGCCCAGCTCGGTCTTCGCGTGCTCACCGTACTCGAGGGCCTTCTTGAGCGCCGCGGCCACGGTGGCCTTGTTGGTCGTGTTGTTGAAGCCGTGGAGGCCGTTGAGGTCGCTCGCGGCATCGCCGATGCGCTGATGCACGAGGTCGTCGAAGTCGACGGCGAGGTGCGACCACATCGGGATGCGGATGCCCTCACCCGTCACGTTGTCGGACAGCATCGCGTAGTAGTTGTTGGGGGAGCTCATCGCGCCGTCGGGCACGGTGAGGTTGTAGACGCCCGCACCTTCCTCGAACACGGAGGCGGCGTTGGCGCCGCCCGACACTGCGATCTCGACGTCGGCACCGGCCTCGACACGGAAGACCTTCACGGAGAAGGTGCGGCCCGGGCCGAAGGCGCTGCTGAAGGGCTTGATGAAATTGCGACCGACGCGCGAGATGTCGGCGGTCTGGGTGAAGTATGCCATGGGAAAAAATCTCCACTTATTGCGAGCAGGAAGCAGCGGTCAACGTGCTGCGTAGTCAGAGGGCGCTGCTTCTTGTGGCGCGCCGTGTTCGTATGGATAGCGTACACGAGAACACGGGTGGATCAAGAACGACGAAGACGGTCTTCGCGAATTCCGCTCTTGAGGGTCTGGTAGAAACTGAAGAACCGGCTTTCTCCAGAACCAAGCCACTCCATTTCCAGCCGGTGGGCTTCCTCCGGCGAGAGCTGGAACAGCCAGGCCACCCGCTTCCCGTTGCGCTCGATCCCGATCAGCCCGGCGTGATGCGCGAGCAGAAAGGCAGCGAAGGCAATGTTGGCGGTGGCGTACGGGGGCATGACGGACTCCTTCGCACCGGAAGCTAAAACAGAGCACGTACTCTCTGGCTGAGAGTACGTGCCCGCTTTGCGTGCCGGCACACCACGAGTGTACCGACCATCTGCGCCGGCGCTACCCTTCCCCCTTCAGGAGTTGAGGATTCGCTCCAGCTCTTCGTAGGTTTGTTCGTCCGTTCCGCGCTCGAGAAGCGCCTCTCCCGTGACGACCCGGTAGTAGCCCAGGAGGTAGCTATACTCCGCGCGAAGCGCCTTTTCGCGAGCATCGATCATGGTTTGTGCCGCGACCGTCAGCAGGTAGAGGTCGTCGGAGTCGTCGAGCGGCTCCCCCTCTACGGCAAAGAGGCCACGGGCGACGAAGCTACTCATGGAGGTACTTGTGCGCCTTCTTGGCGATCGCGGCCCGCAGCTGCGACACCTTGGAGTCGCTCATCTTCAGCTGCCGCGCGACCTTCCCCGTCGACTTCTCCACCGGGCGGCCGTTGAGCCCGAGCAGGAACTCGAACACCTTCTGCTCGTCCGGGGTGAACTCGTAGGGGTACATCAACCGCAGCATCTCGCGCGACCGGGGTTCCTCGTCGAGGAACGGATCGTTCTCCGCGGCGGAAGCGAGCAGGTCCGGGCGCATCTCCCGGGCCAGCTTCTCCACCGTGCGGACGGAGACCTTCATCTCGTCGGCGACTTCCGTCACCGTCGGCTCCCGCCCCAAGGAGTCGTGCAGCAGCGCCTTGGCCCGCTGGTACTGCCCGATCTTGTGGGCCCGCGTCTCGGTGATGCGGGAGAAGTTCTGGTTCTTGATCACGTACCGCTGAAGGCCGCGCAGCTGGCTGGTGACGTGGGTGTTGATCTGCGCGCCCCGGGTGGGGTTGTACGCGCGCAGTGCATCCACGGTCAGCCGGGTGACCTCGGCCTCGAGCGCCGGCTTCGGAATCGGCACGTTTCCCGCGTACCGGTTCACCTGCTGCCGCATGATCGGCTTCACCGCGCTCAGCAACGGCGCGAGGTGATCCGGGTGCTCGTTGCTGTCCTTCCACGTCTGCCACAGGTGCAGATCCCGCTGCTGGCGGGACAGGCTCGGCGGAGGTACCGGCACCGACGGTTGGGCCGGTGCCGGAGGGAGGGGATCGGCCTTCTTCTTTCGGGCCGCTGCTTCCTTGATGATTTCGTAGGCGTCGCGAAGCGACATGAGGGGCTACCTCGTACCGAAGGCGAGCATGAGCTCGTCGTTGACCTCTTCAGCCGTGCGACCGATCGCACGGTGGCGTCCGCTTGAAAGCAGCCCCGTCGTGGGGAAGGCTGCCACCAGCTGCTCCTCGGTCGCACGTCGCATCGCCGGGACGTTAGCGAAGAGGACCTGGAGCATTTGGCTTGTGCCCTGGTCATTCGACTTTTCGCCGCCGAGGGACAGCGTGGCGTACGCAGAACGACCGGCCACGGGGCCGTGGGCGTCGCGGGTCACGTCGATGGAGGCGCCCTTGGTCGCAACTTCCTCGGCCGGAGCGAAGGGTCTGGCGCCCGCGGGGGTGGGCGCCTTCGCGCGGAGCCGGGCGGAGAGACTGTCGTAGCGCTTGTCGAACTTCGCGTTCGGCGCGCGGGCAGCGGAGAGCACGTCGCCCACCGCGTGTCCTCCCGACTGGGAAGACAAGCCACGAATGTTGTGGATTCCGCGGCCGATCTGCTTGTCCATCAAGTGGGCGGCGCCCGTCATCGCGCCGCCCGCGGCCGCGCCGAGCAGACCACCCTTGAGCGCGCCCCCGATGCGGTCCTCGCTGTCGCTCAGCGCTCCGACCGCGGCTCCGCCCACGCCCAGGGCCGCGGTCGGTCCGACGCCCTTCATGAACTTGTGGGCGGTCCCCAGGCCCTTTGCGGTGGCGCGCGGATCGAGCATGAGTGCTTCCTTCACCGAGGCCATCTTCGCGAGCTGGTCGCGCAGGGGCGTCCGAGACGCCATGCTGGTAGGGAAGAGCGCCGAGAGCTGGGCTTCGTTCCGGCCGACGCGGTCCTCGACCGAGGCCATCTTGTTCACGGGGAGCATTCCGCCTCCGGTTGAGGACTTCGCGTAGTTCTTCAGGGTCGGCTTGAGCTCTTCGTGCTCTTCCGCCAGCTCTTCGATCTTGCGGTCAAGCATCCCAACGCCCGCCCCCACTGCGCCGAGCGCCCCGATCGCCGCCCGCCGGTACTTCATGTCCGGCAGGAGGTGGTTGGCGACCGCCAGGGACGGAAGCCCGCCAAGGATCGCGCGGTGCACGTACGGACGGGCCGTGTCCACCTTGCGCAGGCGCTCTTTCGTCTGATCGGACAGTTCCAGCCGCGGGACGGGAAGAAGCCGGGAAGCGGACTCAGTCATGACGCCTCATGTCCTCCGAGATCACGCGTGGGTTTTCTCAGGAAGAGAGAGAGAGAAGGGAGAGGAGCAGGGATTATCCCCGAACCCCGAACGAGCGTTGGAGCTCAGAGATGTAGGACTGTACCACGCGCCGACGGTCGGCGCGGGGGTCGAGACGCGTGGGCAGATCGGTGACGGTGGCGTTCGTGTTTTTGATCAGGCGGTTCGGGAGCTCTTTCGCGGGGAGGGCACCCCGGTCGTCTCCCGCGTCCGTCTCGAGCTCCAACAGGCCCGTGAGATCGTTGTACGGCCCGAACGCGTTCTTGTGGAAGGCGTGGAGGATCTGGTTGTCCGTCGCGACGGGCCGCTTGGTCGTCTCGTAGATCCACCGCGGTGCCGCTTCCCCGCCGCCCGACATCTCCGAGTACGCGGCGACGACCTTGGTCGCGGCGCCGGCGACCCCGTCGGAGTAGGACGTGGGCGGGTACGCGTCGATGAGGGACGCGCAGTCGAAGAAGGGCCGGTAGATCTTCGCGCCGATTTGGCGGTTGGTGTAGGACTCGGAGAACCAGGGAGGCCGGATGGCATCCTCGAGCGGCAAAAGGGAGTTCTTCTCCGCCTCGATCGCGATCTCATCTATGAGCGGCAGGGCTGATAACAAAGACCGGAAGGACTGCTCGACACTCAAAGACAGCGCCGCCGGATCTGTCGAAGGAGGGGCGGGGGCGTTTCTCGGGACGAACAAGTCATACTCGTCTTCGACCAGCCGCTGAATCTCACCGCCATAGCGGCTAAAGAAACTGCGAAAGTTTTCGTAGGTCCACAGCCCATCAGAGGTGGGGGATCTACCTTTAAAATCCGCCAGAACCTTCTGGATCTCCAGCATGGCGTCAAGGCTGTCCTTTAGGAACGTGATTCGCCGCACTGCCGCATTTTCCGCGGGTTCACGGGCGAGGAACGCCGGGATCACTCCCTGTTCCAGCTCCTTTACGCGCTGTAGGGGGTCCGGACCGAACTGAACCCACGTTCGAATTCCCGTGTAAAAGTCCTGCAACGCGGCCTCGTCCCCATACCCTGGCGCGAATCGCAGCTCCATGTCGGGAGAGCGACGGACGCGCAGGTCCTTGAGGAACGCGTCGTACCGGTCCGGCAGGTGGGGCCGCATGTACGCGAGGTTCAGCGCCGTCGTCCCGCCTTCCTGGGAGAGGGTGTGCGTGACCCCCACGATGAGCCCGAGGAAGTGCGTCGGCTCCGCGTCCTGTGCCGTCACCGGACGGCTCACGACCAGCGCGGGAAATCCGGGGACGACGCGGGGCAGGAACTTGGCCTGCACATTCCCCTGCCGCGGCGCGTAGCGGTACCGCAGGAAGTTGAACTCTGCGGTCTGACGGGCGAGGCGCCGGATCGGGCCGTCCTCCTCCGCGCCGACCGGGTAGGTCGCGCCTCGCTCCTGCTGGAGCTTTGCGTCAAGGTCGTGCACGGAGGCGTAGAACGCGGTGTCGCTGATCCGCTCCATCTTCGGCACGATGCCGGTGAACTTCTCGTGGTCGTAGATGTCGGACTTGATCACGTCCGTGCCTTCCGTACGGCTGGCGAACCCGACGTGGATGCCGCCGCGGCCCGCGTCGGACGCCTTGGTGAACCCCGGCGCAAAGTAGAAGTCGTGGATCAACTGCTGGTAGGGCTGCCCCGACTGCTCCAGGAGGTGTGAGTGGGTCTCGAGCTGGAGACGCGTCGTCTCCATGCGCATCTCGCGTCCGTACTGGAACGAGGTGTACTCCTCGGGAAAGAGGAGGTTGCAGACCGGCGGGGACACGAACCACACGTCGGGACGGAAGATCTGGGTAAAGACACGGTGACGGGGCACTTAGGACTCTCGCAGCGTGTAGAGATTTTGCTGGGCGTCGGCGAGGTCTTCCTCCGCAGCGAGCAGGTACGGATCGTCCCCCGTCCGCCCCTCGTCCTTCGCGGCGGTAAGTGCCGCCTCCGCTGCCTCGACCGCCGCCTCGGCGTCCGCAATGTCCTGCGTGCGCTGGGCATCCGCGGGTTCCAGGGAGCGGGAGAACCCCTCCCCGTAGAGGAAATCCGCGCGCGGTTCCTTGACGCGCTTGCGGTCGATCGACCGCACCTCCAGGTGCAGGTGGGGCCCGCTGGAGGCGCCGGTGCTGCCCGTCCTGCCGAGCACCGTCCCCGCGTCCACGGTGGTACCGTTCTTGGCCAGCGTGTTGTCGCTCAGGTGAAAGAAGGAGAAGATGTACTTCTCGGTGGTGAGCGTGACGTACTTCCCTGCGCCGTCGGTGTCGTTCCCCGTCACGACACGGCCCCGGTAGGGCGCGTAGACGGCGAGCCCGATCGCGGCCCGCAGATCCAGCCCCCGGTGCGCACGGACGATGGGATTTCCGTTTGCATCCCGGAGCGTCGGGTGCCTCCGCTGGCTCATGATCCCGCACGAGACCACGTAGCCGGAGGGAGCCCCCTCCATCGGCTTGCACGGCGGGGCAGTGGTCCCTCCCTCGTCAACGGTGTTGATCAGCGGATCCGTGCCCGTCGCGGAAGGGGTGGCGGCACTGGATGACGCTTCGGGTGCCGGCTCGCTCGGCTGTGTGATCGCGGCGACGACCTCGTCGTTGTACCGCAACGGCTGCTTGACGTAGCGGGCCACGGGGTTGGGGAAGACCCCGTAGAACACCGTGCGCGCGATGAGGTTGATGATCTCGCGAAAGCTGATGATCTCCGACTGCTCTCCCAGCTCCCGCTTGAGGAACCCGGTGATCGCTTGGTCCTTGAACAGCTCGGTCGCGGCGATCCCGTCGTCGGCGATGATCTGGTTCAGCAGCAGGACACGGCGCTCGGAGATCGTCGCCCAGTCATTCAGGCCCCGCATGACCCCCTGCACGCCGCCCGCGGTCTCGAGGATCGCGAAGAGGCCGTCGAGCAGTCCGGCCGGCTCGTCGGTGTTGACGCGGTGCTGGTAGATCGCTCCGTGCTGCGCCATGTCGGAGATGACCAGGTCAAGGGTGCTCCCGGCAAGGGTGTCCGTCGTCGCCTCCGAGGCGGTCACGAACGTGCGTCGCTGCGCGATCTCCAGCAGCGAGGTCGGATCGGTGTACTGGAAGAGGTAGGTCGTGTCCCAGTAGTTGCTGAAGTCGACGCAGTTCAGGATGAGCGAACGGACGCCGTACCCCGCCTTCGTGTAGCTGAGCGCCAGGACCTCGCCCATGAACAGCAGGCGGTACGACTCTTTCTCTCCGCCATAGATACGCGCGTCCTCGTCGAGGTAGAACAGGTGCACCGTCGTGCGGGGAAGGAACTCCAGCCCGCGGTCCGTCGGTACGACCTCGATCTGCGCGGTGGCGCCTGCCCCCTCGCTCGCAGTGACCGAGGCGGAGATGACGGGCACCTCGAGTCCCTCGAGGAACAGGCGCAGGTGGAGACGCTGCCCGCTACCGTACCGACTCATGACGCTCCGCGTTCGTAGGCGGCGGCGGCTTCCGTTCCCGATTCCGAGACGGCAAGTGCCTGTTCCTGCGCGTCACTATCTGACGTTGTACCCGAGTGCCAGCTGTTCGCGTTCTCGCTGCCGCCCTGTGTGGAGCGCGCCGCGTTTCCGACGGCGGAGACCACTGCGGGGGCGATGACGTTGAACCCGAGGCTCAACGCGCCGTAGGCGGCCTTGCCGGCGAGGTTCAACATGAACCGCTGCATGAGCTCCTGCTGGTTCGGAACGCCCGCAACCTGCCCCTCTGCCCACTCCAAAGCCCTTTTATTGCGGTCGATTACGCTGTTACCGGAGCCCACAGAGCGCGTTTGAACAGAGCGCGTGCCCTCTCGCATCGGAGGCTGCGTGATGTACTCGTCGATGTTCCGGTCGAACGTCGTCCGCTCCGCAGGCTTCGGGTAGTAGCCGGAAAGCGGCAAGCGCAGGTTGAGGCCGCGTCGTGCCGAAAATTCCTTGAACTGTCCGTCGCTAAACGAGCCTGCGGCAAGGTTGGCTTCTCCGATCAAACGGACCATGCCGCCCTGGTCGGGGGCGAGAGTGATCGTCCGCCCGTAGAGGAACTGCGTGGCGTCCTCGTACCAGCCCTCAATGTTGTCAACCGCGGATGCGATGGCGCTGCGTACTTTGCCGAGCGCCCCTAATACGCCCGTGAGCCCCTCATTCGCCCGAAAGCTTTCAAGAGCCTGCCGCGCTGCGAGCCCCTTACTCGTGTACGCCGCGGTGTCCGTCTGGTGATAGTTGATTCCCTCGGTGTCGAACGTCGGGAACGCGCGCGTTCCCGGCACGGTCAGGGTGTGGCTCGCGGTGACCCACATGCTGAACTGGAGCTGGACGAGGTGGGGGCTGTCCGCGTTCTTGTTCGTACTGGCGCGGAGGATGTACCCCTCGACGACGTACTCGTCGAAGGTCAGGTACGCCCGCGCGCGCCGATCCGTCAGCTTCGTACCGCGCAGGGTCTCCTGGTAGTTCTCCCACCACTCGATCGTCCACTGGAAGTCCGCCGTGTCGAGCAGGACGGCGCTGAACGTCATGAAGTGCGGCTTCTCGCCGTAGAAGAACCCGTAGGCCGCGCCGAACGTGGGCACCGCCTGGAACTTCTCCTCTTTCTCCTCGGAGACGCCCACCAGGAGGAAGTTGAAGTAACGGGTGCTCTCCCCAACCGGGGCGGTACCTCCCGCAGACGAGTTCTTCAGGGGGATGGCGGTCCCCGCGGTATTTCGGACGGAGAGGGACGCGTAGGTATCCGGCCGCACGACGATGCCTTGCAGCGGCCGACGGACGGCGTCGTCCGTGCCGATGCGGTTGGCGTTCTCGCTGGCCTGGGCCATCGCGCCCCTATCCCCGCCGAAGACGTCAACTTCCTTCGCGAGCAGTCCGGCCATCAGCGCGTCTCCGTGCGGGTCATCTGGCGCCGTACCGAGACGTCCAGCGGGGTGAAGTACGTCTCGCCGGTGACAATCTCCGCCGCCACGGCGCGCATCTGGATCCCGACGAGGTCCTCGATGGTGGGGTGCGGCAGGTAGCGGTAGACCTCGCGACCCGCGGGGCCGTCGACGGTGAAGGTGGTGGGATCAGAGGTGCTCATGGTTGCTTACCTCCCCGGCGGCGGCGGCGGCGATTCTGCTCCTGTACTACCCGCCACGGGCGCCGCCTCGGCGCTCGTGTTCCCGGCCTTTCCGGAAACGCGTGTCTCCAGCGTGGAGACCTGCCCGGCGAGGAGGGTCGTGTACTTCGCGAGCTCGAGGGTCTGTCGGTTGAAGTCGCTGATGGCCGTGAGAGAGCCTTCCGTGGCGGTCATCCCGTAACTCTCGGTACCTCGTGTCAGAAGTGCGGCACGGAGCTTCTTCTCTTCCGTCACATCGATGCTGCCATCCTCCACGCTCACACCGAGACGTGCCAGTTGGTCTTCGGAGAATCCCAAGGCGCCGGCCACGTCCGCGTTTTTCTTCATTCCGCGGATGGATTTGAGCGTCTTGATTCCTTCGGCGCTGGCCTGTCCGAGGGCCCCTTGGGTATAGAGCGCGCCCAAGTTTCCGCTGTACTTCGCCTCGGCCGCCTGCATGAACTCCGCCATCGCGTCGGCGGTATTTCCCGAGCCGCGCAGGGCCACGTCGAGGTTCTTCATCTGTGTCGCCAGCTCGGCACCGATTCCGTCTTCTTTACCCAGGTACGACGAGGTCAGTCCCTGGAGCTGGAGCTGGTTGGACAGCTGCTGCTGGCCCCCCAGGATCCCCTCGACCTTCTTGAAGAGCCCCGTGTCCGCGTCGCTCCGCGCAAGATAGTCAAACGCCCCCCGGGCTGCACTAGACGTGGTCGCGATCCCCTTCTCCTTTAATAGGCGTACGAGCGCATCGTCTCGCGTGACACCGCTCGTCACCTGGGTCAGCGCCTTTTCATTGAGCGCCATCAGTTCTTTACGGCCAAGCTTCTTGCGCCCGAACTCGGCCATCAGGCCAAGACCGCCCGTCTCCTGAAGAGTGTCTAAGGTGTCCTGTCCCGTCTCTAGCACGGAGTAGTCGTCTCCGGACTGGATCGCGTCCTTTAGCGTTGTACGGAGCGAAGACTGCGCTTCTTCCAGAGAACCGTAGTACCCGGTCTCTCCAAGGCGCGCGGCGTCGGCCGTGTACAGCCCCTCCTTCTGGAGGCGCTGATAGAACGCGGCGCGCAATTTCGGATCCGCAGTCAGGACGTCTTGGCCTTTGGCCTTCCCGAACGCGAGCCAGCTGCCGCTGTCCTTAATCTCGAAAGAGCTTAGGGCGCTGCCGGAGGTTGCTCCTTCCGCACCAAGCGCATTCTTATAGGATGAAACGAGGTCGTCCATAATCGCCGTCTCGGGGCGGTAGTACTTCATGCTCAGCGTGTCAGAGAGGGGCACGTCTTGAAACTGAGCGGAGCCGCCCGCCATGGCTTCGGTGGCCATGCGGATGGCCTGGGAGTCAGCCATTCCCGCGCCCGTCAGATACGGGACAAGCCCGGTGGTAGCGTCGACCGAGCCCGTACTGCGTCCCTGTGCGAGATTTATGATCGCTTCGTTCCGGGTCTTCTCGTCGGAGCCAACGCGAGTGCGCCCGAAGACGGTGTTTCCGATGCGCTCGGAGGTCTGCCCGAGCGAGGTGTAGACGGCGGCGCCTGCCTCCTCCGCATGCGCGAGCGTCATGTTGTACGCCTGCTGTTTCGCCTTGCTCAACACCCCCTCGAGGGACCGGTTCTCGCGCATGTCGATCTCGTACGCGCGCTGCTGAAATTCGCGCTGGAGGTCTCCCTGCACCTCGCCGCGGATCTTCTGGCTCTCCTTCATCAGCTTGACCATGGACTCGGCCGTCTTGCGGTCCAAACCGATGAGCCGCTCGCTCATGAGCTGGACGAGGTTCTCGGGGTCCATGTCACCGAACTTGTCGCCGGCGATGGACTTCATCATCAGGGCGGTAGCCCCGCCCGCGCCCTCGGACTTCATCAGCCCGGCGGCGATATCGGGGTTCTTCGTCACGAACGAGAGCTTGGCGTCCCGGCTTCCGAGGCGCTTCTGGCCCTGGGCCACGAGGTTGTTGATGTCGATCTCACCGGACTGGAGCCTGGCCACGAGGTCGTTGTCGATCCCGCCCGTGAACTTGCCGTCCTTCATCTGGCCGATGGCGGCGAGCATCGCCTGCCCAACCCCGGTGTCGTTGTAGAAGCTGGTCAGCCCCCCGGTGACGTTCAGGCCCATCTGCTTGGCCGCGTCCGCGGCGTTCCCGGTGCCCGTGGCGTCCATCATCTCTTCCGCCGACAGGACCTTCATGCGCTGGGCGGCGGTGAGCTCCTCGTAGACGTTGGTGGCGGCCGTCGCGCCGGCCTGTCCGCCCATGCCGCGGCCGCGCGTCGTGTTCGCCCCGCCGTACTGCATCTCCATGAAGCCCTGGTTCGACAGACCGTTGGCCTTCGCTACGCCCATGCGCCGGGTGTTCCCGAGGATGTCCGCGCCGGTGTAGAACCCGGCGCCGCGCATGGCGCCGAAGACCCCCGAGGCCTCCTCCAGGGTCGTCCCCAGCGTCTTCGCCATCGAGCGGACGGCGGTGACCATGTCCTTCATCTTCTTCGAGATCTGCTCGGCGTCTCGGACCCCCTGGTTCATGCCGAACTCGTTGAACCGGCCCATGACCCCCGTGATGTCCTTCATGCTGGCGAAGGGGTCGTCCTTGTCGATCTGATGCGCCATGTGCATCATCCCGCTCATCTGGCCGTAGGAGAAGCCGCGGCCGCCGATGCCGGTCCCGCTGGCGAACCCGTTGTTCGCCGCCATCATCGAGTTGAAGCGCGCCTGATGCTTGGCTCCGTCGTACATGGAGCCGAGGCCCTGGGTCACCGCCATCGCGCCGAGGGTGATGGGGTTGAGCATCGCCGCAGCCCCGCCCATCACGCCGGCGGCGCCGACACGCGCAAAGCCCCCCACGCTCCCCAGCGCCGTGCCAAACCCGCCCGCGGCGCCCATGGCGGTGGTGGACCCCATGAACGCGGCCGTCGTGGGATCCAGCAGGGACGCGCCGAGGAGGAGTTTCGAGCCCGCGACACCGGCGGCCTGCCCGGCCAGCGCGGTCATGCCCAGCTGCTTGGCGCCCCAGCCGACAGCCTGGCCGCCCATCTGCGCGAGTCCGGCGCCCATGGAGACGGCGCCGATCCCCGCGGGGATGCCGCCCATGAGGCCCATCGCGCCGGCCTGCGCGTAGGAGGCCCCGTACTGCGACATCGGAGCCGGGGCGTACGTCCACTGCGGCGGATACGCCGAGACCCCGGGGGCGGGGCCGTACCCGGGGCCGTAGAGAGCGGGGTTCATCGGACGGACCTGCGCATGGGCAGCAGTCTAACAGGGTTTCGGGGGTTTCCCTCTCTGTCTAAAAACGAGCCCAAAAAGAGGCATAAGTATGATGAACCAACAAATGGAGGTTTCATGATTCTTCTTCTTTCCGCCGGGCTCGGCGCGATGGCCGGCCTCGGGCTGGCGAAGTCCGCCCCGTCGGTGACGGGGACGGCCGTTGAGCTGTTGGGGCTTCCTCAGCTCTTTGCGGAGCACCACAACAACCTTGCCGCTGCGGAGAAGCAGCGGCGCCTCCGGGAGGTGGCGGACGTGATCACCCGGCTGAACGAGGCCCCATCCGCGGAGGATAGGGCGCCCCTTCAGGAGGCCCTATACGGGCTCGGCCCGGATTTGCTTGCCTCCACAACAACCTTGCCGGAGGCGGCGCAGGCGGGCCTCCGGGCCCTCTACGGGGCGGCGCTCGCCGTTGCCCCGGTGGAGGTCCCGCTATACGGGACGCTCTTGCTCACGGCCACGGAGGCCCGGGGCTGGCAGACGTTCGCCTCGCGGTCGGCCAGCCCCGACCCGGTAGTGCGGGAGGCGACCTGGTCGCGCCTTCCGTATTACCTGTTCGTGCTCGCGGGCCGCAGTAAAACGCGCCAGCCCGCGCAGTAGGGGACGGGTAGAGGAGAGCCCCCAGGAAACTGGGGGCTTTTCTTAGCCATAAGCAAGATGGAGGATCCACCTATGCTTTCTGTTCTTCTCTGCCCCATCTGCCGCCGCGCGATGGCCCAGATCGCTACCGGCCTGCACCAGTGCGGCCACTGCGGCTACGGCCCCTCGCTCCAAGGACACCGCGGGTACTGGGCGGTCTTCGACGTGTTCCTGCTCGGTGACTGCATCCACGCCACGTCGATCCGCTACGACAGCGACCTGTACATCATCAGCCGGCTCACCTGGCGGGTCGACGCCGACGGCCGGGCGCTCGGCAGTCGCCACTTCCACGAGGAGCTGATCGACCGGCTTCCCGGCGATCTCGTCAACGACCTTCCGCTCCCCGTGGTCATCCTGTCCAAGGAGAAGTGGGAGCTGCCGGAGAACACCCCGCCGCTTCGGCACCAGATGTTCAGCGATCCGCGGGGGGCGAAGACATTCGCCCTGACAAGCGGGCCACCAGGTAAGTCCGCAACAGTGCTCGTTCCGAGCGTGCCAGGGGCGAGTTACCCGTCCCCTTGAACACCGTGTCGAAGCGGTCGAGCTCTTGCTCGACCGCTTCCTTGCGGGCGGCCGGCGTGTCCGGACCTGTGTAGTGCAGCGCGATCATGGGCTCTCTTTCTTAGAAGGGCGCATCCAGTCTGCCCGCTTCCAACAGCGTTCAGCTTCGGCCCTGGATGCCCGGCCTAACCCGCTGCTGCTCCAACATGAACGACCATGCGAGGGAGGACCACCGGCGGGATTTCGGGAACAGGAGGTCCCTCGCCCCGTCAGTGTAGCGGATTTATCCGCCAAAGATAAAGGCCCCTTGGGGAATATTCGGCGTCGTAACCGCGGCCGCCGGAAGGGGCGCCGACGGCGTGAGAACCGGAAGGGGCGGGAGGGGTGGTTCCACGTCGGCGTTCCGCCTTTGGAGGAGCTGCTCCTTCCGCGCGAGCATCTGCTCCCGCGACGCGAAGACCTCGGCCTCCGGGATGCCGTGCTCGTTCAAGACGTGCCGGACGGCTGCGAGGGTCACGTCCATCTGCTCCATCGCAGACCAGAGCTGCTCGTGCGCTCCCCACATCCGGACGACCACGTCCTCGAGCTCCGCGAGCTTGTGCTCGTAGGACTGGCAGGCGTAGGTCAGGTCCTTGACCTGCTCCTTCGCCGTCTCCGCCGTCTCCCGCGCGCTGACGAGGGAGGTCCGGATCGAGATCTTTCGCGTGGGGCTACCCATCGTACCGCTCCGTCAGCGCGGCCTGCGCCGCCTTGTTCATCTCCTGCGCGCTCTCCTCGAGCTCGCAGGCAATCTCATCGAGCATGCGCTCGCCCACCGGAGCGTTCTCACAGGCCAGCTTCTTCTGCGCCTGCCCGGCGTCCCGGGGGAGGTAGTACGTCCGGAGGTAGTTGGAGAGAGCCGCGTTCACGGCGGCGCGCTCCTTGAGATCACGGATCTCGCGTAGTGCATCCGCAAGGGTACGGGATTTCGTCATGCGATCCCCCGTATCTCAGCCTGAAAAATGCACAAGAAAAAAGGGATAACCTCTATGCCTGGAAAACTCTCCCCGCGTGAAGTGGAGGAAGGCTGGCCCACGCAACGAGAAAGAAGTACGGGCTCACCCGGGCGAAGCGGACCCTCCGTCCAAGCGGGTGATTTTTTTAGCCCTTGAACCGGTCGAACACCGCTCCGGTCGGCCGCACCGCGGGGACGTCCTCACCGGTGGTCATCTCCTTGAGGTATCCCCGGATGTGCTTGCACTGCCGCTCGGGGCTGCCGGTTGGTTGCACCGAGCGCACGTAGCGCCAGTCGCCACAGGTGCAGCCAAGCTCCGGGCCACCGCGGAGCCGCTTGATCGTGTACTCCTGCCCCCGATCGCCGGTGACGGTGGCCACGGGCGCACCCGTGGTGAGTCGGTGCATGGCGTCGACGTGGCGAAGCAGCTTCGGGTCGGTGCGCGGGTCCTTTGCCAGCGTGGCGACGAAGCTCTTTCGCCGAACGTCCTCGGGGAGCTGGTCCCACTTCGTCCGCGGATCGATCGCGCCGAAATGCGCGTCCACCTTCTTCTGCGCGCGCATGTCCTCCTTCGAGCCGGGGCGGGCCGCGTGCTTCTCGACGTAGTCGCGCGTGATCCGGACGAACCTGTCCTTTCCCACCTGCTGTTCGATCTCCCGCAGGTACTTCCCGTCCGCGAGCCGCGTCTGGATGGCCATCTTGATGTCCGGCCACATCGGGGTGCCACGTTCCCGGGAACGCCGGGCCACGTCGAGGATCCCGCGCAGGTGCGGGGTGGCGAGGTGCAGGACCCGGTCCGCCTCAGCGACGACCCCGGGATGCTTGACGTGCCCTTCCGGAAACCCCTCGACGAGCACCCGCTTGCCCGCGCGGTGGGCCTCGAGGACCGCGGCCGTCCGCTCCGCGCGGACCCGCACCTTCTCCTCCTTCGACAAAGAGACGTACTTCCCGTCGACGACGCCCCCGGTGTCCGTCCCCACCACGAGGTCGTAGTGGGGGGCGAGCTTCCGGGCCAGCACGCTCTTGCCTGCCCCCACGGAGCCGGTGAGGAGCGTGATGTGCGCCAGCTTCTCCCGCAGCATCAGCCGAACCTCCCGCCGAGGATGGGGGCGCTGCTGGTCTTGGTGGCCGACGGCACGAACGCGTCGCAGGTGAACTTCTCGCTCACCGAGGCTTTGAACTTCGTGCAGTACAGCGAGGCGTTCGGGTACTTCTGGGAGGCCAGGCACGACTCGCACGACAGGAGCTTGTTGTCCTGCGGCCGATAGTTCGGGATGGCCATCTTCGTCGCGATCTTGTTCATGCGCGATAGGATACCGCACCCCCGCAGGTCACGCATGCACCCTCGAATCCTTTCGGCCTTCGTTGACGAACTCGCCAAGATCGCCGACGTGAAGACACCCCTCCTCCCCCACCAGGAGCGGGTGGTGTCCCGTATCTCTGCCAAAGACCAGCCCGGCCTGGTCGTGGCCCACGGACTGGGATCTGGCAAGACCCTGACGTCCATCGCCGCGCAGGAGGCCCTTGGGATGAAGGGGACGGTCGTCACGCCGGCGGCCCTCCAGGCGAACTACGCCAAGGAGAGGACCAAGCATCTCGTCGGGAAGACGCAGAAGGCCGACATGGCCTCGCTCGAGAACGTGGCGCGGAAGGGCACAGCCCCCGCGAACCCGCTGCTGATCGTCGACGAAGCGCACCGCCTCCGGGAGCCGAGCAGCAAGGGAACAAAGGCCGTGCGGGAGCTTGAGGCGCAGAAGCGCCTTCTCCTCACCGCCAGTCCCTTCTACAACCACCCGGCGGATATCGCGCCGCTGGTGAACATCGCCGCGGGGAGCAAGCAGCTGCCGGAGGACCGTACGGGCTTCGAGCACGCCTACCTCGAGCACGAGACCGTGTCCCCTGGGATTCTGCAACGGCTCTCGGGGGTCAAGCCGGGCACCCGGGCTCGGTTGGCGGAGGGGAAGAAGGGGGCGCTTCAGAAGGTTCTCGGCAAGTACGTCGACTACCACCCCAGCAGCACGGAGAACTTCCCGCGGGTCGTGCGCGAGGACGTGCCGGTGGAGATGACGAAGAAGCAGCTCCAGGTCTACGAGAGCCTCATGGGAGAGGCGCCCTTCTGGGTACGCAGCAAGGTCCTCGCCGGTCTTCCGCCCAGCAAGCAGGAGTCCAAGCAGCTCAACGCCTTCCTCTCCGCCGCGCGCCAAGCGACGAACACCACTCGGCCCTTCCACAAGGACCCCGACCAGGCGCCGGAGGAGCCGAAAATCCAGCGCGCGTTCGAGGAGCTCCAGAAGACCCTGGACGCCAACCCCCGCGCCCGCGGCGTTGTGTACTCGAACTACCTCGACGCCGGCGTCACCCCCTACCGGGAGCGGCTCGAGAAGGCGAAGATCCCCTTCGGCGAGTTCACCGGCGAGATGCCGAAGGCCAAGCGGGACCAGCTCGTACGGGACTACAACGAGGGCAAGCTCCGTGCCCTGCTGATCTCCTCCGCCGGCGGAGAAGGCCTCGACCTCAAGGGTACCCGGCTGATGCAGGTGCTCGACCCGCACTGGAACACCGAGAAGATCCGGCAGGTCGAGGGCCGCGGCGTCCGCTACAAGAGCCACGAGCACCTGCCGGAGGAGGAGCGCGAAGTCCGCATCCAGCGGTATCTCGCGACCCGTCCCCGCTCGGGCATCCTCGAATCCCTGCGCCTCAAGAAGCCGGGCAAGAGCACGGACGAGTACCTCGCCCAGCTCGCGGGGGACAAGGACCGGATCAACGACGAGTTCCGCGCGCTGCTCGCGGCGCCGCATAAGACGGCCTCCGCCGACGACGGGGTGGCCACGAAGACCGACCCCGCACTCTGGGAGCGGATGAAGGCGCGCGCCACGGCGAAGATGGGGGGCAAGCACTCCGCGCGGGCCATGCAGCTGGCGACGAAGCTGTACCAGGACGCCGGCGGCGACTACGCCGGCAAGAAGCCCGCGGCGGCGTCCAACAAGATGGTCAAGTGGACGAAGCAGGACTGGCAGACCCGCCCCGGTACCCCGGAAGAAGCCGAACGCCCCGACGGCCGCACGGCCCGCTACCTCCCCAAGCGGAAGTGGGAGTCCCTGTCCGAGGACGAGCAGCAGGCCACGGACCGCAAGAAGCTCGACGCGAAGGAGCAGTTCGTGGACAACACGCGCGCCGCGCGGGTACGCGGCGACGCGAAATACCACGGGTAACTACGCGAGCAGGAGCGCCTTGAACCGGGCCTGTGCGGACGCCCCGTTCGAGGTGTCCTTGATGATGTTGGCCAACGGGTAGATCGTCATGCCCTTGAGCTCGCGCGCCTTCTGCATGCCGTAGGCGTCCCGCATCATCTTCACCCGGATGTCGTAGGGCGCGTACTTCACGTAGAGGTCCGCGTTGCCCTGGAGCTTGAGCCACCACTCCTCGAGGATCGTCGCCGCCCGGTCCATCGAGGTGCGGAAGAAGGACGAGTCCCCGATGTCGGTGACCTTGTGGCGGGCGAAGCAGTGCGGGCAGACCACCTGCCCGTCGAGCCCGACCAGGTCGCCAGAGATGAAGTTCCCGCAGCCCATGGGGTTCTTCACGCCCACCACGTCGAACGGCCGCGGGGCGTCCCGGTGCCGCTTGCAGATGAACATGCACTCGTCCCCGCCCCCGTGGAGGCGCTTGCCCGACTCCCACACCGATAGCGTGTAGGCCACCGGCTTGTGGTCCGACCGCTCGGACTGGAACCACAGCTGGATCTTGTAGTCGCCGCGTGTCGCCATCTCTGCGGCGGTCTTCTCGGACTCGGCCGTGGTGTAGGCCTCGATGCGAGCCCGGAGCTTCTCGGCGTTCTCGGTCGTGGTCACAGCGTCTCCTTCAGCATCTGGCCCTTGTCCCCGATCGACGTGACGATCCCGTTCTCGACGAACGCTTTTTTGCGCGTCCGCCCCGGGGCGTTGCGGTCCGTCGTCCCCGGCAGCGGAATGGTGATGATCTCGCGCTGGCTTCCATCCTCGGAGACGGAGATCCGGCGCTGGAGGCGGTGCACCTTGTTCCCGGCCGCCGGCGCATCGAACACCGCGGACGGCGTGGACGGAACGGGGGCGGGCGGCGGGCCGAAGCGCTTGGCGAGCGCCTCGTCGCAGGCGGACACCGCCTCCTCAAGGTCGCCCCAGAAGAGGAGCACCCAGCAAAACGTCGGGTTCCCGTCCGCGTCGAGGTAGTACTCCTTGCGGATCGACACGCCGAAGGATGCGTCGTCCATCTCGTGGGGGATCTTCAGCAGGCGCACGACCAGCGTGCTCCACCGCTTCTTGTCCAGGACGCGGACCAGCACCTTGTGCATACCTCCGCCGTCCTGCGTCTCCTCGGAGATCAACTCGAGGACGTTCGAGCGTTGGATGCTATCCGCGAACATGGTCGCCCCCTTCCCACAGCAGCTGGTCGATGGCGTCGTAGATCTCGGGCAACCCGGTCGTTTCCGGATCGCTCGGCTCGGTCTCCCACGACGACCAATCCTCGTTCTCCTCCCCCTCCTCGCTGAGGGCGGGGTCAATCACTCCTTGGAGGGACATAGGACGCACAGCTCCATATCGGCGATGAGCTCGCCCAGGCCAGATCCACAGACGGCCAGGCACCCTGCCGGAACATCGGGATCCTCGTAGATGGGAAGATGGAAGCTCTCCTCGAGCTGGAAGACCCCGTCCGGAAAGACCCAGCGGGTCGCCTCCGTGATCCGGTTGCACAGCAGGAACTGGGCCGGCATCTTCTCCTGTGCACAGGTGCGGAAGGCGGCCAGCACCGTCTCCAGCGTCGTCCGCCCCTCCCGGTCCTGCACGAGGATGCGGGCGTTCTGCCGGGCGAAGGCGAAGGGCGCGGTGAACACCTCGCGCTCGGCCTCGGCGATCGAGAGTGGCACCATGCGCTCCACCCGCAGCGGCTCTCCGCGGGTGTACGTCAGACGCGCGATCCGGTGGGTCCGGGAGAACGCCATGCGGACCTGGTCGAGCAGGTCCGAGACGCGCGCCCCCGGAAGGGACACGGTTTCGGTGACCCGGACCTGGGCTTCGATTTCAGGCGTCATCTTCCGCCTCCCGCTTGAGCAGGCGACGGATGAAGTCCTCGATGAGCTGACTCATGTCCAGCTTCCGTCGATCGGCGTAGCGGCGGAACCGCTCCTTCAGATCGGCGTCAACGCGCAGCTGGAGGCGCTCGTCCTTAGTGGCCATGGTGTCCTCAGAACCGGAACTCGTTGTCCTTGCCAAGCGTGCCCGCCCCCTCCACGAGGGCCAGCACGTCGTCCACGTGGAGGAGGAAGACGTCTCCGGGATGCCCGGCGCCGTAGAGCTCTCCCACGCCCTGCGCGTAGCGCAGGAACCCGCGGAACAGCACCTTGTCGCCTACCCCGATGCCGTGCGCGATCACCGCCTTCCGGCTTCGCGGCCGGTAGAGCGGGTGGGCGGCGACGACCTCGGCGACGCCCTCGCCCGTGACCTTCTCGTTCGGATCCACCGGCAGGAGGATGTGCCCGGAGGAGAAGGTCTGGGGGCAGAGGCGACACAAAAGCCAGCTGGTCTGCGGACGCGTCTTCTCGAACGTGAGACTCATGCCGACTTGAACTCGGGCAGATCGTCGTCCCCGGCCGCCGGGGCGGCCTTGGCCTTGGTCGGCGCCGCGAGCGCCGGCGCCGGGGCCGCGGAGGTCTTCGGGTTGCCGTCGGCGTCGAACACCTTGTCCGCGGGGAGCGTCTCGAGCTGGTCCTTGACCCAGCTCGGGAGAACGCGGAGGCGCTGGGGATCGGAGAGCGCGGCGATGGACTCGGCGTAGAACATGTCCGTCCCACACCGCCAGAGGATCAGGCTGCGGATCTGGCCGTCCTTGTCGACGACCTGCACCTGCTGGATCTGGACGTCAGCGACCGCCACCACCTTGCGGCGGAGCGTCGGATGGAACTGGGCGGTCAGCGTCGGGCTGTTGACGGGCATGGGTACTCCTTTCGGGGACGGGAAGAAGCCCGGAGATTCCGGGCACGATGCGCACCGGCGACACACAGCCGCAGGTACGGGTGAGCGATTCGGTCAGGAAGTCCGCGGTCACCCGGATGGGCACGCCGCAGCAGGGGCAGTTGTCGTTCAGAGAGCCCATCTCCCGCATCGGCGGAAGATGCTCGGTCGGGAGCATCCAGCCCTGCGCCTGAAGGGCGGCGATGACCAGGTCGAGCTTGTACTCGAGACGGAGGAGGGCCTCTTGGCTCACAGGTCGTCCTCGTCCCCGTCATCCCGGTAGCGGGGCCCGGCGGCGAGCCGCAGCGGCGTGTCGTCGTCGATCTCCTCCGCCGGGCCCCCGTACGCCGTCGGTGCCGTCGCCGGCGAAGACGCGTTGCCGTCCGCGGCCTGCACGAGCGAGACGAACTGCGCCTCGGACAGGGGCATGTCGAAGGTACCGCCGTCTGGACGGGCGAAGCGGGCGAACAGGGACACGTCCCCGGTCAGGTAGCGGATCTCGCCGTAGGCGATGAGGTTCATCAGGAACTCCTGCGCGGTCGGAAGTCTTTGAGGACCCGGCGGATCTTCTCTTCCTCAGAGGTGGCCGGGGTTTTCTGCACGTTCTTCAGCGAGACCGTGGGCTTGGTGTTGATGGGGGTGAACCGGATCTCGGGGACCTTCTGCCACTTGTCCAGGGCGTCACGGAGCTTGTGCTCCTTGTCCACCGTCTCGACCCGAAGCACCGTGTCCCGGTACTCCTTGAAGGCGTCCAGTGCGGCATCCCCGCCCAACGCCGCCTGGGCCTGGGCGCGCGCGCCCGCGACCTGCAAGCTCTGCCGATGCCGCCACACCACGAGGTAGAGGACTTCCCGCAACGAGCCGTGGGGAGGCGGCCCGCTCGTGGTGTCGTAGAGCACGTTGGCGCGTGCCCATCCGAGCGGGGTCCTCAGCCATTTCCCAAGGTTTCTGCGGTGAGCGCCTTGTTCACGCGCTCGACGAACCACCCCATGTTCTGGACGAGGAGCCCGAAGACCGCCGAGGGGAGCTTGCGCACCCGCCCCAGCCGCTCCTCCATGTTCTCCGGGAGGACCGATCCGTCCCGTCCGCAGGTCGGCGGCCACTTCGAGTCGTTGATGGCGTCGACGTAGCAGGCCAGGCTGCACTCGTTCATCAGACGCAGGAACTGGCGCTGGGTCAGCTCCTTCTGCTTGCCGATGTACACGTCCACCCAGCCCTCTTCGTACTCGGAGACGGAACGGAAGCGGACCTCGAGCTTGCCGGGGATGATGGGGATGGCTTGCGTCATCTCTCCTCCGGAGAGAAGGTACTGCCCGATGTCGAGCGGACGCAGGCGGGCCTCGAGCGCCGTCCGGACGGCGTCTTCGCTGTCCGGTGCCACGGCCTCCGCGCGTTCCTCCGGGACGGGAGCCCGCTCGGGGGCCTTGGCTGCCCGCTCTTCCTGCGCCACCTTCCTCTCGGCCTCGCGTTCCAGCACCTGGCCCAGCCCCTGAAGGCCCTGGATCGTCTTGTCCGACAACCCGCTCGCTCCCGGCTTGCGGGGAGCGAGGTCCTCGGCCTTGGGCGACGCCATGCGCCCCTGGTCGAGCTGGTCGAACCGGGGCGTGTTCTCGAGGGGACCCGGACGCGGCTGTGCTCGTTCCTTCGCGCGCTCGATCACCTTTCGGTAGGAGGGCGGGCCGCCGGCCTGGGGGTCCTGGAACGTGGTGGTCTTCGTCGTCATTCGGGGCGTCCTCGTGCTTTGCGTCGGTAGATAGGATCCGTGGGCGTGAACGAGGGTGGCTCAGTGCCCGGCGGTGCGGCGAAGGGGCCCGGAAGCCCGTCCGGAGGGCGCTCCGTCACCAGCTTGGAGGAGACGGACGCCCACGGCACGGTGTGCTTGCACGCACGGCAGCGCCGCGTGGCCACGCCTCCCATGAGCGGCGCGAACACGTACAGCTGGTCCGAGCCGCACTTCGAGCAGGTGGGATTCCGCGCGGAACGCTTGACCCCCGCGATGGCGTCCACGACGGCATCCGCGAGGGAGCGGTCGCGGGGGCGCGGGGGCGGGATCGACTTCTCTGGCGGAGAGGGTTCGGGCTCTTCGAAGGCCAGATCGTCGAACGGCAGGTCGTCGTTCATGCCCGTCCCTGTACTCACATGCAGGAGTACACGTCAAGGCGCCGGGGCAACAATGAGGGTGCGAATCTTGAAGGTTTTTTCGCAGCCCTCATTTCGGCACTTCCACATCGAGAGGTTTTCCTTCGCCAGAAAGCCGCCCCGCGCGGTCTTCTTCGACTGGCAGTGCGGGCACACCGCGGGCACGAGGATCTTCATCCTTTCCTCTGGTTCCACGCGGTCGAGAGCGCCGCGAAAAAGGGGTTGGTCGCCTTCTCACGATCGAAGGCATCGAACCCCTTCTCGAGCGTGGTGAGGGTCTGGAAGGCGTCGGCGTACCGCACGACCGGCGCCGCGGGCTGGGGGAACCGCGCCGCGCGCAGGGTCTTGCGGCGTTGATAGGCGTACTGGGGGGTCATGAGGTCTCCAGGCTCTCGCGGAGCAGTTCCGGTAGGCGGTCCGGGTACGCCCGGCTCCGCCTCGCCCACTCCGCTGTGTTCTGGGGAGTGGACAACACGTACTGTACGCCGCCACCCCACGAATCCCCTACCACGTGCGAGAACGACCCGTTCGGGTAGGGCAAGTTGTCCAACGCGCTGGTCTTCTTGGCCACCAGGATCCGTCCGGTCGCCGCGGCGAGAAGGGCTCCCCAGTGGGGCTGTCCCAGGTCGGCGTCGGTCGGGGCCACGAGCATGGAGCTTCGATCGGCCACCTCGATGTCGGTGCCCAGCACCGTCACGCCCCGCGCGGAGAGCGTGGAGTAGATCGGCCACGGCTGCATCGTGCGATCTCGGTACTCGAGCACGGCCATCAGGGCGCGCTGGGCCTCGGCGCCCGTCCGCAGGACGCCCACGGCGGCTTTCTCCGGCAGAGGCGTTGGAGAGGGAGACAGGAACGGGCCCGGGATCAGGCGGTTCCGTACCAGTCCCGCCTCGGCCAGCGCCTGCGCTGCCTCGGAGGAGTAGCAGAACGCCCGGCGGACACGGGCCAACTTCGCGCGCAACGGCGAGGTCCGGCCCAGCTCGTAGGGCGTGCGGTGGTCCAGGAACACGGGTAGTCCGGGCAGCGCGAGCATGGCGAAGAGCTCCAGGCCGCGGACGAGGAGCGCGTCCACCGTTCGCAGGTGCCGGGCCATGGCCGTGTTGAGCTGCTGCGGGGTCATCCCCGTCGCGTCCAGCACCACCGGCACGAG
>Ga0181358_1000011_pt1 | contig 88187 bp, 80 predicted proteins | sample Fa13VDMM110SD_FD_130096 | JGI IMG/M metagenome (GOLD analysis project Ga0181358, IMG submission 130096) | Freshwater viral communities from Lake Michigan, USA - Fa13.VD.MM110.S.D | ecosystem: Environmental > Aquatic > Freshwater > Lake | place: USA: Michigan | collected 2013-09-24 | reverse complement strand
GTTGATTCAGATGAACCACCACAAGATGTTAGTCCCAAACCAAGGATAACTACTAAAGAATAAGATAGATTTTTCATAATTTTTAAAATTTGTTTATTAACGACTTTAATGATAATTAACATTTTTTAAGAAGTCAAATACTTTTTTTTATAAAAATGTTTGGGAGTTACGTTCCTTTTATTACCTTTGTAAAACAAATGAAAAACATAAACGTAAAAACCACACATATGAAAAGAGTAATCCAAAGCCCTGTAGTTCTAATTCCAACTTGGTTTATCGCCATTTATATCGTTGGATTAATATTAAGTGTTATTTTTACCCAAAGTTAGATTTTTTTAAAAAAGTGCTTGACAAGTGAAATAAAATACTTAACTTTGTCAGACAATAATTCAGAAAGTTCTTTAAAATATTAGTTACAGAAACAGTCTAGGTCCGTAGGGCTACTGTTGTATGTGAGGAAAATGACTACGGGACTCCTTCGCATTTAAAGTGTAAGTGAAACATATTACCGCAACGGTTATAGTAACAAAAAAAATTCAGAAAAGAGGTCTAGTGTGAACCTGACTAAATAGTATGACTTCGGTCATCGTTTTTGCGAGTCTGTAGCACATTCTGAATATTAAAATATAGTGGGATAGAGCAGAGGCGGCTCGCAAGGCTCATAATCTTGAGGTCACAGGTTCGAGTCCTGTTCCCGCAACTAGTGAACCGTTTTATGGTGGAATCGGATTAAGCCACCTAAATTTTTCGGGATAAAACAAAAAAGAAAAAAAATAATGTGTTCGGGGGAGTTTTGTTTAATATTTTGGCTCTTGTTATATGTTTCACCCCCCTCACCCGTGAAACCAAAAAAAAAGACCACCTTTTAAAAAGTGTGAGCAGATATGATAACCACACCTTTCGTTTGAGGTTAACTAAAACGAAAAAAAAATAGGTTTAGTCACCTATTTAACACATCCGTCGAGTGGTCGAACGATTCGAGTTAATTGCTCACTACAATGAAACTTGGGTTTATTGGAAACCCAACCACATAACCAATAGCCAATAAGGGTTGTCACTTCGGTGATGACCCTTTTTTCGTTTATACAATATTTATACCATATGAACTTACAAGAAAACATACGTAGGATAAAAGAAATGATGGGCGTTAATGAATCTTCTTTTTTACGTAGAAGAGTTGATATTACTTTGATAGATATTGAGTTCGCCGACTACTTAAATTACATGTCTGATAACTTTTTAAGTAGACTTAATGATGGTAGGGAGATAAATTTTGATGATTTTAAAAGACGTATAATTGATGGTCTTATGGATAGTTATCACGGTGAATTATCAAATTGGGGTGAAAACGAATTTCCATATGATGAGATATATGATTTCTTATTAGAAAGATACTTACCTAAAATCAGAGAAAGATTTAATAAAATAATTAATTTTCATAATTAACTATTAAATGAAAAAAACCCCACTCTCCGAAGAGAATGAGGTTTAGAGGTGGAGATGCGGGGTGCCGCCCCCCGGTCTTGTTCACTTTGGTAATTAAGGACTACGTAAATAGGACATTGGTTTTCTAACCAATCCGAAACTTCACAATTCCCTTATTTTTAAAGTGGTTCGGTTTACTGAGAACTAATCCTCCACTTGTTTCTTTTTAGATAGAAACCACACCTTTTGCAAGTACTTCTGTTCCTAGGTTGTATGTACGCCGACCCGTTGTAGTTTCACCTTAGGCTACTGCTACTGTTTCAGAAGTACGAACAAGTCCTACTGCTGAAAGTTTGTTGATTACGTTGCCGTATATCGGTTTAAGTCAGTTTTACAAGGTTAACTCAGCCTCGTTACGCCCTTAATTAGCAACCGTGCCAATCAATGCTATGTCACCCCCAATATTTTAAAGAACTTGATTTCTTTTACAAATATACGAATGTTTTCGGAAAAACCAAAAAGAATTAATATTTATCAATAAAAATTTATGACAAGTGAAGAACTCGACGAGGGTAGGAACGTAATCCTTGAGAATGATAATTATATTTTTATGGAGATTCTCAATTCACAAACTGCGAAATATTATGGAACTGAGTACATTGCAAAAAATTGGGCGAGAAAATTCAGAGATGGTAATTTATATTTTTTAATTGACAAAAAAACCAAAGAGAATTCTCTTTGGATTCAAATTCATAATACTAGTAGTATTGAAATTGAAACTTTTTATGGGGAGGTCCTCACTTTATCTGACCTTTTAAGAAACTATTCATTTTTAGAAAAATATATAATGGATAAACTAAATCCATTTGATATGGGCCCTTATTTTGCTTTAAAAGCAATTACTCAAGGAACCCCACCTGAAAGTGATTGGGCAATGAGTCGTGTTGACGACTTGATTAGTAATTTCAAATACATTAAAGGAAATCCAAGAAACTCAATTGTTACATTAAAATTTGATAATCACGAAGATTATTTTAGAACATTTGATGTAAGTGATGATACGATATGGGTTTTTAATATTCTTTTTAATTCTTACGGTGAAGGATTTGATTTTGTTGATAGTTCAGATGACTATAATTGGGTTGAAGGGTATATACTAACATATAATTTAAATGATTCAAATAAGTCAAAGGTTAATGAAATATTACAATTTGTAAGCCCAAATCTTACAGTTGCAGATAACGACAATGATAATTCTAAAGTTGCTAAAATACTTGACCAATTCTACCCTGAAATAGGAGACAGATTAATGTATGAATACGCTTCTTTGGAGAATCAAGCGAGAAATGAAAAGGCGAAAGAGGAAGTTAGAGATGAATTTTGTAATATATACGAAAAGTTTAATATTTTTAGAAAAAGAGGTTGTTTTTGGGAATATACAACACCCGTATGGAATTTATTAAGGATGTATGAATCAAAACAAATGTTCGCCGCTGATTTATTGGGATTGATTTCTGCTGTAGGGCATACTTTAGATGTTACCGATTATTATGAATATATATACGAGGTGTATGCCGACTCTTTCGATGAGGAGAGTTTTAATAGAGACGCTGAACGAGTATTAGATAGAGTATTAGAATCCTTCGAAGGTGAGAATATAGAAAAGGTTAAAAAAGTGTATAATGAAATTTCCAAAAAATTTGAATTTGGGAAATGGTATGATTTTCCTACTGACGTAAAGAAAACATTTTATATAGACAGAGTTGATATGGAAACAGGTAAACTATCGGTAAGATTTAGAGGTATGGGTATTACTCCTAATCAAAGAGCCTTAATGGAAATGGAGGATTTTTTAAATTTGATATATAACTATTCTTTATTTTAATTTTGTTTTATTAAAAACTTTTCATAGTTTTGTCATATGGAAAGAAATTATCAATTACTCAAGGACGTATTGTCCGTACCAAGTAAAACATATAAGGAAGAACAGATGGTTCAATTTCTTATTGATTGGTTAACTGAAAACAACATTAATCATACAGTGGATGAACATCTTAATGTTTATGCCACTAAACAAACAGGTGAATTACCCGAAGATTTTATGTTCCCCTGTGTTGTATCTCACACCGACACGGTTCATAATTTAGACTCAATTAATGTTACCGAAGAACAACTTAAAAATGCTCAAGGAGAGATTAAGTTATCTCTAAAGGCATATAATAACGACGGAAACCCAACGGGTATCGGAGGCGACGATAAATGTGGTGTTTACGCTTGTTTAGAGTTACTAAAGGAGTTACCGAATCTAAAGGCCGCTTTTTTTGTTTCCGAAGAAACAGGATGTCACGGGTCTCGTAAGGCCGATAAATCATTTTTCTCTAATGTTGGTTACGCAATTCAGTTTGACGCTCCCGAAAATTGGATGATTACTGAAAGATGTTGGGGTACCACATTATTTGACCGTAAGTCAGATTTCTTCACTCATTGTGATAAGGTATTAAAGGAATCGTTCCCATCTAAAATGAAATATTTTTCACATCCATATACTGATGTGTACGCTCTAAAAGAATCATTTGATTTTTCTTGTATCAATATTTCAATCGGGTATTATGATTACCACACGAAAAACGAATATGTTGTGGTTGAGGATGTCTATAACGGAATCGAGGTCGGAAAGAAAATGATTGAGGCTCTTGGAAATCAAAAATACAGGTTCAAGTTAGAAACCCCCGATAATGATTATCATTTAGTGTACTAACAAAAAGGAGGTCATTCGACCTCCTTTTTTGATTTACCCTTCTTTGGTTTTTTATCTTCCGTTATCGATATTAACTCATCTTCTGCGGATACGGTGTATTTGTGGTCAGTTAATAACTCACCACTTAAAACCTGCTCAGAAATATAATCTTCGATTTTGTCTTGGATTGCTCTTTTCAAAGGACGAGCACCATACATTTCATCAAATCCTATTTTAGAAATCATATCAACAATCGAATCGTCAAATATAAAATTATATTTTATTTTAGTTAATCTATCTGTCAATTTAGTAAGTTCAATCTTAACAATTTCTTTTACATGTTCTTCTTTTAGTGTATTAAACACTATTATATCATCTATACGATTCAAAAATTCAGGTGCAAAAAACTTTTGTAATTCTTTCTTTAGAGTATCTCTTTTTTGCTCCTCAACTACATAATCTTTTTTCTGAAAACCAATTCCCGAACCAAATTCTTGTAATTTTTTAACCCCTAAATTTGAGGTCATAATAATCAAACAATTCTTAAAGTTGATTTTACGACCAAGACCGTCAGTTAAATGACCTTCGTCCAATACTTGAAGTAATGTAGAAAAAACGTCTTTATTCGCCTTTTCAATTTCGTCAAATAATATAAGTGAATAAGGTTTGTTTTTAACTTGTTCGGTTAATTGACCTCCTTCATCATAACCAACATAACCTGGAGGAGAACCAATTAATCTTGATATTGAATGTTTTTCTTGATATTCAGACATGTCAACTCTTATGAGTGAATCTTCACTACCAAAAATTTCTTTTGCCAACTGTTTTGCCAAGTGAGTTTTACCAACTCCTGTTGAACCCAAGAAAATAAATGAACCGATTGGTCTATTTGGGTCCTTAATTCCCAATCTATTTCTACGAATCGCTTTTGAGATTTTGCTCACCGCCTCTGATTGACCAATAACTTTTCTTTCCAATACAGATTCCAAATTGATAAGGGATTTTGTATCATCAATATTTAATTTACCCACAGGGATTTTGGTCATATTTGAAACCACTTCATAAACAAGTTCGATTTGAACATCTTTTTTATTGATATTCATCTCCTCCTCAAATCTTTGTTTTTCTGCATGAAGTCGGTTTAATACTTTTTTCTCTTTATCTCTTAATTCCGCAGCTTGTTCGTAATTTTGTCTTTTTACTACATCAATTTTCATTTGTTTTATTTCTGATGCCTCTTGTTTTAACTTCTCAATTGATTCAGGCATTTTAACATCTACCTGACTTCTTGCACCTACCTCATCTATAATATCAAATGCTTTATCAGGAAACTCTCTATCTGTAATATATCTGTCCGCTAAATCAACACAAGTAATCAATACCTCATCCGAAAAAATTACTTTATGATAATCTTCGTATTTAGATTTAGAATTTCTTAAGATTTGTAGAGTTTCGTCTTTAGTTGCAGGGTCAACAACTACTTTTTGGAATCTACGTTCCAACGCCCCATCCTTCTCAAAGTTTTTACGGTATTCATCTAATGTTGTTGCACCAATACATTGAATTTCCCCTCTTGCAAGAGCGGGTTTGAATATGTTAGAAGCGTCGAGTGAACCTGAAGAATTTCCTGCCCCTACTATTGTATGAATTTCATCAATGAAAATAATAATATTAGGATGAGATTGTAATTCCTCGATTATTACTTTCATACGTTCTTCAAACTGACCACGATATTTAGTTCCGGCGACAATTGATGTCATATCAAGTAAAACAATTCTTTTATCTGCCAAATTTCTTGGGCATTCTCCTTGTTGGATTTTCATTGCCAATCCTTCAACAATTGCGGTTTTACCGCAACCTGGTTCACCAATAATAATTGGATTATTTTTCTTTCTTCTTGACAGAATTTGAGCAATTCTCAAAATTTCTTTATCTCTTCCAATTACAGGGTCTAATTTGCCTTCTTCAGCGTATTTAATCAAATCTTTGGAGAAATTATCTAATACAGGGGTTCCTGTCTCACTGTCGTGTTTCTTTTTGTTTGATGGTCCATCATCCATTATCTCATTCATAATATCTAATTTTTGTAAAAATATAGTAATTTGATTTATAAATTCAACAGTGTCAGTTTGTCGGAAATAGTATGACATTTTGTCAGTTTTTTATATTGGCACACAGTTTGCTAATGGTGTGCCAAAATAAACCTATAAATTATAAAAATTATGTTTAACACAATTTCTTTATTCAGTCCAACATTTGATGAATTGACAAAGGACTTTTTTGAATCAACGAGGAAGAATTATTATTCGACCGATTATGAGACCCATAAAACTGAGGATGGTATGTATTATTTATTTGATGTACCGGGTTTTAACAAATCAAATCTAAAGGTAGAAGTCGAAAGTTCAAAACTTTTGATTGATGGTAAAAGAGTTCAAAAAACATCACATGGTGAAAGAACAAAGACATTCCAAAAAACTTATGAGTTGGGAAATAAAATTGATACCTCAAAACTTGAGGCAACAATCGAAGATGGGATTTTAACAATTTTCATCCCCACTCCAAGCGAAAAGGAAACAAAGAAAAAAATCTCACTTCTTTAATTCTGTTTTTTACAAAAACCCCTCCCCAAAAGAGGGGTTTTCTTTTTTTATTTCATATTTATTTTAAAAGTAAAAGTTATGGCAATTTTAAAAGAAGAAATTAAAGGCACCAAGATAATTAATGATATTCAATCATCAAATATCAAACATACTGAGTATGATACTGAAACAAAGTCGTTGGAAGTTATTTTTAATAATGACTTGAAATACATTTATGAGGGGGTTCCTCATCAGGTCTACACACAATTCAGAATGTCTGAATCTCAAGGTAAATTCTTCAGCACAAAAATATCAAAATCATACCCTTATAAAAAAGTGTGATAAACGGATATTTATAATGTGATGGAAAATAATGGTATTTTAAAAAGTTTTGATTTACAGGACGAACTTAACAGTAAAATTTGGATTAAGGTAAAGGGTGACAACTACTTTATTTCACAAAAAGTTAGAGAAAAACTTTTGGAAATTGCTTACGAATTTATTGAGTTTCTAAATGTGGATATAATTGTTTCCGATGTTCATTTAACAGGGTCATTGGCAAATTATAATTGGTCACAATATTCCGATTTTGATTTACATATTATTGCAGATTTTGAACAATTCCCCAAAAACAAGTTGGACCTCTATAAGGAACTTTTAACACTAAAAAAAACAATTTTCAACTCAGACCAAAATATAAAAATATATGGGTATGATGTCGAACTTTACGCCCAAGACGAAAATGAAGAACATACCTCAACAGGTGTTTATTCTTTAATTTCAAATGATTGGATAGAAAAACCAAAAAAAGAAAAATTTGAAATTAACAAGTCGGTCCTTAAAAAGAAGATAGACCAATGGACAGAAAAAATAGATAAAATTCTTGAGTCCGCCGAAGAAGAAAAAGACCTACAAAAATCCAAAAAAATTATTGATAACCTTAAAACCAAATTAAAAGAATATAGAAAAATTGGTTTAGAGAAGGGTGGTGAAATGTCTTATGAAAATCTTGTGTTTAAATACTTGAGAAGAAGTGGACATATTGAGAAATTGTTTAGTTTCAAAAAAGAAAGATTGGATAAGGGACTTTCATTGAAGGAGTCTCTATTGGTTGAGATTGAGGTGTCAGATATTTCTAGTTTATCTAAATACAGAAGAGCAAAACTTCCAAAGAGGGAGTATTTTATGGTTCATCACACGGCAGGACTCGGAACTGCAGAAGGTGTTGTTAATGTTTTGAATACTCCTACTCCCAAAAGACCTTACATATTGGGTGTACAGTGGGTTGTTGATGTCGATGGTAAAATTTATAGAACTTTACCGGAAGGTAATTTAGGTGCTCACGTAGGAAACAACTCAAGAAATCCAAAAGTTTTTAATAGTAATACTGAAGGTGTTGAGGTTGTAGGTTTAGACGATGATGACATTAAAAAAAGACACGATGAGGATATGTCGAAAGGTAAATTACCAAGACAAGCTGAAGCCGTTAGACAATTAGTAAAATCTTTGGGTTATTCTCTAAATCAATTAATTGGTCATGGTGAAGTATCAAATAATCGTCCACCGAGTGAAGGTAAAACAATTATTAATTATATAAAGAAGTATTGGGACAAGACTGGTGATTTTAAACTAGATATAACTGATTTAAATAAGAACCAATCCACTTTACAACCGCCATTAGATAAATTAGTAATAACTAGTGGATATGGTAAAAGAGGGGGTAAAGAGCATGGAGGTGTAGATTACGGAACCAAAACAGGAACACCAATAAAATCACCGGCAGATGGAAAAGTAACATCTGCAGATTTTGAGAATAATAACTGTGGTGGGACGCTTGCGATACAACACGGAGATGGTTATAAAACTAGATATTGTCATGTAAGTGAATTTAAAGTATCCATCGGTGATGTCGTAAAACAAGGTCAAGTTGTTGCATTAACTGGAGGTGGTGAAGAAGATAAAGGAAAAGGAAATTCAAAAGGACCTCATTTACATTTTGAACTTTATCTAAATGGAAAAAACGTTAATCCTGAAGATTATTTGGGGTCAACAGTATCTACACCCGATTTTTCAAGAGGTGGCGGTAACGGTAGTTCAAAGGTTTTGGATGAGTTACTTGAAAATGCCGATAAGTCAGGGTTTTTAATAAAACTTAAAGAATTGGCAAAAACCGAAAAAAAATTATCGAATCAAAGTAGAAAAGGTAGTAGAATTCCTTACGATGAAGATGTGGAAAGGATGCAAATAGGTCTTCAATTTTTAGGTCACTCTTTACCTGTTTGGGGTATTGACGGTTTATTCGGCCCTGAAACCGAAAACGCTGTTACGTCTTTCCAAAAAAAGACTTCGTTGGATGAGAGTGGCGTTATGAGTCAGAAAGATTTACAATATTTATATGCAACATTAGTTAAAGAAGGTTTCGAAGAAGCTGACCTATCAAAAATTGATTTCAAAGGAGGGTATAATGAAGATGTTCTTGATGTAAGTCCTGATGCGGTATCGTCCGATTTTGAAACTATGACTAAAATTATTGTGGATAATATTGAGGGGGGTTATTATAATCCCGAATGGCACCGCCAATCAGCCATGGGACGTTCCGGTGAAACTATGTTCGGTATGGATAGAGTTTGGGGTTCAGATTTGTTTAAAACAGGGTCAGGTAAAGAGTTTTGGAGTATAATTGATAAAAATAAAAACGAAGACGTTTGGAAACACTATTACAAGGGGGGTTCTTTGGAGTCTGAATTATTAAAAATAGTTACACAGATAATGACTAAACATTATCAAGAATTATCTAATAGATTTTTATCGGATAAAGCAAAAAAACTAGTAGAATCTAATAATGGATTAAAATTTCATTTTTATTATGCATCTTGGAATGGGAGTGGTTTCTTTGAATTATTCGCTAAAAAAATAAATCAAGCGGTTGATGATGGTATTGAAAGTCCTGAAAAATTATTGAGTATCGCTATAAACTCTAGACTTAATATGTCAACAATGAAAAAAAGTGGCGAAAAATTATTAAAAATATTCAAATCAAATAATATTACATAATCAATTAATTTCTGAAATTAAATTATTAAGTTGTCGATTTATTAAAATTGATATATTTATAGAAAAATATTAAAACTATGCCAGGATTCTACGTTACAGCTTGTACAACATATACCGCAGGTACATATACCTACCTGACAGGTACTTTTTCGGGAGGTTCAAATACTGCAAATCTGCGAACACCGTATCCTATATACACTGACGTAAATAATTGCGTCGTAATCCAAAGAACGAGCGTTGCCATAGGAGGCTTCGACGGACTTAACTCTTAAACAAAATAAAAACTATATAAAATGGGAAAACTAAAACCTATCGGAAGTGAAAAGTTAGAAGGTCTTGAAAAAATCCAAAGAATAATGGAAATTGCAAGATATAAAGAAAATATACCCAACTCAATCAATGAGGTAAATTCAAATCATTACAATATAAAATTGGTTGACGGTAATACATACCATATCGAAAAAGAAAGAAATGGTTACGTAATTAAAAGAACCGTAAATGAGGGTCAGTTGGATTATATTGAACCTATGAAAAATAGAAAGTATTATCAATCTTATTCTCAAGCATTAAAACGTTTAAATTTGATTACAAAAGAAGTTAATACTTTGTTAGGTAATGAAGAAGGAGTTTCATTGTTTTCTGAACAAAAAAAGTTTGTGTTAAAAACACCAAAGCCTGAAACACCACCGGCACCGGCACCGGCACCAATGCCGTCACCCGAACCAATGGCGGGAACAGAAACTACACCTGATATGGGTATGGACATGGGGTCTGAAATGCCAACTGATGATATGCCTGATGATGATATGGGAATGGGTGAACCTTCAGACGATATGCCTGATGATGATATGGGAATGGGTGAACCTTCAGACGATATGCCTGAAGAGGATGGTATTGTTTCATTCAAAACCATTCAGAAGTTAACCGGTAAATTAGGACAAAAATTAAGAAAAATTAATCAAGGTGAAGAACCAATATCTGCGGATGATACAAAATATGTTATAAACTCTATTTTATCCGCACTTGATTTGTCTGTGTTGTCAGACGAAGATGTAGAAGAAATAATTGGTAGAATGGAAGATTCAGATTTTGAATCTGAAGATGATTCTGATATGGAGGAACCGTCTGACGATATGGAACCTGAAGGACCGGAAATGGAAGAACCAATGCCTGAATTACCTGAAGGTGAAATGACTGAAGACGATATGAATGAATATCTTGAGGGTATGATTGGTGGAGAATATGATTTAGGGTTTAAAAAAGAACCAAAAGAAGTAAACATACCAAAGGCTATCGCTAGTGCATACGCCAAAGAAGCAAGAAATCAATTAGGAGATATGTTAGAATCGGACGATTTAGATGGAGTTGAGGGTATTTTTGACTCAGTTTTTTCAGAATCTAAAGTCGATAGTATTATTAAGTCATATTTCGTAAAAAACGATTCAGAAAAAAAATTCATACAAGAACAAAAACAAAAAAAGTTCTTAGTTGAAAAAGCGAAAAAAGTAAAAATTATGAGAGAGGTTAAAACATTGTCTGAATCATATCAGCAAGAAAGTATCTCATCAAAATTTTTGGACAGATATAAAAAAGCAAATTTCATAGGAAAGACTAATAGGAAAAATTTAGTTTTTGAAGTGAATGGTAAACAATACAAAATCACCCCAGACGGAGCAATTCTATGAGTTATCTAATTTATGTTAATGGGCTTGGGCCAAACTATAAAGGTGATAACATTTATGAATTTATCTTTTCAGATGTTAAAGAAGAAGTTTGGGGAGAAGGTTGGGAATCAAAACCATCTAATGGGAATCCTCTACCCCCTAATATAGAGTTCATACGTAAAGTCGGGGTCTTGAAAAATGCGGAGATAAAACTCTCATTGATTCAGGACTCCGATTTTTTTTCAATGATTGACTCACTTGATGATGTAATAGCGTTGGCGTGGGAAAGTGATGACTCTGATATAAATTTCGACATCGAAAAAAGATTAGTTTTCAGATACGGTGAAGACGAAAAGAAAATAAAAGATAAACTATATGAAAGAGATATAGTTTTAGAATTTGATAAACAAGTGGTTTATGAAAAAGAATAAACTAGCATTTAAATTAATTGATATGGGACTCAAAGCAGAAACATTATCCAACTTAACAGAATCTCAATTAAGATTATTGTATAATAAATTAAACGAGGGTAAAAAAGAAGCCAAAGAGGCAACAACCACCTACTCGCCTGATGAAAAAATACCTGCGGGTAAAGTTGACCCAAAAAAAGTTACAAAAAATTCTGATGGTTCTGTTTCGGTTGAGGAAACTAACGAAGCGAAGAAAAAAACAGGTAAAAAGAAATATAATCCTTTTGCAATATGTACAGCATCGGTTGGTCGTAAAGACAAGAAAAAATATGAAAGATGTGTAATGGGTGTTAAGGAATCAATTAGGGAAGGTAAAGACCCCGTAAATTTGTTTTTGGAAGAAAAGATTCTATCTTTGCTAGAAAAACATATTCAACCAAAAATAACTAAAGGAGAGTTTTTACAAATGATTTCAGAAACAGAAACCGCACCATCGAAACCAAAGGAGAAACAAAAAGAAAAGGAACGTAAGGGTCCTTTTGATGTTCCAAAAACAAGACCTAAAACCGCACCAAAGGCTATGGATGAGGCTGAAACGGCTGAACCTATTGTAAAACCTAAAACACCGACCACTAAACCAAAAACTCCATTTAGTCCTAAACCTGGAGTAAAACCGGCACCTAAAGCGGGTAAAAAATCAGTACCTACTTGGTTAAAGTGGGATAATATCGGTCTTAATTTTTAATTTAAAGTCATGGCAAAATATAGAAAAAACATTAGTGAAGCACCAATTGATTACGAAGGTCCTGAAAGAATGGACCCAAGTATTGAGAAAAAAATTATAGATAAAACTACTCCTTATGCTGGCCATCCTGGTCTTCCAAAATTAGACCGCGACGTTGTTGAGATAATTTCATCCCAAAGATTCAAACAGTCTGTTGAGAACGTTAGAAGATTTATGGGTGACACCTCATCAATTCAAGGACCTCCACAACAAGTTCTTATGGGATTGATGATGTCCGCCATGAAATTGTTTCCAAAGATTGCGAGTATTGAGCAAGACCATAAAGAATTTTTGGAAAAATTGGCGGTTGATTTAGTTGTTAAAGAAATGGCGATTCCTGATGGAGCCCTACAATTTGAAGCCGAATTGGAATCGGGTATGATGGGCGCCGCGGAAGGAATGAGAGGTGAGTCGGAAGAACCTTCACCTGATGAAATTAAAGACGCATTTGGTGGTGCAAACGAAAATGCCGATGAATTAGAAGCGTTTATGGATGCCATGGAACAGTTTGACCAAGAAAAGGCGAAAAGAAGATTTATTAACGCATTAATTGGTGGAGCATCCAAAAAAGGTCACTATATGTATCAATTAGTTGGTGAAGAATTAAATAGATTACATCCTGAATTAGTTCGTCTATACGGTATGTCTCAATCTATATTAGACCATTTATATTGGATGTATCCTGAAAGTATGTCATCTGCTATGGCGGCCGGTGGTGGAGGTCAAGCAGGCCAATCAGAAATTGATACTGAAACCGACCCCCCTACTGTAAAGGCTCGTGGTATTACTTTCCCAATTTTATTACACGAATTAGTTAAAGGTGTTTTCGAAGTATTAGGAACGCACGGATTACCTGATGACCCTCGTCAAGCGGAAATGGTTATCGCATCACAAGATACACTTCCTTCTGAGATTTGGGACTTAAGATTAGGACCTATTTTTTGGGAGAAATTCACTGCGGCATATCCTGATGAATTATTTGATGAAGATACAAAATATATTCAACACTACTTATTCCAAAGATTTTCAGCACTTAATCCTAAGAAATTTTTCAAATTAACAAAATTCATTTTGTCGGATGACCCTAAAGGTAAACAAGTTCTTCAAATTATGGTTGATGAAATCATAGAGGAATTGAAACAACAAGATAGAGATTCTATGTTTGGAGGTAATGATGACGATGAGGATGAACCATTCGTATAATGAGTTATACTAAAGAACAAGTATTAATAGAGTATGTGAAGTGCGTAAAGGATACCCCTTACGCACTTCGCACATATTTAGAGACCTATGATAATACTGTTTCAAAATACGTTCCTTTAGAGTTATTTCCTGACCAAGTATCTTTATTGGCCGATTACGAAAATTACAATGAAAATATAGCGTTAAAGTATCGTCAGGCAGGTGTATCTACAGTAACTGCGGCATGGGCATCTAAAAAATTAGTGTTCGCCAAAAAAACAAAACCTGAAAAACTTCTAATCATTGCCAATAAACTTGACACCGCTCAAGAAATGGCAAATAAGGTTAGGGCGTTTGTTGGTCAATGGCCGTCTTGGGTTGATGTTGGATTTGCCAAAGAAAAAAATTCACAAAGACATTACAAATTAACAAACGGTTGTGAGGTTAAAGCAGTTGCAACATCAAAAGATGCGTTACGTGGATATACTCCAACTATACTAATTTTTGACGAGGCGGCATATATAGAAGCGGATGGTGATTTTTGGTCTGCTTGTATGGCGTCACTGTCTACGGGTGGTAAAGTTATTGTTATCTCAACCCCAAACGGTCACGACCCAATTTATTACGAGATTTATGACCAATCCATCAGAACGATGAATGATTTTAAAATCTCTGAAATGTATTGGTATAAAGACCCACGTTACACTAAGGATTTATATTTGGTACAAACGGAAGACATAATTGATTATTTTTTAAATAAAGAAAATTATAGTCAAGATTTAATTAAAGTACTGGATGATTATGATGTAACAAATCCTGAACAATGTGAGAAACTGAAGCATTATATGTCCATAGGGTATAAACCATCGTCAACTTGGTTTGAATCTATGGTGAAAAAACTAAAGTACGACAAACGAAAAGTTTCTCAGGAGTTGGAATGTAATTTCTTGGGTTCGGGTGATAACGTATTTGATTCTAAAACATTACAAAAAATCAGAGAAAATCAGATTACGGAACCACAAAATAAAATGATGTCAAACTCTCTTTGGATTTGGAATGAGCCAGTGGCAGGTCATAAATACGTAATGGGTGTCGATGTATCAAGAGGAGATTCTGAAGATTTTTCAACTTTCCAAATTATCGACTTTGATACTAGAGAACAGGTCGCCGAATTCGTTGGGAAACTTCCTCCCGATACTATGGCAGAGATTTGTTTTAGATGGGCAAATATGTACTCCGCCTTTGTAGTAATTGATATCACCGGTGGTATGGGGGTGTCAACATCAAGAAAAATGCAAGAACTTGGTTATAAAAATTTATATGTCGATGGTGTAGATTATCAAAACAAATGGAAATATGACCCAAAACAAGCCGAAAAAATACCGGGAATCAACTTTAACTCAAAAAGAGTTCAGATTATTGCGTCATTAGAGGAGTCAGTTAGACACGATTTCAAATTAAAGAGTCCAAGGTTACTAAACGAGATGAGTAGTTTCGTATATATTAATGGGAGACCTGACCATCAAAAAGGTGGACATGACGACTTAATAATGTCAATGGCAATGGCCATGTATGTTGCCGAAGCATCATTTAGTCAACTAACCAAAGTTACAGAACAAACAAAGGCCATGATAAATTCTTGGACCATGCAAACTGATGACACTCCGTCAAAATCAATCGCCTTTAATCCACAAATCCCTAATTTTCCATCAAGATATGACGACCCTAATTTAAATTCAGGTGCGTCAAGAGAAGATTATATTAAATACGGTTGGTTATTTGGAGGGATGGGATAATATTTATTATAACTACAAAACTATTGTTTATCTATTTATACTTGTAGTTAATTTTATTATATGGAAAATAATCAAAATCTTACAGTTTGGCAGAGACTGAGTAAATCATTTGGACCGTATTCATTGTTGGGTCAGGACTACCCAACTTATCAATATGACAAAACAGAGTTATTAAAAACAAACTCCAAACAACAATACGAAAAAGAAAAGTTACAGGCTCAACAAACTTTTTACTTAGCCAATCAGTGGACCAAAATTGAGAATAATTTATATACTCAAGCCACGTATTATGAACCAACAAGATTAGCCTCATTTTACGATTTTGAATCAATGGAATATACACCGGAGATTTCGGCGGCACTTGACATTTACGGTGAGGAATCGACTACTGTAAATCAAGATGGACAAATGGTTCAAATTTATTCTGATTCACAAAGAATAAAATCAATTCTAACTGATTTATTTAATAACGCCTTAGATATTAACACAAATTTAACGATGTGGACAAGAAATACTTGTAAATACGGTGATAATTTTGTGTATCTAAAACTTGACCCTGAAAAGGGTGTTGTGGGTTGTATGCAATTACCTAACATTGAAATCGAGAGATTGGAGATGGGTATGGCGTCCAAAACTTATAATACTGAAACGGACCCGAAAAACACAGGACTGAAGTTCAAATGGAAGGTTAAAGATATGGAATTTAATTCTTGGGAAATCGCCCATTTTAGATTATTAGGCGATGATAGAAAACTTCCATATGGAACATCTATGTTAGAAAAAGCAAGACGTATTTGGAAACAATTAATATTGGCAGAAGACGCGATGTTGATTTATCGTACATCGAGAGCACCTGAAAGAAGAGTTTTCAAGGTATTTGTAGGAAATATGGACGACCAAGATGTTGAGGGTTACGTACAACGTGTGGCCAATAAATTTAAACGCCAACAAGTAGTAGACCATAAAACAGGAAATGTTGATATGAGATTCAACCAAATGGCGGTTGACCAAGATTATTTTGTTCCTGTTCGTGACCCGGCACAGGCAAGTCCTATTGATACACTACCCGGAGCGACTAACTTGGCGGAAATTGCTGATATTGAGTACATCCAAAAGAAATTATTAACAGCACTTCGTGTTCCAAAAGCGTTTTTAGGTTTTGAAGAGCCTGTTGGTGAAGGTAAGAATTTATCATTGATGGACATTCGTTTTGCTAGAACAATTAATAGAATTCAAAAAAGTATGTTGGCGGAAATGAATAAAATTGCCATTATACATTTATTCTTATTAGGTTTTGAGGACGAATTAAGTAATTTTACACTTGGGTTAAATAATCCATCTCGTCAAGCGGATTTATTGGCAATTGATGTTTGGAAAGAGAAAATTATACTTTATAAAGACGCCGTAACCGCAATTGAGGGTATTGCTCCTGTATCTATTTCTTGGGCTAAAAAACACGTACTTGGATTCTCTGACGAAGAAATCAAACTTGACTTACAACAACAGAGAATTGAGAAAGCGGTTGCCGCTGAACTTACAAATACTGCAACAATTATTGTCCATACGGGTATATTTGATAATGTTGATAAGTTATACGGTCAACAAAGTGGAACAACCGCAGCGGCAGGGGCAACACCACCACCACCTCCTGAAAGTGGAGGAGGATTAGGTGATATGGGAGGAATACCACCACCACCAAGTCCTGAACCAAGTGGAGATGCGGGAATGACCCCCGAATCAAAAAATAGGGATAATATGAATATATTACTCGAAAGTAGTGATTTAATTAATGAAGATGACTTCATAGATTTATCGAGAGCAAGAAATTCTTTGGGTGATATTGGAGACGAACTCGATAGAATATTAAATGACTAATATTTATTATAAAATATTTGCAAAATGAAAATAGGTGTATTAAAATCAAGAGTTGAAAAATTACTTTCCGAATCTTACGGAAAAGGAACTTTTAAAGAAGAGATTAAAAATTTCAATAGAAATGTTTTGTCAAATAAAAACATATCTAAATTATTTTTTCTTTATGACGAGTTATCGACAAATAAAGGATATGAACAAAAATTGGCTGAGGATTTTGTTTTTGAATCAATCACGATGTTTGAAAACATTATCAATAAGACAGACAAAAAAGATTTGGAAAAACTTAAAAGGTGGTCAATTGGTATTAACTCTCACAATCAATACACGGATATAGATAATTTGTTTTATAATACAGGAGATGTTTTACACTTGGAAAACAAAGTTAGAAGTAAAAAAGTAATTGTTGAGGGATTAAAAAAGACCCCTATTGTTGGAAACAAGGAAACAATTCTTTTACCTTTGAGTTCTATGGTTAGAGTTGCAAATAAATCCATTGAAGAATTTGTATCTAATTTAAATGAATCAGAAAAGAAAGAACTTAATTTATTTCTTAAAGAGGATGAGTTAGTTTTAGTCGAACGATTTCAAAGCCTTAAGGATGAGGCGGTAGTTAAATTGGTCGTTGTTTTAGAATCTGAATCTGACGAATCAGTTAAAAGTACTATCAACGAGACAATAGATAATATCAAAACTAAGAAATTTGACAGATTAGAGTATTTTAAGTTAAAGAACTTGGTTGATACCCTATAAATTTTGACATTTTGACAAAATTCATCTAACTTTTTTTCAGAAAAAATAAACTCTGAAAAAAATGAGATAATGAAGAAAGGGAAAACCGCTAAATTAAGCGGATTCAAATCGTCAAAAATTACTTATGGTACTGTAGATTCAAAAAATTTAAAATCAATTTACATTAACATTCAAACTTGGGTTCAACCAAAAGACGATTATGAGAAATGGACAAGAATTGTCCTAAATATGTCAAGAGCAGTTAAACACACTGTATTTAATTGTCTTGACAAGGAAATATTTGACGAAAAATTTATCGCAGATTTAGACTTAAGAACGAGCGGAATTCAATACAAAAAAAGGTCTTTTATGAATTTAGAAATTAATCTTTATTTATTAGAAGAGATGGATTTCAAATCAACAGAATTAAAAAAATCAATTAAATCTATTGTAAGTTGTATTCATTCAGACATCTTCAGAAAAAATGAATATTTTAATTTTCACTTAAGTAAAAAAGACAAAACTGAACTTGTGGAGGTATAAATATAAAGTTTGAGGTATTTATATAAAAATATCGACATGAACGAACTTAAAATATTGAAACCCTATGAATCTGGAAAAGGGATTCTTATTGAGTATGATGCAGGATATGTATCACCAAAAGAATTTGGAAATCAAAATATTTTGATGGAATCCAAAAGTTTCATGGACCACAGTAAACCTTTTGAGTTTTATGCGGTTCTACAAAAATATAATACACCAAATCGTAATGGTAGGATTTATCCTGAAAAAATATTAAAAAGAGAAGCTGAAAATTATAAGAAAATAATTAATAAGGGTGTTTCGCTTTCTGAGTTGAATCACCCTGAATCATCTTTAATTGATTTGGATAGAGTTTCTCATATTATCACTGAAGTATGGTGGGATGGAATAATATTGATGGGTAAATTAAGATTACTAACATCACCCGGATTCCATGAAAGAGGGATTTGTTCTACAAAGGGAGATTTAGCAGCAAATTACTTAAGACAAGGCGTTACTTTAGGTATTTCATCAAGAGGTGTTGGTTCCCTTAAAAAGATAGGAGAACAAAATGAAGTTCAGGACGATTTTGAATTAATTTGTTTTGACTTAGTTTCTTCACCGTCAACACCAGGTGCGTATCTTTTTTCTAAACCTGAAGAAAGGGGTAATTTTGAGGAGAACTTGGAGGAGGAGAATAAAACACAAAGAGAACGTCACGTAGGACCCGAAGCAAACAATTCATTAGATTTAATGAAACGATTAAATACATATCTCGATAAGTAATCCTTGATTTTATAAAATGTTTTGATGATATTTTATAAAAAATAAAACTATGAACGAAAAATATTTCATTGCAAAACTTTACTATGAATTTCCTGATGAAGAAACAGGTAAAGTAAAAAAAGTAAAAGAAGAAAAACTTGTAAAGGCATATAGTCCGACTGATGTTGAGGCTAAGATTACAAAAAGGTATAGTGAATTAACTTGGGATTGGAGAATCACATCAATTGCGGAAAGCAAAATTGACGAAGTTATAGAAGTATTGTAAATTTTTTTCTTAAAAGTTTAATAAAAAGGGGTCTCGAAAGGGTCCCCTTTTTTTATTTATTTAATTTATTTTTAAATGAAAACCACAGAAAATGAATTTTTTACGTATATGACAATATTTATATGAAAAATATACATTTAAAAAAATGGCAAAAGAAAAAAATTTGGTTGAGGACGCTCTTATTCAAATGAGAAATTTGGAAGAGGCGGTAGCCGAAAATGCAAAAGGAATACTTGCTTCTACGATGAAGCAAGAAATCAGAGAATTAGTAAAAGAATCTATTGTATCAGAACAAGGTGATGATGACGAGGAGATTAAAACAGATGATGAAATGGACATGGACATGGATTCTGATGAAATGGATATGGACATGGATTCTGATGATGAAATGGATATGGATATGGATTCTGATGAAATGGATATGGATATGGATTCTGATATGAGTGATATTGGAATGTCCGATGATGATGATATTATCGATTTGTCAGGAACTGACTCTGATGGTGAACCATTAATTTCTGATGAGGACCTTTTAAAGGTTTTCTTATCAATGGACCAAAATGACGGTATCATAGTAAAAAAAGATAACAATATGGTTAATCTAAAAGATGATAATACAGATAAAGAGTATCTAATTCAAATGGAATCTGCCGAAGGTGATGAGTTTATGGAATCTTATGACGAAATGGAAGAAGACTACGATATGGAAATGGAAGAAGACTACGATATGGAAATGGAAGAAGACGACGATATGGAAATGGGTATGGAAGACGACAACATGGATATGGGTATGAAAGACGACAACATGGATATTGATTCTATTATAGATTCAGTATTTTCAAAAAAAGTTGGTTCTATGGATGAAGATGATACGATGGATGAAGTCGTTTACGAAATTGAAATGGATGAAGATGATATGATGGATGAAGATGATATGATGGATGAAGATGATGATATCCAAATGGAATCTATGAAACCTAAAATCGGTAGCGGTGCTAGAATTGGTAAACCTAAATTTTCATACAAAAAACCTTCAGGCGGATTCAAAGACGATATGAAACAAGGTACAAGAGGTGTTGGAATGGGTAAACCTAAATTTGAATTTAAAGAGGGAATGAAAAAAGAAAAGATGGATGGTTCTAAACTTATGAGTAAAGGAAAACCGTCATCTATGTTCTTCTCTGGTAAAAAAGAAGAAACTAAAGAAGCGTCTCGTACATATAAGTTCGGTTCGAAAGATGGAAGTCGCGGTCTTAGAAAAGGTATTACACCAAACAGAAACCTTACGTTTGAAAACGAACAAAAATACGAAGAACAAATCAAAGTTTTAAGAGAGAAAAACGAAGAATATCGTAAAGCACTAAATGTGTTCAGAGATAAACTTAACGAAGTTGCTACATTCAATTCAAATTTGGCTTACGCAACAAGATTGTTCACTGAACATTCAACATCTAAACAAGAGAAAATTAACATCTTGAGAAGATTTGATGACGTTGAAACTATCAAAGAATCAAAAAATTTGTATCGTACAATTAAAAGTGAATTAACAACAACAAACAAAACGTCGATTACTGAATCGATTGAAGGAAGAATCGAAAAAACTCCTTCTTCAGGTTCGGCTTCGACACTAATCGAATCTAAAACTTATGAGAATCCTCAATTCTTAAGAATGAAGGATATTATGAGTAAGATTATAAAATAAAAATAAACTTAAAAAATAATTCCAAAAAATGGGAGCATTATTAGAATCAGGTCTTGTTGGTAACATCGGGTTAAAACACCTTAAAGTTATCAAAGAAGATACTATCAACAAATGGGACAGATTAGGGTTCCTTGAAGGTCTTAAAGGCCACCTAAAAGAAAATGTTGCACAACTTTATGAAAACCAAGCATCGCATTTGATTAACGAAGCATCTTCAGAATCTTCTAACGGAGCATTCGAAACAGTTGTTTTCCCAATCGTGAGACGTGTTTTCTCTAAATTGTTAGCGAACGAAATCGTATCAGTACAAGCGATGAACTTACCAATTGGTAAATTGTTCTACTTCGTACCTAAAATCCAAGGATATTCAGGTGGTACATCTGACATGTCAGGAGAACATTATTCACCTGTAGGTTCACCAGGTAATTATCCGGGTAATCCAAATTCAGGTTATGATGGTTCAGGAGCATATGCTAAAAATCTTTATGATTTATTTTATGAAGGTGGTGAAGCAGGACTTGACCCTCCAGGATTGTTCGATTATTCAAAAGGTCGTTGGTCTGCGGTAACAGGTGTAACTGTTACTTATGCATGGAGTCCAACAACCGGAGAGTTAGTATCAACTGGTTATACAAGTGGCTCATACAGAAAAGCTATCATCGTTATGTCAGGTTTTTCTAATTCAGGTGCAGGAAAATTAATTGGCCCTGATGGTCAAGAGATTGATTCTGAAACATTCCTTTCTGACCTTAAAATTATCGGTGTTACAACTAACACAACTACATCGGCAAATGCTTTAAATCCATATTTATTCAGAGTTGTAACTCAAAAATATGGAAAAGGTATGGTACAATACGGAAGTAATGCATCGACAACATTCCCAGGTTCAGGAAATGGTGGTTCATATAACGATATCTGTACTGCGGCAGGTTTCATCTTCTTAGAAGTTGACTTACAAGTTCCTGCAAGTTTAGGTTCAGATTCTATGGACGGATACACAGGTTCAACATTCTCTTCGTCGACAGCTACAAACAACGCATTTACTGCGGTTTGGAGACGTTATCAAGAACTTGAATTTGAAGATAAGATTGGTGAGGTTTCTTTTGACCTACAGTCAGTAACTGTATCGGTTTCTGAAAGAAAACTAAGAGCACAATGGTCACCTGAACTTGCACAAGACGTTGCAGCATTCCACAACATCGATGCGGAAGCTGAATTGACAGCGTTATTGTCTGAACAAGTTGCAGCTGAAATCGACCGTGAAATTTTACGTGACTTACGTAAAGGAGCGGCTTGGAACCTTCGTTGGGATTACAACGGATGGAAGCGTCTGTCTTCTACAGGTGCTACACCATACACTCAAAAAGACTGGAATCAAACTTTGATTACTGCAATTAACCAAATTTCTGCACAAATTCACAAGTCAACTCTTCGTGGTGGTGCTAATTGGATTGTAGTATCTTCTGAGGTTTCTGCAATTTTTGATGACTTGGAATATTTCCACGTATCAAACGCTTCACCTGAGCAAGACCAATACAACATGGGTATTGAAAGAGTAGGTACATTAGCAGGTCGTTACCAAGTGTTCCGTGACCCTTACTTCCCACCAAACACGGTGTTGATTGGTCACAAAGGTACTTCGTTACTTGACACAGGTTACATTTACGCACCGTATGTACCTCTACAATTAACTCCAACTATGTACAATCCATTTAACTTCACACCTATCAAAGGTATTATGACACGTTACGCTAAGAAAATGGTTAATAACCGTTTCTACGGACGTATCACAGTTGATGGTGTACGTACATTCGACTTGAGAGAATTGAGATAATCAATTTTATATTTAATACTGAAAAGGGACGAGAAATCGTCCCTTTTTTTATTTAGACAACAATCTAATACATTTTGATATTACCTCAGTTTCTCCTATATTATATAGTCCCCGTTCATAAGCATATTTAACCGCATGAATAAGAAACACTGTTGCAATTTCACTATTAAGGGTTTGTAATATAGTCTCTAACTGTTCTTCCGTCTGTATTTCCAGTCTCCCGAACAAAACTGCTAGGGGTTGGTTTGATTCGTCTTCCATTTCCATTTCCATTTTTAATTTTTGATTTTACGAATTCAAAAGTTGCAACATCAATATCATCTATGTAATGATAATTGTCCAATATAACTTTATTAAATTCTTGTGTTAATTCGGGTGTCCAAACAAAATTTTCGTACAACATAAAATTGATAGTGTTATGATATTTATAATAATAAGAATATTTTTTCAAAATGACAAACGATAAAAAAATAAATGAGGCAACTTCAACATCCATTTCTTCGGGTAAATACCAACAACCTATGGGTCCTGGTATTCGTTTATTTAATAAACAGGAAATGCAACCCTATTATATACCAACATCAAAATATGATGATGCAGAATTGGCTTACGATAGTTATGATGGTAAAATGTCTACACCTAAAAATGAAATAAAGAAAAAAGAATCTCAAGCAAGAAAAATGTCTAAATATATTAAAAACCACCCAACCGAAAGTGATGATGAAGGTAATAATATTAATAGTGGAAACGGACCTTCAAAACCTTTAAAAAAAGAAAACATTGACCAACTTATTCATAATATATTAAAAGAAGATTTAGCCGTTTGGTTTGGAACCAAAAAGAAACCTAAAGGTTCAAAACAACCGGGAGGTCCTTGGGTTAACATTTGTCGTAAAAAAGAGGGTGGTGGACATCCTCCTTGTGGTAGACCTGAAGCATCTTCAAAAGGTTATCCGAAATGTCGTGCCGCAGGTGTTGCCTCCAAAATGACTGATTCACAAAAGAAAAGTGCTTGTCAACAAAAAAGAAGTGCTGAAAAATCAGAACCTAAGACGGGTACGGGGAACAAACCAACAATGGTTTCTTACAAACCTAAGAAGAAAAAAACAAACGAAAACTTAAGAAGTGTCATTAAGAATATTCTTAATGAAATTAAATCTTCTTAAGAATATCGGTTAGAGAACAATTGATTTGTGAGTGGATTACCGTTTCATAGGATTTTCTACGTAACTCAATTTCGTTATTAAATAAGAAATTAACTCTTTGCCAAACTCTAGCGTCCATTATTATAGAATAATGATATACGTGGTTTGTAACAAACGCCTGTTGGTGTTGTAGAGTTAAATAAATACCCAATCTATCATTTATAATGATTTTCTTTTCTGATACAGGAGCAAAGATTAATTCAGTGTCGTTCTGTTTAAGTAGTTTTCTTGCAATATGAAAACAGGTTTGCTGATACCTGTCCATCGTAGGGTCAATTTTTTGGTCCAAAGGTCTTCTATGTATCCAAAGATAATATCTAAGAAATACTCTTTTGATTTTTCTTTTAACAAATTGATAAAGTGTCATAGGGGATGTTTTGTGATTACAAAGATATAAAAGTTTTTTGTAATTAACAGTACGGTGGAGAACATCTTTTTTTACCATCTGAACCTGGCATTGTTCCTTTACAAACCTGTACTCCGTAACCGTTCGAATATGCCGAGGGAAATACTTTGTATTTTGATTTGGCGGCGGAATACCCCCTCGCACACAATTTTGTTCCTGTTTTTTTTCTTCCTGTTTTTTTTCTTCCTTCTTCCATCATACCTGTGAAAGATTCATCCTCAATATCTTGTTTACCATCTCCTTTAGTATGATTCATCATAAAATCAAACACTTGGTCCATATTATTTTTGGCTTCAGATATATGGTCCTGAGCCCAATCGTGACCGTCATCTAATATCTCAGTTACCATATCTTGGTCTAACTCTAATAACATATCACATTGTCTTCTCATTTGTTCTAAATTTGAAAAGAACATATATCTATCAGAATAATCTTCGTGAGATTCATTTAATACTTTTTTAACAATACGACTTAAATCGGATTCCGTTAACTTAACTACTTTTTTCATTTTTTATTTACAATTTGAAATTTTATTTGTTTTTTATATGTTGTTACTTCACTATTAATATTCAACTTTAAGTCTACAAAATACTCGTTTGGAATTTTATCCCTTGTATCGAATATAAAATAATATTCATTTGGTGTTTTGTTTACTTGTGTCCAATCTTGAACTTGTACTTCTGTTTGTCCTTCCTTAACATATATCCTATAATATGCTTTGATTTTGTTAAGTGGTTGATTTGAGGTATATTCTTTTTTGATGATAACACCAACTTTTCTTATGTCGGTATTTAATATCTTTTCATCTTGTTTTATACCATAGTAATCAAAACCATAAGAAGAGGGTTCGTTAGTTGACGTACCGATTGAAATTGAGGACGAATAAGGTCTCATAATCAACTCATTTTCAACATCAGGTAACTCAACACCATTTAGAGATAAATTACTCCATACATCGGTAAATGTACAAGGCGTTTTATATCCTAAAAGAGCGGGTATTGTGACTTCATAAACACCTTGAGATTTTCTACATGTTGTAAGGGCTGTAAGTCCTTCTATAGGGTCACCTGTACTATCGTAAATTGTAACAGATGGATTTGAATCCAAATTAATAGGACTTCCGTCTTCGTACAAATACAAATATAATTTATTCACTCTCCCTAATGAGAATAAATCTCTATCGTCTTGAATTAAATCATCGTAATTTGTTTGTAAATAAGGTTCGTAAAATGTTTGTGTGTGACGAGTAAAAAATCCTACAGAATAGTAAGATGTTAATCCTGTTAACAATTCAATGTTAGGTTTAAACGCAACACCCCAACCAGTAACACCTGTAATAGAACCATTTAATATTCCGTTTATTTCATCTGACATATCAAAAGAAATATTTTCATTCCCAAATTCAAAATGTTGTTCTGATATAATTGTAAGGGCCGAATAATTTAAACCTGTAAGACCTGTTAAGGAATTTTCATTATCATAAATTCCTGGTGTTGTCCAATCATTCATTAACATTCTTTTGAACCAATTTGAGGCTTCTGTAGAATAGTTTTCTCTTGCAAAAATTGACTCAGTATCGTTTAGTTGTATACCTAAATCATATACGGACGACAATCCCTCATCCCAAGTCTGTTCACCACCTGTAGTCCCCGACGATAAAGGGATTCTAAATAAAACCAAATCAAACCCACTACCTCTTGTTATATCCCCACCGAATCTAAGAGACTTTAACAAATCAGGGGAAGAAAACGCAGTATTAGTCATAATAAGAGTATGAGTCATCGCGGTTGTACATCCTGTTTGGATTATACCGTCTAAAATTTTTTCTTGTAATAGTGATAGGTCTATATCAAAAATAAATCTTGAGTAGACAGGGGTTGGATTTTCAGGATTAATGTTTCCAAAATATAATTGTGTTACAGGAGCCTTTCCTGTATTAGTATAGACATTAGATAATATCGTATTATTTCTGTTGAAATATGAATTATTTATAGACATTTTAAGTTTATCTATAAATATCAATAAACTTAAATTAGTTTATTCTAATGTTTTGATTAAGGATTGTTTGATTTGAATTTAGAATTTTTTGGAGTATGTCTGAAGCCAAAGTACCGTCTTGGGCGGTAGGTACTGGAGGTAAACCATGATAAGGGTGAACGTGGGCAATCATAAATTTAACAATTAGATTAAGTAAATCCATTAGTGCCTCACCTCTAACCATTGGTTCTGTAAGTTGTTGTATTCTTGATAGTTTGTCTTCTTTAATACCATATATCGTATCACGTAAATCTATTGAGCCTTTTTGAGTTGCACTTTCGTGTGATAACAAATAAATTTTATCCGAACCCAGTACACCATATGTTACAGGTTTTGACGATATATTTTCGGGTTTTATAGAACTTTTTGTTTTTTTTATTGGCGGGGTTGAGGTGTCTTTTGAATATAAAATACCGAATCCGAAATCTTTTGCTCCGGGGTTAAGTTTAATATTATTATAAAATCTTGATATGTTAATACCTTCAATCAATTCTGAACCCGCAGAGTTTAAATTATTTGTATCTGTCCATTTAAGAAATAATGGTCTAGCAGGTCTAAATGCGAACGGAAACGCCGATTTACCACCATACTCAAATTTAGCATTATTCCACTCGTTTATAAAATTATTTATTTGAGTGATTGTATTATCAAATGAATCAGGACCTGTATCTAGTTGTTTAACTATTTTACTTGAATCGATTATTGTTTTGATGTCGGTATCAACTTTGAAGTTTTTAGTGTTGATTTTTTCATCATTACTTTTTATTTCATAGACTCTTACGTTTGTTCTAAAAGCATTTTGTTCGTTTTCAGGATTAACGATATCCCACTCAATGAGATAAGACAAATTAGGGTATTGAGTTGTGCGTTTTTCAGTTTGTTGTGCTTTTTCGATTACAGTTCTTGATTTAAAAACTGACATCTGTAAAAACGCTCTTTTATCGTAAACACTTGGTTGTCCCGAATCAGAAGGAACTAAATTCAAGGTCTTACCGGCTCTTAGTAATAAATCATCTTCTTTTAAAATAATATCCGTTGAGCCACGACCAAGAATTGCATTATCGTCAGGTTCGGGGAATAACCCAAATACACTTTTAGGTATAACTCCACCAACTTCTTTATAACTTTTTGATTGTTTTATATTATCACCAAGTGGGGTATTTCCTTTGGTAACATTATAATTTTCGAAACCGGCTCTGTTAGGTGTCGTTGGAGACATGGGTACATAATACTTAAAATTATCAGTATACCTTTTAAATGTGGAGTGCGAGTTTTGAGCAATCGGATAAACTAACATTACAAGTTCATCAGTCTTTGGGGTTACGTTGAGTGCGAAAGGGAGTAGAGGTCTGACTAAAAATGGGTCATCTTTTGTCCATTTACATGAATCTTTTATACCAACGGTAGTTCCATTACTTTTTAATGCACATTTGTCAGGAATAGATACTTCGATTACTTTTTGATTTTCATCTAAAGGCGCAACCCGTAGCCGGCCTAATCTATCAATATCATCATTATCGAGTACCTTACCAAAATATATTATCCTATTTAACTCCATTACGTTTCTGATATTCTTTTAATAATTGATTATAGGTTTTTTCTAAAGTATCTAAATAATAGGTAGAATCAATAATACTTTTTTTAGTTTTATTAAATTCTTCATTTATATAATCCATAACCAAAGTAAGGTCTTTATTTGGTTTATTTTTATAATCTTGGATTATTTCTTTTATTTTTTCAGTCTCCATAATTAAGTTGGTATTCCTGAGAATTTTGATGGTGCGGTTGATACAACACCCACTGCTAAAGGAGGAATCGCAAATTCAACCTTACCATTTTCTTGATTTTCTTTTGACGACCCTTCAAGCTGACTTGTTATTGCGATTAACGCCAAATTTGGTGAACCATCGGGTAGAGGCCCTGTCGGTAAACCATTTTTTTGTAATTCCTCGATTGTATTTTTTAACGCTCTTTTTTGTGAAAATCCTGAACGTAAAGGCGCAGTAAGCAACAACGGTAATGGTATACTAGTTGGTAATCCTGGTAGTTTTAATAACGCCAATATTTGGTCCAATATACTCTTACATTGCCTCCAATCATTTATAATTTGTGCTACCTGAATCAAGAGTTTTACTAATGATAAAATAATAACAATTTGATTGTTGGTTTTCTCTTTTTTTAAGTCTTTAATAATAGTTTGTAAAAGTTGAGTAATTTCTTTTTTCAAAATCTTAAACAATTCTTTAATGAATAAACTACCAATTTGTGATGATACCTCAACAAAAAATTCTTTATACTTTTTCGCAAAATCCATCATTGAATTAATTTCAAGTTGAGCCGTCGCGGCACTAGCCTTTAACATAATCAATATCGGTAGAAATATTTTAGGAGTAAAAATTGAAAATATTAAAGATTTCGGTATCTCTTTTATTATTGAAAAATCAAAAGATAATTTAAGATTTAAATTACCACTGATACCAATACCTTCCGCACTATTTGTAAAAGTATTGGACAAATTATCAAAAGCCTTTAATAAATCACCGTCATTATTATCATCCACCTTATTAATTTCTTCAAGAGCGTTCAGTAACTCGAACGAATTAACCGGAAATTTTATGTTATCACAACCCTCCAATTCAACAGATTGGTTTTGTATGTTCGCAATTCTTTGGTCTACTTTAAGTAAATCTAATTGAGATAGTTCAAAAAAACTATCGTCAAGATTATCTAATTCACCAACTTTTGCAACACCACTAATGTCAATTTGTTTTCTATTATCAAAACATAAACCTAAAATCCTCGCCAATATTAAACCGAATTTTGATTGGTCTTTCATAGTTTCTAACCCTGCATTGGCTTGAATGGAAACGGCTCCAAGTATTATGTCAATTAATATTGCAAATATATTTGTATATTCAACAAACCTCATTTTCTTATAGTAGTCTTTTACAAAGTCCGCTATTCTATTATCTAATGTTAATCTGTTTTTTAGTACCACTTTAAAAAAATCACCGGTTTGACCCAAGTCATTTGTTATTTCATAACTAATGTCAAATAAATCTTGTCCTGACGCTCCTCTGAATGTATAAACCTCCCCTTGGTTAACAATTCTTTGGAATAATTGTCGGTTCATTGGGTATTTACTCTGAGCACTATTTAAGTCTTTTTGTTTTTCGTATTTTACTGAACCTATTTTAGTGTTTGGGTCAGTTTTTAATAAATTAATAAAATCAACACTACTAACCTTAAGATAAATTGCCTGATTCGCTTGATACTCTTGTTGTTCAGAACACCCCAAAGTTCTTATAACTTCTGTAACAACTATGTTTTCAATGTCAGGTTTTATTTTTCTGAAAGTTTTTATTAAAGTTCTTTTTAAATATTTTGTTGTATCGGTACCTTTACCTGTTTTTGAGGTTATCAATTTAATCATTTGGTCAAATTGAGATTGGACCTGTTGCTGCGCTTTATTCTTAATCTTCTCAACTTCACTTAAACTATTTGAAATTGCAGAATTAGCCTCCTCCATTGAGGAGTTAGCGTTTTTTTGCAAATCCTTTAAATCAGTACTTACTTGATTGTAAGTTTGAATGCCTTGAATTTGTTTGTTAGCGTCGTTATACCCTTGATTTAAGTCTGTAGGCATACTGTTACTTCAATTTGAAAGTTTTATTATTCTCTACGTCTTTTTTAATTAAATCATCAATTAAATCATCATCCATATCTGAAATCGAAAATGACTCCTCTCTATTTGCGGATTTTTCCCAAATAGATGACTGTAGTTTGGATAACTGTAGTTTTTTCTCAACACAATCATTAATTATTTTTTGTTGTTTTTCTATAACTGGACCTATCAAGGTCATATCTTCAGGGTCTTTCATCATCGACAACATCTTGTTTTGTATCCTGAGAGCCGTACTCCGTTGTTCGACTAGTTCATTATATATCTCTTGCATGAGAGACAATAAAGACTCTTTTGTTAGTTCAATTTTATTTTTTTGTGGTCTAGCCATATCTATAAATACTTATTTTGCCATATTTTGAATTAAATCAAAATAAACTTTTTTATACTTTTTCATACTTGACCTAATTTCTTTGGTTGATAAATTTGTCATATCTCTCAATGAGAGTAATATAATGTTTTTATTGAACTTGTTGTTATCGGTACTTACGAATATTTGGTCGTAATTAATGAACACCTCGTAAAGAGATTCTCCTAATTTTTTTTCGTTTTCTGATAAATTTTGGTCCTGTAAAATTACATACAATCTTGCCAAAAAAGATTCTATAATCCTTTCAGTGTTAAAATCATCATCATTATCTATGTAGTAGATTAAATCCTCACGGTCGTTGTTCTCCAAATCTGAAGATATATCTTCATAAGAGATTTTCCTATTCATTTCTTTTTGGTCTTTTATTATTTGACCCATAAGATAATTTTTACAAATAGTACCGAAATAGGAGTACGCTTTCTTTTCTTTTGACGGTTTGAATTTGTCAATTTTCGTCATCAAAAAAGAGTGAGTGTCAGTATGGATTTCTTGGAAGTCCATATCTTTTCGGTATAATTTATATCGTCTAATAATTGACGATATCATCTTATCTAATGGTTTTCTAAGACTTAGGTTGTATATTTTGTTTTTTTCCTCAGATGTGGAAGCTGACAAATATAATCTTACCGCAAGTTCTTCTTTTTCATCAAAATAATTATCCGATTTTGGTTTTCTCCCTTTCTTTTTTAAATCATCAGTTTGTGTTTCATCGGGATTCATTAAACAGTTTCAGGTTCAAATTTTATATCCCTGTCGACAGCGAAGAAATGTTCTTTTTTTGCGGAATCAATCCAAAATTTTATTTCTTCAGGCGTCATAACATCAGAGCCGTTTTTATAATTCCAAAAAATTGACCCTTCTCTGAGATTAAGGTGTTTATAACCAATTTTTGGTATGGTCATAATCTTTAAATTGTTATACGTTAATCTCAACATTAGTTCATAAACAAATGTTAGTTTTATCGAAGGTTTAAATTTACCGTGTTGTTCAAAAACTTCTTTTTTAATAACCATGCCAGATGATTGGAAATTTTGATAATTTTGTAGAGTTTCGTTTGTTAAAATCCCCATCTCTTGTGAGAAATTTGCTGCGAATGTTGCCTCATTAGTAAATCCTGCAAATAATCCTTTACTATCTACGTCAACAACAATTGGTAAAAACGCATCAACATCTGAATAAGCGTCAGAATAACGTTTTACATTCTTAAACCAAATATTAGAGTATTCGTCATCAAATTCATAAAAAGAAACCCATTTAGATTTAGAATTCTCTACACCATGATTAATCTGTGCTTGATAATTAGGGGTATCCTTCCAAACTAATTTTTTAACATTAAGTTCTCCAAAATCAAAACTTTCTAAATGACTAACTAATTTGTCTTCGTCGGTATGAACAATAATTAATTCATTGAAATTAGTTTTTTGTGTTTTTAATGCTTCGATGCTTTTCTCGAACAATTCTGTAAAGTCTTTAGCCGATGCTGACTTTATTGGTAGTATTACTGATAAGTCTATAAAGTTTTCCATATTAAGATTCTGTTGTTTCTAATTTATTATGTTGTTCAACAAACGATTCTAATCTAACACTTAAGTAGTTTTTAAAAGTTTCTAAAGTGGTGGTTTCGAATTTTTTAATGTCAGAAAATCCGTCTGATGTCGTCTGAATGTTATTGTATAATTCTTCGTTAATATTATCCTCCAACCAATTGTGTATGAAATCAGAAACAAAATCCACAATTTGGTTTGTTTCTCTAATCCAGACACCATTATCTTCGTTCATCCAAGATGGGAATAGATTTGGAATTTTACCAATTACAGGTACTCCGACTTTCATTGATTCTAATGGGAATGTACCAAAACCACTTGTTGGGTCAATCCAAACCGAAAGGAAACAATCTTGTAACCCCTTAGCGAATTCAACTTCAGTTAAATTTCTCATATCTCTAAAGGTTACCCAACGATACTGAGGAAACTTTAGATAAAACGTCTTAATCAAAGTCATTGTATCTCTTTGGTCTCTAGAATGAATCGCAATAATTGGTTTAGGTGGTAATTCTTGTTTTTTGAAATTCTCTGAAATAACAGGTTCAATAATATCAAAAGATACGTTCTTCATAATGTCCGATACATATTCTTTTTGTAGTTCAGATGTTACGATACATTTGGTAAAACCAAATTGTGCCCAAGTTTGTCCGGGTTGGAGAGTTTCGACAACATGGTCGTATGCTTGACACAATACAATTTTAGCACAAGGTAAATTTGTAAGTTGTGGCATAACAAAACCATAAAGTTCAGGTACGATGATAAAATCTTCAGGGGATACCTCCAAATTTTGACCTTCAATAACTTTGTGAGGTAATTCATCCATAAACTCTTGACCTAACCAACTTGCCACACCGAAATAATCTGATTTTTCATGAAGGATAATTGGGTTGTATCCATTTTTCTTTAGAGTCATGGCCATCCTATAGATATAGGAAACCGATGCTTTAGCGTTACCTTTTGTGTCTTGAACCATAAAATAAATTCTTGCGTTTTTATTTTTTAGGTTATCAATAGAGTTTTCTAATTTTTGAATTAATTCTTGATTCATATTAATACTTATTTATTAATTTTTTATTTAGTAGTGAATTAAACGCTAGTTTGAATGGGATAGTTAATCCTCCCCCACCTTTTAATCCCAAAGATTCATCCATCTGTTCATCCTCGGTCATCAACACCTCCAACATAATTTTAACGGTTTCGTACTTAATAACATTAATATGTAATTCAGTACCACCTGTTTGAGATGTAATATTTATGTACTTTTCAATTTCGTCGATATCAACGTAATAGTTGTCATTAAAGATTTTAAACATTATGCGTATTGTTTTAAAATGTTTTCCAACATAGTTTCAAACTCTTTTAGTGAAGAAATTGTGTATGGTGAAGAAACGTGTTTATTATATTTTGTTTCGTATTTTACCACAATTTTATTTTGTGGATAATTTAATAATAAGTCAGGATTTGCCGTAAGTAAAACATCTACTTCCTCCCACATGGATTTAATTGTTTGATTAGAGTAAAATTTCACTTTTTCTAATAAACAGCCAAATTTTGAAATGAAGAAAAGTGATGCCGGTTTAGATTTACCAATTTCATCAGATACAATTAACAAATCATGTTCATCTCTAAATTTAATATATAAATCGTTTAAATCGTTAAACGATGACATCTCTGCGGACGGAGCATGACCAAAAATTTGCATTGGAAATTCTTGATACATAAAATTATATAATTCGTCGTTGTTTGGAAATGCGAAATGTTTTAACAAGTCAATTGATTCTACTTCAGATAGAACCTCGTATTTAAATGGGGTTTCTGTCTGTGGAAAAACTTCTTTATAGTCTTCACCATTATCTATTGATTCGTAGGTCTTGAGTTTATCATCGTACTCCTCATCAATTAGATATTTTTCGTAGGTTTGTTTAAATTTATCAATCGTGTCCCTTAAAACACCATTTAATTCAATTCCAATTCTCATTCTTCGTATCTTTTTAGTAATTTACTAATTATAGGATTTCTAACAATATCCTTGTCTGAAAATTCAAATACTCCGACATCGTCAACGGATTTGAATCTCTGTAAAGCATCCCACAATCCTGACTGTTTTTTATCTTTGTATCTATCGGTCTGTTCCAAATCCCCTGATATGAAAAATTTAGAGTTATACCCAATTCTTGTTAATAATAATTTCATTTGATTTGGTGTGGAGTTTTGACCCTCCTCAAATATCAAAATAGTGTTATCGATGTTCATACCTCTCATATATGCTAAAGCAAATACCTCTATGATTTCGGCTTCTTTAAGTTTTTCCCTCGCTTCTTTACCAATAATTTTGTTTAATAAGTAATAAGATGGGAAAATGTACGGGTCTAATTTCTCCTCTACGTTTCCTGGTAATGAACCTAATTTTTCTTCCGCTTCAACTGCCGGTCTAACAATTACAAGTTTTTCGTAAGAATTTGCCGGGTCTAAAAGTAAGTCAACCGCCGCTTTCATAGAGATGTAACTTTTACCAACACCCGCCGGACCTGAACATAAGACAATCTGATTATTTATCAGTAATTCGTAATAGTCTTTTTGACTTTCGGTAAGAAATTTATTTCTAATTTTTTTTGTCACTAAAGAATTTATATAATCTTTTTTTGACATTTTCCTCTCAATAGGTTCTGTTTTTTGTATAGTTTGTTTTTTTCTCATATCAATGTAGTCCTAAATAATTAACATATCCGTTTTGTATATCTGATATTCCGTCGATTTGTTTCGCAATCGATGGGAAAACACAATACACACCATAATTTTGTTGTATTTTCATATACACATTATCGTTTTCGGTTTCAAATTTTTGTAGTTCGTTTATTAAAATTTTAAACATATTGGATTTTATAGCGATGCAATGGGCCATATGTGTCTTTTTAATGTTTAAAATTTTTTCGTTAATTCTAAAATGTTCATGCCATCCGTAATGATTTCCTCCAAAATACAACATGTCCCAATTTTCAGGAACTAAATCTATATATTCTTGTATATTATTAATTTCATCAGTAAAAATACAATCATCTTCCATTAAAAGTATTGTTGAGTATTTTTTTCTAATTGCTTTTTTTAATAATTTTATTGTTGTCATGGTCAAACCAATATTACCGAGAGGAATCCTTTCTATATAATCCTCCCTTCTCAAAGACTTACCATCTATGGCTTCAAAAAACTCATAAGAACCTAAGTCATATTTTTTTACTTCAGAATCAAACGATTCTCTTCTGTCTTGTCTTCTTTTAAGAGATATACAATAAACTTTGTCGTATCTTTCGAAAAATTTCATTTTAGAACATTATAATAAGGATTATTTAGTTTTACTAACGGTATTGATTTGATAAGTTCTTCTACCCCATCCTCAATACCGATTGTGGTATCAAACCCTAACATTTTTATTTTGTCGTAATTTACCACATAATTACGTTTATCCGGGTCCTCACCAACATCCGCATAATTGAAGTATGTTTCAGGTAGTTGTTTTTTTATTAATTCACAAACTTCTTTTTTGGAGTAGTTCATTTTTTCTGACCAAACATTATATATGTTATTTTTCATCTTTTCTTTATTCTCTATACCAAATAAAAATACTCTAGCAATGTCTTTTACATGAATAAATGTTCTCAAAAAATGAGATTCGTAAATTACACTATAACCCTCTTTCACCGATTTGTATGTCAAATCATTGATTAATAAATCAAGTCTTAATCTCGGAGAGACCCCAAATGCGGTTGCAAATCTGAAAGCGGTACTATTATTTCTATCGATTACTAATTGTTCTGCCAAGGTTTTAGTTTTACCATAGATGGACAAAGGATTAAGAGGTGTCTCCTCAGTACACACACCTTTTACTTCACCGTAATTTGAACCTGTAGAACCGAATAACAAATATTGATTTTCATTCATCGCTTTTACTATAATTTCAGTTCCTTTTACATTAACATCAAATGACTCTGTTTCTCCTTTTTCTCTACAGATTGGGAATCCTACCAAGGCAGCTAAATGTATTACAACATCGAAATTTTGAATAATTTTTGTGATTTTTTCCTCGTCTCTAATATCTCCCTGTATAAATGAAAAATTTTTGTTTGAGATAAATGGAAGTAATTTATCTCCATTGTTAAACATTAGTGAATCGTAGACAGTGACTTCATATTTTTTTTCTATAAGTAGGGGTATTAATGAGGTACCAATGTATCCTGCTCCACCCGTTATTAAGACTTTCATAATAGAATATTTAAATTAATTTATTTTTTCAAAAATCATAATCAAAATATAGAAAAGTTATATACTAACTTTTTATATAATTCAGTTCAAGAAATCACCAATTCTATTTACACCTTTTTGTTGTACAATCAACGTTGAGCATTGATTTGCAAATCTTATAGATTGATTTATATTATTTGTCAAAATGTATTTATACACTAATGAAGCTAAAAAAGTATCTCCTGCCCCCGAAAGGTCTTTTATTTCAACTTTTTCAACGTCGTAAATCTTGTTTTTATATTCACAACCTCTTGCCCCTAAAGTAATTATTAATTTATCACGTAACTTATCCAAATAATTATTGTTTTTAATACTATATTCGTATTCATGTTCGTTTAGTTTTAGTATGAATACGTTTTCAAAAAAATCATTTACTATTTTTTTTGTGTCAACAAATACCATTTCGTGATTACTACAAATAAATTTTATATCATCATAATCTAAAAATCCTTTATTGTAATCTGATATTATTACTGCGTCGTAAATAGAGAAATCAATTTTATCTAAATTTTTAATTTTTGAAAACTTGGATTGATTTGTATCCACCCTAACAATTATCTGATTTGATTTTCCATCAACATATCTTGTTTTATCCATCTTTTCCTTGTTAGTAACAATATCAACATCCACACCTAAAGACTTCAAATTCTCATATACGTTTAGTGCCATACCCCCATTTTTTTTTGTTTTAATTGGTATAAAAACCGGAACAGGTGCTTCAGGGCATAACCTTTCACATTTACCATAAACAAAAATATCATTACAAGAATCGCCTATAACTAATATCTTCATAATCATTTAATATTTACCAAGAAATTTCCCACCCTTTAAAATCTGCAGCCAAACAATCTATTTTATAATCTTTTCTTCCTCCGGCGACGGTTTGGATTATGTTTTTTGCAGTATTTCTAATACCATTCAGTCCGTGAGTTAGTTCTAAATTATTTCCGTCTTTAATTCCTTTCCTATAGTTCGACTCATTATGCCAAATATGTAAATTCATTTGAGACAAAACTACAATTGCTCTTATTGTTTCCGCATCAATAACCGAACCTTTTTCATCCAAACAAAGTTGTATATCATTGAGTATATCGGAAATTTCTTTTGCATACTCAGATTTGTGTTCTGTTATGAACACTTCTTTGAGTTGTACGATTGATAATCTATCAATTAGTTCGCTTAATGTTGGTAAGTACTTTCTTTCCATAATTTTTATTTGTCTACATTTATTACGTTTATTTCTGGATTTAATAATATTGAAAAAAAACTAAAACCGCTACATTGTCTAACGATATATTTACCTTGAGATAACAAATGGCAGTCAACGATTGCATTTAGTCCATGTTGGTACGGTGATTGTGCCGGAGAGTCGCATTTATTTATATCAGTTTTATAACTTTTCATATAAAATCTATCTATATTTTTTTGACACTTTAATCTAGAATTGTATTTTTTTTCAAATTCTTCTATAATTTCACAAGAATCTGTACTCAGAAATATTGGAATGTCTTCTAACTCATCGATATTTTTGAACCAAACATCTAAATTTGGTTTACTCCCTACGTGTCCTGAGTGTTCTGCAGCGCCAACATCAAAGTCTCTATAATGTACAGAAATAAAATTATTTTTTTCCAACTCAAGACTGTCTTTCACTTTTTCAATCTCATTTAAAATCTCTCTTTTGAAGACAATTTTATTTTTTGCATTGTGAAATAAGTGGTCGTGTATTTCTCGTGCCCTATTCGAATTTAACGCACCATTGTGGTTTTCCACAGTCCAATTAGACCATGAGTACCGATAAAAAAAATCGCTGGAAGTTTCTATATTAGAGTCTAAGTTTTTAAATTCTATATTACAAGGTTGTTCGAGATAGTATTCCCAAACGTTATCTGTAAATTTTATATTTTCATCATAATAAATCGAATTTTCTTGTAATTCACAAAACCAATTGGTAGTTTCATCTTCATGTTTATGATTGTATATTACTGATGAAACCCCGTTTATTATTGCGAATAATCCGTGAAAGTCTTTAGGAAATAAATTTTTATGTGATAGTACTTTGTTAATCATAAATTTTCAACTATTTCAAATAGTTTATTGGGTATGTTTCTTTTTTTATAGAATTTAACAGGAATTCCTTTATACAAGGAAAACTCCGAATAGTTTTGGTTATTAATTAGAGAAAACGCCGCACAAGCGAACCCATCAGGTAAGAAAACATTTGGTAGAATACATGAATGAGCACCTATGGTTATAAATTTACCTAATGTCACGTTACCAATTTCACCACCAAATCTAAACTCTTCCGGTACTGAGGGTAAATCTAAGGAAACTTCTACATAATCTGAACTTGCGCAATGTATTGAACAATGATTTGATATTGTTGAGAAATCTCCCATAATAAATTTTCCACTACCTCCTGAAATAGATACGTTGGACGCTATATGACAGTTTTTTCCTATCTCAATAGGGCAAGATATATATGTAAAATCGTCTATTATAGTATTATCCAATATTATTGTCTCTTCGGGTTTTCTTATTCTAACAGTTTTTCCGATGATAACATTTTCCCCGCAATATTTTAATTTTCTTTTGTCAAAAAAAATATTTTCCATTTGTATTACTTTTCACTATAAAAGTCACCATACTCAACTAAAATAGTCGGTCTATTATCTTTACGCTCATAAGCATAAACAAAAGATTCAAAAATCTGATGTGGTTCCTCTAGTTTGATTATATCAACCCAATCACAGAGAGCTTTAAATCCGTAAGTAAAGTCGGCAATATGTTGATGTTGGGGGTGTAATGGTCTTTGTGACCCTATTGATGTTCTTATAATTACTTTAGGTTGATACCCACCATTTGACATGAGTTTTATTTTATCCAAATGGTTTACCAATTGGTTGGCACCTAAAAGAAGGAAGTTCCATCTTGGGAAAAGTGAAATTGGTATGGTTCCGTTGAGTGCCATACCGATACTAACAACCATTTGCATATCCTCATTTACAGGAAATTCTAACAATTTATTTTTATCCACATCTTTTAATGTGTTAGTCATGGCAGTACCAGGAAATTCAACGGCTTGTCCCAAAAAAATAGTATCAGGTTTTTCCGATAACCAATCCATTGACCTCTTTAATTCATCGAAATATTTCATATTAAAACTGTATTCTTTTTCCAGCACCTGCATGAGGGTAGATGCTTTCATATTTATAGTAAATTATTTTATTTTTTTCATCCTCAAAGAAAAGTTTCTCACAATTCCAAGTCTTTCTTGTGTCCGTACATACAGACTTGTTATTGTCTTCAATTATAAATGTAATCGGTAAATCAAAATTTACAGAATATTTCCAATTTTCGAAGAAAGTACCTGTTTCAGAAGTCATATCTCCAACAAAACACCAAACTTTACTTTCAGATTTTTTTCTTTTTAAATCTAACGCTAATCCAGTTGCAATTGGTATAATACCCGTAACAATTGCGGAAGAATATATTTTATATTCAGGATAACACAGCGTAATCGATTTTCCTTCCTTAATATCTTTTTTTAATAATGATGGAGGAACTCCTTTCATTAAACATTGATAATGGGACCTCCAAGAACAAAAGACCCAATCATCATCTTTTATCATTTCAAAAATGGAAATCAGGTCATTTTCGTTACCGTTATAAAGGTGTATTGGTGCTTTTATTTCACCACTATTGAAGACATCGGCGATTTCGGTTTCAAAATCAATCAATTCTTGTTTTGTAAATTTTTTCATATTTCATCAAAATAATAAACATCATTATAATTAAGTCCATTAAAATAAATTGCTAAATTTGAGACACCTGAAATACCACATATTAAGGAGTCACATTTAGACATATTTAATATGTCTTTCATAACTTCTTGAGCGTGTAGTGTAAAATGGTTTGGTCTTGGGTCTCCGGCCCACGAAGCTTGGAATGGTGATTCGGTTCTACCTATTCTATAACAGTCCTGAAAAATTATTCTATCCCCTAATTTTTCAACAAAAAAATTAATCAACTCAGTTTCCTCACTGGCTAAATAAATTTTGTCAAAGTTCTGAGATTCAAAAATCTTCATAACTTTTTCAAAATAAGTTTCATTTTCATAATTGAGAGCAATATTCGGATGACCCAAATGCATTTCACTTCTTCTACAATGAACCGCTAGTATCTTTTCATTTTCGTTTCGTATTAACAAGTCATCCGTTAAACTCTTTTTTACTCTTATGTATTTTGAAATAATTTTATTTATTTCGGTCACTAAATTTTTGTCTTTAAAAATCTTGTCTTGTAATTTTATTTGGGTTTTAGGCGGATATTGTCCGATTTCGGTTGATAGTCCTGCAAATTCACCATTCGACATGTAATTTTCATGAAGATTTAAATCTTCTTTACTGACTAAATTGTCGAAGCAATACTCCCATTCGTTTTTTATTTCCTTGTTCGACTCATCAAAAAGACTAGATTTCCTAGTTTCCCAATCTATAAAAGGAACAAACTCTTCTTTTTCACTTTCAGACATACATTCCATTCTCAATAAATTATCTAAAACTGTTATGAATTTTGCTGAAAATCCCATAGTGTGTATACCCCTATAGTATACTGATGTGTAAGGGGCTTGAGGTATTATACAATATTTCATAAATTTAAAATCTGTTCTTATAATAATTTATCGTATTTGATATACCTTGTCTCAAGTCAGTGAAAACAAAATTTGGAAAGTGTTCATTAAATAGGGTAACATCCAACAATTTTTTTGGGTCACCATCCAATTTTGATATATCATTCGATAAAACTATATCACTTTCTAAAGATTCTTTTATCATTTCACCTATCTGATTTAGAGTGTATCCTATTCCGGTTCCTACGTTTAACGGATTCGGTAGGTTAGTGATGTTTTCATCAATTATGTATTTTATAAATTTAGCGGTATCTGGCATGTACCCCCATTCCCTTATTGGTGTTCCGCTACCCCAAATAGTAAATTCTTTTTTTCCTTGTTTAATAGTATCCAACATACGAATTATAATACCATTTAGTGCGTGAACTCGACCAACATCATCATAATCGTACTCACCATATTGATTAGGTAATATAATATTTATTGTTTTGATATTATACTGATTCTCATAACACTTATTCAACATGAATAAGGTTTTTTTTGCAGTACCGTATGATATTATACTTGGGTGTACGTTTCCATTGAACCACTCGTCTTCTTTCTGAACATCAGCATCTCCTGGATACGTACAGTTTGATATTGGGTTTATTACCGTACCCTTAAAATTTATATCTTTTAGAATTTCCCAAAAATTTATCCCCATAAGTAAATTATTTGTGATAATATCGGCGTTATGTTTATTAACGTATTCTAAACTTCCGGTATGGGCGACACAATTTATTATGTAGTCAGGGTTTTCTAATTCTAAAAATTCTTTGATTTTATTTTTTTCCAATAAATCATATCCATTTCTTCTAGAAATATATTTAACATCATAGTTTGATTTTTCAAATACGCTTTGTAAATTTTTACCCAAAAACCCAAAACCGCCTAAAATTGTAATTTTCTTCATCTTATAAATTTTATAAATTATTTATCTCCTAACTTCAAATATCGATTGTAAACCCGAAGACAATTTTGTTAATTCTGTAAATTCAGTGTACTCATAATTAGTTTCTTTAATCCAATCATAAAACGCCGCTTTTTCATGTTCATCTACCTCATGGGCTCTTTGAAACTCATAGGCTCCCCAATCGTCAAATCTTACTAATATTTTTTTCCAATTGGCCTTTTGAATGAATCTTAAACCGTCTATTGTACCCTCATATAGGTCAAAATCAAAATTCGCGGCGGCAACGTCTGTAATATCAAAATCGTCAGGGTTGATTAAATCCCAAGACATTTTTCTCCATATTGTGACATTTGAATATGGCGATAATTTGTTTTTAGTACTTTCGTAATCAAATTTCAACTCCCCCTCATTCCATATAGTTTTAAAAGGAACTACTTTTTTAGTCTTAGGTAAACCCATAAATCCGTCAAATGTAATTAATCTTTTGTTTGGGTTATTACTTGCGATAATTTCTCCAGAATATCCGGAGCCCGTACCAAACTCAACAATATCCCCTACGTATTCTTGAGAATTGTTAATCATTTCACAAAATTGTAAATGTAATGTTGTATCCATTTTTTTAATTTTTTTAATTTATTTTATCTTTTTAAAAATTTTCTACCATTTTTAATTTTATTTCTCCAATACTCAAGTAAATCATCCATAGTTTGGGTAAATGGGATAGTTGGTTCCCAACCAGTATGGTTTCTAAATTTTTTTGTATCAGGTATTTGTAAATCAGCATCAATTGGTCTTAATCTACTTGAGTCAGTTATTATCTCAATATTGTTTATTGATGATTTAGATAACAAATAGTTTAATGTATCAGAAACTTTACAAGTATGACTACCTCCAATATTATAATATTCTCCTGATATAGGGTTCACTGTGACTAACAAATAATACGCCTTAACCGCATCTCTAACATCAGCATAAGTCCTCAGAGAATTCAAATTCCCAACATATATTTTTGGTTCTTGTTGACCGCTTTCAATCATAGCAATTTGTTTCGCAAAAGTGGATTCAGAGAATACGTCACCCCTTCTTGGTCCAGTATGGGTAAACATTCTTGTTGTCATAATTGTCATATTATATGCTTCAGCATAATATCTACCAATCAAATCTGTACCTACTTTAGATATAGCGTATGGGGATGCGGGATGAAAATTACATTCCTCATCTATAGGTAATTTTTCTTTTGGTACTCTACCAAAAACTTCACTAGACGCACAAACGTGTATGATAGCGTTTTTGGATTCTGAATTTTTAATGGCTTCCAAAAGGTTAGTAGTACCTATTATATTTGTTTGTAGTGTTTCTATTGGTGAATCAAAACTGGTTTGTGGATAGGATTGCGCTGCCAAATGAAACACATAATCAGGATTACTATGGCTAACCGCTTTTTGTAGTGAAACGTAATCATTTAAATCCCCATATATTATCTCAATTCTTTTTTTTTCACTTATATCGTTTACTAAATGCTCAAGATTATCAAAAGAGTCATTCCATCTCATCAGACCATAAATTTTCCAATCAGTGTTCTGAAGTAGAAAATCGGTTAGGTGGGAACCAACCATTCCCCCAATACCGGTAATTAATGCTTTTTTCATATCAAACTATATTTTTTTCGTTTTGTAAATACCAATCTATAGTTTCTTTAATTCCTTCGTCGAAGGTATAAGACGGTTCAAACTCTAACTCTTTTTTTAATCTTTCTGTACTTACCATTCTAAATGGTATTGTTGTTGGTTTAGTTTCATCATAAGAAACTACAGGTTTTTTATTTGTATTTTTTATGATAGAATTAACTATATCTCCAATAGTGATTGCAGTACCTGAACCTACATTGTAGGGTCTCATGGTTTCTCCACTTTCAAGAACTAAAAGACTTGCTTTAACAACATCTTTGACATATAAAAAATCTCTAACAACATCAGGACTACCCCAAACAATTAAAGGGTTTTCGTTAGACAAAACTCTTTTTATTAAAGCCGGCACTACGTGACAAGATTTTAAATCAAAATTATCGTTAGGGCCAAAAATTGCGGTACATCTGGCAATTTTAATTTGTAAATTAGAGAACTTATATACATGCTCCATTAGTTTTTCCCTATATCTCCTCATCCAACCATATCCAAAATATGATTTATAAGGTTCGGACTCCCAAAACCTATCTTCCTCTAAAGGTTCTCTTATATCTGGATATCCAGTAGAACTATTCAAATCTAAAAATGAACCAACATTTGTTTTAACGCAAGCATCCAAAACGTTACCAATAATTAATAGTTGGTTTAAGGATATTTGTATGTCTGTTGGTACCGTAGATGGGTGGGCAATTTTACCGGCACAATGAACAACAATGTCCGCCCCATCAATTAATTTTATACAATCTTCAAGTTTTCTTAAATCAATATTTTTTACAACCTCAATATTTGGGTTGGAGTATTGTAATTCACTTTCGAAGGTACTTGTTTTCACTAAAGCACCTCTTTTAACCAACTCCATTAAAAAATGAGTCCCTATGAATCCCGCACCACCTGTAACTACAACTTTTTTTCCTAAATAAAAATTACTTTCCATATTTTAATTTTTTACAAAAACATTATATCGTTTATCTAATATTTCTTTATTACTTATGAACCATTCTGTGGTTCTTTTAATTCCTTCCTCCAAACTAACTTTTGGATAAAACCCGTATTTGTTTGCTCTTGTCATATCAAAAAGCCTTATTTTATCACCCGCTGGTTTATCTACTAACCATTTTATTGATACATTTTTTTTGGAGTGTTTTGAAATCAAATCAACAACATCTTTTATAGATGAACCATTACCTGAACCCAAATTGATTGGTTCAGTAATCTTATTCTCAACTGCAAAAATTATACCCTCAGCAACATCATCGGCGTGAATAAAATCCCTTATTGGTGAACCATCTCCCCACACTTCTAAAACATCATTTTCTTGAGATTTTCTAATTAAAGATGGTATAACCATGGCGTTCTCAGGATTAAAGTTGTCATAATCTCCGTAAACATTTGCGGGTCTTACAATTGAAACCTTATCCCATTTATATTGGATTGAGTACGCCTCTGCTTGTAATTCCCCCATTCTTTTCGCCCAACCCGCAAACCTGTCGTTTGGGGATGGAAAAGTTTGCCATACGCTGTCCTCAACAAAAATTTCAGACGGCGAATATACTCCAACAGAACTAGTGTATAGATACCATTGTACATCAGCAATCCTTGCCGCTTCCATCATGTTTGTGTTAAATTGTAACATCGGTACCATGAAATCCGCCGGTTGTTCCAAACACATCTTGGGAGAACCTTTAATGCCGACTAAATTGAAAACGTAATCTTGACCCTTACAAATTTTTTCGCATTGGTCAAAGTATCTTAAATCGGCTTTAACGAAGTTTACTTCTTTTGGTAAGTTTACCGGGTCCGATAAATCCGCAATGGTTATTATTGCTTCTTTTTCTATAAGTTTATTTATTAGTGAACGACCAATCATTCCGCCTCCACCTGTTATTAATACCTTTTTATTTTTGAACATTATTTAATTTTTTACAAAGTTTTATTATTTCTGATTCTTCGAGTTCCGTGTGATTTCCTACATATAAAGAGTAATAGTGTATGTGGTCTATGTTAGTCAGTTCACCGACAACAACGAAATCGTATTTTTCCAAGTGAGGTTGTATTGATTGATTACCACCACCTGCGGTACCTAAACGATATTCAACCTTTTCGTTCTCTAAAATTTCACAAACCTGATTTAATACTTTTTTATTTTTTGAGTTAATTACCAATGGAAGTGCGAAATTACTATTACCTTCCAAATCAAATTCCGTGAAAAAAATATCACTATCCAAGTTATTCAACCACACGTCTAAATTATTTTTTCTTTTTTCTATATTACTATCTAGTCTTTTTAATTGTTCTAAACCTAAAACAGCATTAATCTCAGTACTTCTCATATTGAATCCTGGTACCGCAAAAGTAAAAAGAGGATTCAGGTGAGGGTATTTCTCAATATACTCTTTTTGTATTTCTTCAGATGATTCTCTAGTCATACCGTGAGACCTAAATAACTTTGACAGGTTATAAATTTTTTCATTGTTAGTACATACCATACCTCCTTCTACTGTGGTAATGTGGTGTCCGAAATAAAATGAAAATACGGAAATATCTCCGAAGGTTCCTACTTTTTTACCGTTGAATGTTGCTCCATGAGATTCGCAACAATCCTCAATCAAAAGTAAATTGTTTTCTTTGGCGATTTGTATAATTTCTTCAGTCAATCCGTTAAATCCAAGACAATGTACTAACACTATCGCCTTTGTTTGCGGTGTAATCGCTTTTCTAATATTGTCAGCGGTTATTGATAAACTCTCCAATGAAATGTCAACAAAAACTGGAGTCATTCCTAGTTGGGTAATTGATGATACATCAGAAACCCAACCTAAAGGAGGGACAATAACTTCCCCAATCCCTAATAAATCTTTAACAATGGCAATGGAAATAAAATTAGCAGATGCTCCGGCATTAACCATTACACTGTAATCAACACCCAACCAATTCGACCAATCTCCTTCAAACTTTTTAACATTTTCTCCGTTTGTTAATCTTTTATTACTTAAAATAAAATCCGATAATTTCTTTCTATCCTCGATAGAAACATTGTCATTTATTAATGGCCATTTAAATTCCATATATTATCTTCTAACTAAAATTATTGTTTGTAATCCGTGACTTTGATTAGTTAAATCGGTGTATTCATCATATGAGTATCCTGTCTCGTTAATCCAATCGTAGAAAGCCGCTTTTTCGTGTTTATCAACTTCTTCCTTCTTTTGAAAGTCGTAAGCCCCCCAGTCATCAAATCTCAATAATACACTACTCCATTCCGTTTTTTGTAGAAAACGTAACCCGTCGATGGTTCCTTCATATAAATCAAAATCGAAATTAGCAGCCGAAACTTTTGTAATTCCATAGGTTTGAGGTTCCCCTAATTCCCATGACATAAGTTTATAAACTTTAGCGTTTGGACATACTGATAAAATACCAACCGCCTCCTCATAAGAAAACTTTAAATTTCCTTCATCCCAACCAGTCTCTGAGGGAATACCTTTTTCAGTTTTTGGTAATCCGACAAATCCGTCAAACGTTATTAGTTTTCTATCATTACTTAATTGACCACAAATTATCTTAGAAGATGATGCCCCACCGGTACCAAATTCTAAAACATCTCCCGTCAAATCTAATTCAGCGATGCTATTAAACATGCTACAAAAATTATACAATAAATCTCCCATTTTTTTTATTTTTATTAGTTGTTTACCAACCTTCATTTATTTTTTTAACAATATAATCAACATCTTCAATAGATAAAGAACTGTTGATTGGAATGTGAATTTGATTATCATCAAAATACCTTTGCCCTATCAGTTCTATTTTTTTTCCACCGAATATTGAATTTTTATCAATTCCTTGGTGTACCACAGAAACCGGAATATTTGATTCCTTCATTTTTTTTATAAAATTTTCTCTTTCATCAACAATAATTGGATATAACCAATAAGATGAAGTCCTATCTTGTTTATAGTCCATTAACCTTATACCGGAAACGTTAGAAAGATTTTCATCATATATTTTTGCCAAATTTCTAAGTTTGGATAACTTTTCAGATATACTTAGTAAATTACCAATTCCTAAACTCGCCGAGATATCGTTCATATGATATTTATACCCAACATTTATAGCATCGTATTCTCTTTCACCTAAGAAACCTGTTTTAGAATTTTCTCTGTCAATATCGAACCATCGTAATCTTCTAACTAATTTTTCATCTTCATCATTCAAACAACATAATGCACCACCGTCTCCTGTTGTGAGATGTTTTATTGCCTGAAAGGAGAAGGAAGTAAACCTTGAGATGGACCCTATAAGTTTATTTTTATATATAGACCCGAAAGCATGTGCAGCATCTTCAATAACAGAAAGTCCAAATTCTTCAGACAATTTAGTAATCTCATCCATATCACAAGGATAACCACCCCAATGAACAGGAATTATTGCTTTTGTTTTTTTGGTTATCTTATTTCGTATTGACTCTACATTTATGTTTCCATCATGTGGATTTATATCAGCAAAAATTGGTTTTGCCCCCACATATAAAACCGCCAATCCTGTAGATATGAAGGTTTGGGCCGGAATTATCACTTCATCACCTTCTTTAACTCCTGACGCGATAAGGGCTAAATGCATGGTAATGGTACCACTGTTAAGTGATACCGGATTTTTAAAACCATACTCAGACAATTTTGATTCGAATAAGTCTGCCTTTTTACCTGCAGAAATCATACCAGAATTCAAGGTTTCAATTACAAAATTTATAGAGTCATTACTGACATCCGTACTGAAAAAATTTATTTGTCTACTCATAGTGTTATCCAAGATGTTGGGAAGGTATCTTGTAGATTGAAGTGTTTATATCCTGGTCCGAACCATTCTGATTTTGTGGCAATAACTTTTTTATCTACTTTGTTATTCATATAAGCAGACCACCAACTGAACGTTGAGTTTCCAACTATATTGATGTCGCACATTGACATCATAATAAAATCAAGAACATTGTCATTCTGATTATCAATATAATTCAAATCAAAACCAAAATTGTCTAATAATGTTTTCGCTAGCGGTTGATTATCTGTGAATACTAAAATATTATAATCATTATGGTCTATGTTGTCAATCACACTTAATGCTTTCTTATAGTATTCAGGTGAAACATTCTTATGATAATGTTGCATATTTTCAGTAACTCTATCCCCACCTAACCTGTAGTGTAAAGAAATAGTTTTTTTATTAAAAAAATTTTTATACTTGTCCGAAATAAAATCAACTTTATCTTTTTTTATGATAAATTCTTCGTTGATTTTTATATCACTAAAGTATTTTTCGGACTGAAAATATCCATGATAGCATGTGTTGTCTCTTATTGGTATTTGTGTAACAGTGTAATCTGTCATATTTAAATTTATATCAGGGTGACCATATTTTGGTAACCTCAAATTATCGTCATAAATGAAATTATTTTCGAATAAATCTTTTAATTCCAATAAATGAGACTGACCAAAATTTTGTATCCCCTGTCTCTCTGTGTGTGAAGGGATTCTTAGGTCAAAACCATATTTTTTATGGATTCCGTAAACAGTTGCCAGTTGAAATAGGTTATTACCGAGACCCCCAAAAAAATCGCAAGTTATCATTTTATATAATTTTTATAAATAAAATCCTCAGCGGATAATAATGTTCTGCAAATTTCGAAATTATTTTTTATACTATCAAGTTTACTAATATAAAAATCTAAATCTAATTTGTTAAAATCAAAATTATCGTCAAAAATTACTATTCCGTTTATATCAAAAAAATCTCCTATGGACGGAGTTCCCCAAAAGATTGGTATTGTTCCTGTTGCAAAACAATCAGTTATTTTTTCACAGAATATATTTTCATAATTGTCGTTCTCAAATGCAAAGGAAAAACGATAATCTTGTAATGCGGATAGTTTACCTGACTCCTCAATTCCGTTTTGATTTATGGACCAAGGCAATTCTTTCTGAAATCCCCGACCGAAATGGTCAACTTTATCTTTTGGTAATTGATTTAACGCATTCAATCTGAAATTATGACCAGATGTGAAATTTTTATTTGAGACAATTATAGAACAGGATTTTGTTTTTTCATAAATTTTTTTATTTTGTATCCAAGGCAATGCGTTTGGGATACAAAGTTTAAAAAACTCAGGGTCTTTTTCGTGAACTCTTTTATCGTGTGTAAAAATTAATTCGAATTTTTCTTTGTATGAGTCAATATTAGAAACAACGTCATTTATAAAATTCGGTATGATTGAACTCGATTCGGCTAACCATCCATAATTTTTTTTTGAGTTATCAACCGCGAATCTCAATCCATCATCAATATGAATCGATATATTTGATGAACCATTTTTATCCCATTCAACAAATTTATTTTTATTTAATGCGGATGAGCAAATGTCGTGTTGGAATCCGCCACCTACCATATTTATTTTTTTCATATAGATTCGTATTTAGGTTTAGATTGTATATAAAATGTATTTTTTACTTGTGACCCAAAACCACCTTGACTCATTTTTTTATGTTCATTGTATGGGTTTTCTTCATTATAGACATAAAGAATATCTTTAATGAATTTATAATGTTTTTTTCCTGCCATTTCTACCATCGGATATGAATACGCAACGTCAGGTGCTGATTTGAAGAAATCTCCATTGTCGTCTAAAAAATCTTCTAATTTTATTTTTCTCCATAAATGTGTTTTCCATGTTCTGAGATGTGAGAAATTGAAATTATCTGTTCTTACTGTTTCAGGATTAACTTCAGATGAAAATCCGTTTCTACCGTCCGAATAAATAAAACTACCATTTGTCAACCATGTGTCTGAGTTATCTGCATAAACATCATTCACTTTGTTGAGTACGTTTTCGTTGAAGAGAAAATCATCTCCGTCTAACTCAACTACGATGTCCTCTTCGTCAAAATATTCACGATTAGATATTAAATCATACATATTCTTCAATTTGAATTTCTTTTCTGTGTTAACTATCAATTTGAACTTTGGGTTAGTCCCAATTAACTCATTAATTACATTAACAGTTTGGTCTGATGACATATCGTCTATCAAATACACTTCATAATTTTCGAATTTCTGTTTTGTAATAGATGAAATACAACGTTTAATATATTTTTCTACATTACAGAAACAACTTACTATTTTAATCATTATATGTATTCTTGAATTTTAATTAAATTTCTTTCAGTATTTTTTCTCAATAAAGAAATTAGTTCTTGTTTATTTAAGTTATCGAACCAAGATTCTAACGAAGCACCATAATCTTTAGAAGTAATAACATCCAAACCTAAACATTTTGCTTCCACAACTAATCTACAAAAGGTTTCTCTTGCTAAAGGATAGAAAACTAAACCAGAACACGAAGATAAATTTTTCAAAAAATCATATCTACTTTTAGTCTCCTTTAAAATAAAGAACGGTAATTTGTTTTCACTACAGTATTTCAAATTACCTTGTGTGTTTTTAATCCAATTATTTGTGTAATAAATTCCATATTTACCATTTTTGTTTTCGGTAATTAAGTCCTCAATCATTTTTAAATCATCTTCAGACCATATAGAACTTTCTAAATTAATAAAATTAGCCTTTACATCGTTAGATAAAAACACATTCATGTGGTCGGTTGTCTGAACAAAAACAGCTTTAGCCCTTTCATATAAATCGTAATTTATTCTTTCATTAATTGGGATAATTGAGTTCGGATATCTCCAAGGGTGTCTACTATGACATATTTTATAATCATTTTCAATTATTATGTAATTCAAATTTGGTAATTGTCTAACCAAACTTGGATTCATCAATGATATATTAGAGATTATATAAAAATCGTTTTCATTTAACGATTTTACATTTTGTGAAAACTCAAATTCTAAATTGAGTTTATCGATAAGAACTTGGTTTACCCATTCCGAACCTCCGTGCGGAACTTCTTTAATTGTGAAATCCGAAATTAAAATTTTTCTCATATTACTTGGTGCTTTTTATCCAATAATTCGTCCATATATTTAAAGGGTAAATTAAAGTAATGTTCTCCGAATTTATTTTTTTTATTGAAGTCGGAGAGTCTTTTTGCTCTATCTATGTATAATTTTTTTACGTAATTTTTTCCCAAAAATTTGTAATGTAGGAGTTTTAACTCTTCCGTTTCGGAAAACTTGGCGTTTGGACTATTAAAACTGTGGGCTCCGACACCAAATTGAACGTCGATAAGTGGGTTAAAGATTATTTTTTTACACATAGGTTCGTATCTTTCAGACCCTACCTTTATTTTATTAATTAATAAATCTCCATCATAGGTTGGGAACTCATCACTTACCATATCATGCCCCGAAACCTTTGGTACCGTTACTCCCATTTTTTTGTATGACTCTAACTTTTCCATCAAATTTGGGTGGTACAAAAATTCATCACAATCGCAAACTATTACCCAATCAACACCTTCTTTTCTACTGTGTTTTTTATACTCGTTATTTTTAATGTTAACATAATTCATCTCATTAATCTGTTCATTACTTTCCCACTTAATAACCTCAACTTTGTTGTATTTTTTGTAGATTTCATCAGATGAATCAGTAGACATATTGTCGTGAACGAATATTTTTTCACAAAAACTACTGTAATAATCTAACGTAAATGGTAAAATTTTCTCCTCATTCCAGGATAATATATGTGCGTGAATTATCATAATTTTTCAAATATTAAAACAGAGTTTCTGAAGTACCAATATGAATCTTCAATATTTTGACGAGCCTCCATAGACTTATCCTCAAGAAATCTAAAACCCTTACTCTCAACCACCGGTATAATTTCATCATTGTTGAGTTCATTTACGTGTCCGAATCCACCCTGTCCTCGTAATGCCCAAGATAAGATTAAATATTTATCGCAATGTTTAATCAAGTTATTTAAGTACTCATCCATAAATTGTTTTGGGATATGCTCGCCGACTTCTAAACTAATAACAGTTCCCACCTCACCGAAATTAAAATCTTCAGTAAGATTCTGTTGTCTAATTTCGAATTCATAGTCAGTATAAGGAGGTTCCGCCTCTACCCCTAATAAATTTGTAAATCCGTTATTATATAAATCGTTCAGATATTTACCCATACCACAACCGAAATCATAAATTTTTTTTTCTTTATCTTCAGATAAGAAATTACATATCCAACTGCTTAATTTATCGCTATGTGCGTGATGTGCCGGTGCCCATTCTTTAGACCAATAACCTGTGTTGTGAATCATATTTTATTTTTTTAATTGTTTATTATTTTTTTCCAAAAATTTATTATTTCTTCGTTTGTAAGTTTTGAAACTTCGTTCATCGTTTCTTCGTTTCCATAAAATTCAGTTCCTGTTAAATAACATTCGTCTTTAACCAAACAAGCAACTTCTCCTTTAGATGAGTGGTAAACTTTTCCAACCATATTATACATTTCTTGCTTGTTTGTCGTGTGTCCAAAATGTATAACTTTATTAGGTATCATTAAAGGTTTTACGTAAGTATTAAAATAATTTTCATCTCCAATGTGACCAAATAAATATATTTTTTCACACCTATCCTTCAAAGCCCTTTGTATTGATACGTGAGTTTGTTTTCTATCTTCAATTGTACCAACAATCCCTGCAACTTTATTAACATCTTCCTTATTTATTTTAACTAATCCTTCTTTAAAATTTGGTATTATTTCATACGGACCAATATATTCTTTGTGATATATTCTGTGTTGTTCATGTAAAAATACTACAGTATCCCAATACTTTTTAATTTTTCCAACAGGGAACCACCATTTTTCGTGACAAGATAAAATTACTTTTTTAACCGGCGGTCTTTCCTCTAATTGTAAAAAATGTGTTATTACGACATCATCTTTATCGTAAATCAAATCTTTAATTAAACCTGATTTACATTTATCTAAATGCCAAGTTTGATTACCATAAAAGGTACAGTCCAAACCGTTCTCATTAAAATAATTTGTTAAATTAATGAATGCGGTTGTTGACCCACCTTTTTCTGTGAAACCTGAAACAATTTTAATTTTCATAAACAGGTATTAAATTTTTTGTGTTTTCGTTTTGGTAGATAAAACTCATTAATTTATTTAAGTCGTTATTGTATTTTGATAAATCACCAAACGAAACTTGTGTTGTTGTTGAGTCAGAATCAACAAAAATTGATTTTTTGTTTAGAAAACATTTTATTGCAAAGTCATTAAAACTCAAATTACTTTCATATCCAATATCAAACCAATCGTTTTTAACTAAGTTACTATAAGTGGTAACAAATACGTCAGATAAATTACCTAAAACATGTTGTCTAAATCCTTGATTGATATTATAGTAGGAACCGGTGTCCTTCAATGTTATACTAATTTTATTATTTCTAATCCCCAAACCAAATAATGAACTGAAAATAGTCCCGTCTTCATTTAAAGATAATGGAAACATACATCCAAAATTACCTTGATTATTTTTTACTATTCTTGCCGAACTATTGAATATATTGTTAGACATTAGACAATTTTCATTAGTGAAAACAATAATTTGGTCGTCAGAACTAACGAACTCATTTTCCCATTTTAAAATCGAAAGATTTTTTATTAGTTCATCAAAATAACCTTCAAAGATTTTAATTGAGTCGTCTTCTAAAAATCTATAATTTTCCAATTGTTCGCTTTTAACAATTAAAGAAATTTTTAAATTTTTTAAATCAAAAGATAATACTGAGTCAATTAGAGTTTTACAATTTTCAATATTTTCACCAGTATTAATTACCAAATTATATTTAACTTTATCTGTTGTTATATCTTTTTTCACTGATTGTGTGATTTCAGGTACAAACTTTATTGGTAAATTTTCTTTAAACGTGTCTACGAATTTAATTCTGTTTTCCTCCCACTTATCATTTGTTTGTCCGATTGATTTGTGAGTAACTCTAATATCATAGATTACCCCAATTTTTACGTCTTCTAAATAATTCTCAGTAGAAAAAGTAACATCGTAAAAATGGAATCCACTAACTTCTTCGTTAAATCTTTTTTTGATTTTGTTTTTATCTAACGCGATAAACAAGCCGTCAATTAAACAAACTTGAGTAATGTCCTTACCCCAACTCTTACAATATTTAGATTCCCACTTTTTCCCTTGATGTTCGTGGTTAACAATACCAACCATTTTTGATTGGTCTTCCCACCATCTTCCTGATACTGGAATATCAGTTGTTCCGGCAACTCCTAAAACACCATAATCACTTTCTTTAAAGTGTCGGATTAATTTGTTAACCCAATTTGTCGTGTCAACATAAATGTCGTCGTGGCATAAAAGGATTATATCATTGGTAGATTCATTAACGACTTCATTATAAACCTCCGAAAGAGACTTCTCGCCATCATTTATTTTTTCAATGATTTCTATGTTTTTTATATTACCACAACTTTTTTTCAAGTAAGAAAAAAATTCAGGGTTTGATTTTCTTGTACTATATCCAATTGTTATCATTCTTCGAATACTTCTATGTTATGTGTTTTATTTACCAATTTGGACCACTTGCCATTATAACGAGTTGCCCTCACAATATGATTATCAATCCAGTGGTAGTTTCCACCTCTTGGTTTGTTAAATATAATATTATGATATTTAAAATTCCACTTATCTAACCATTGTTTGGTTACCAATTCATGTTCATCAGTTCTTGATGTGAAAAATGTAATTATATGTCCTTTTTTATACCAATCGTTAATCATCTCTACCGAACCTTCAAAAGGTTGAACTATTGACATACGTTCAGGTTGTTCGTTTGGAACATCCTCAGTTACCGTTCCATCAATATCTATTAAATAATTTTTTAATCCAAATGCCAATTCTGGACTTATATTAGAGTCCTGTTGAACCAAAACCGTTTGCATTTCTATCTTTTTCTTCGATTATGTCCACTTCTTGTAATTCGACTAATTTACCTACCATAACAGGACACAAAACCGCTTGACCTACTTTCATTCCTTTAGTTATTTGAACTTCGTGTGGGTTTACATTAAAAACAATAATTTTAATTTCTCCGTTATATCCACTGTCTATAGTTCCAGGTGAGTTTAAAACCATAAGACCTTGATTTAATGCTAACCCGCTTTTTGTTCTAACTTGAATCTCCATATTTTTTGGAATATCAAAAGATAGTCCTGTTGGAATTAACTTTCTACCAAATGGCGGAATTTCCATATCTTCAGTAGAACATAAATCGAAACCTGAATCGGTATCGTAGTTATATTTTGGGGTCACGGCATCTCCATTAATTTTTTTAAATTTTAATGGTGTTTTATTTTGGTGCTCCATAATTTCTTTTTCCATTTCATCCAAATCAATACCAAATTCTTGTTTTATGAAATCGTAATCAATATCCATTTTTTCATTTGGCATTTGATTAAAAACCTGTTCTAATTGTTTTAAGGACTCCTCAATAGACCTTACATCGTCATCATAATTATTATCCATTATTTTAATTCTTTAAATTTTTTTATTATGTCAATTAATACTTTAACATCTTTTTCGCAGTATTCTGCAATTTGTTTTAATTTACCTTCGTTCCAATATGCATTGTGAACTTTTTCACCCGTGATTTCACCATCTTTTGATGTCGGTACATTCATAGATGTACACATTAAATCAAGTGAACCTATTGATGAATATGAACCGAACTGCCAAAGTTCTTTGGTGTCAATGGCTTTGATTTCCCAAGGTTTGGTATCGTAACTCGGAAGGATTGATGGTGGTAACAATCCGTTGATGACCATTCGTTTTGATAACATCGGAATATCAAAGTTTTTCAAATTGTGTCCACACATATAAAATCCAAGTTTTCCACATCTATCAAGTAACTTTTGAGTTTCTTTCAAAACGTCATATTCTTTATCTGATGAAAATGTTTGTGCTTTTATTTCTCCTTTGTCTGTAACAAATGAAACACTAACACAAACAACTTTCGCGAACTCAGGAACAAGTGCAGTTCTCTTTTCAAAAACGTAGTCAAAAGACTTTCCATCATCTTCAGGAAATCTTTTTTGAAACCAATCAAAGTAGTTAGAAAATTGTTCCGCAAGTTCCGGATAATTTTCCTTACAACTTTGGTAGTCTTTTGATACTCCTACAGTTTCAATATCAAGAAACAAAATTTTCGTTAAGGGTATGTTGAACATTATTTTTTTTATCTACAATTAATTTATACCATTCGGCTCTTGCCTTTGTCACATTTCTTAGGTCATAAGTGTCCTTTACTGTTTCATAAAGACGTTCACCTAAATCTATAATCATGTTTGGATTATCGACCAATTTCTTAATGTTTTTTGCCCAATCACTGTGGTTTCTTGAGTCTTTAACCAACAGAGCATTTCCGTCAGTAAATGAACCCTCATTAAGAGCGTGTTTTAAATCAATAGTGTATGGACCAACTTCAGACGCGATAAGTGCTTTCTTATAGAAACCTGCCTCAATAACTTTGAGTTGTGATTTTACTATGTTAAACGTGTGACTTTTAATCGGAGCAATTGAAATATCAAATTTAGAATAATTTCTTGCGTATTGTGTTACATGTTTTGTCCAAACCCTTCTATAATTTTCATTTTTTTCATTTTCAAAAGGTTCTTCAACAAATCTATCCAAAAATATTTTATATTCAGGTGTGATAATTTTGTAGTTGTTTGTGAAGATTTCTTCATATTTTGCCCATACGGTTTCGTGTGGTTGAATCGGTCTTTGTTTTTGTTCTCCTGTTTGTTTGTTAATTTCCGTAATCGTTCCTCTTGTATCAAAACCACAAACAACGTATTGAATTTTGTCTTGTAATGGTGATAATTTAGAAACCATACCTTCTAGCAACATCAAATCGTGTAGGTGGGACGAACCGCCTAACCAACCAACACGGATTTTATCACACTGTTCTGTCGGTTCATTAAATTGAGGTTCGCTTGGGTCAATTGCATTCGGGAAAATCTCAACGTTCTTGTTAATTTTTTTAATTTCAGTTGCGAATATTGTAGTCGTTGTTGTAACATAATCGGGATGTCTGAGATTCTCCACGATTTTTTCGTTAATCTTATTCGCCCTAATAATGTCATGAATCGGATGTTCTTTACCTGGCATCCAATAATCGTCAATATCAATAATTGTTATGATACCCAAAGATTTTAACATTCTCACAATATTTGGTGTGTGGTCATAAGTATTACCAATATTTCTATGAATATGAACAATCTGATATTGTTTCCAATAATTTATATCATTAATTCGTGGTTCATAGTCGATATCTACGTGGAAATCGTTAGGATACATATTTTGTAACATAACGTGAGGGTCAATTGACCTGAATTTACCTACTCCCGTTTTGTCTGACGGGAGAACCAATACTTTTATTTTTTCACTCATATATAATTAGATTTGTAAAAAATATAACGATATAATTCTGTAATATCAACATACCTAAAAACAAAAAACCCCAACTAAAGTGTCGGGGTTTCTTCCTAAAAATAATACTAAAACTTAACTAACCTTTTTTATCTTAGTTAACTTACCTTCAAAAATATGATTACCTACTTTGAAAGTAAAGTTATCTCTGGTTCGTTGAGTTGATTCTATCAATAATCCGTTTTCTCTAAGGACTTCCTCAACTGTTTCTCTTACAATTGACGCGATTTCATTTTTGTCAATTGACGGAGTTTCAATGTGTTTAGGTAGTGGTACTGTTGTTTTTTTACCTTCAGTAACTTTTTGTTTTTCAGTACCCATTAATCTAGATGCTCTAGCAACTAAATCATCTGATAGTGTTGGACTACTTTGTTGTGGTTGATTAATCGGATGTTCCATCATTAATCGTTTAATTTCATCGGGTAATTTTGAATTTCTAATTTTGTCTTCCGTTATAGGTGTTTGATTAGTATTTACGGACCTACTAATTTCTTGTTCGCTAAGAAATTCTGAAGGTATGTTATAAGACGCCGCGGGAGTATCAAAATTTTGTAATTCAGGTGCCGATAACGTTGTTGTATCACTCGCATTACCTCTCGGCATTTCTTTATGTTTATCCATTATTTTTTTGGATATCATTAATTTTTGTATTAAATCATTTTCAGTTCTCATGCTGTTTGGTCAAATTGTGCATTTATTAAAACTTTGGTCATACTTCTATCACCATTAAAATTGTAATTAGGTCTCGGTTCCTCAAAATTATCTTCAGTTGGTCTGAACATAGTAATTTTGTCTAATCTAAAAAGACGCCAACCAGGTAATGGTTGTTTTCCTTTATATGCGGTGTGTGAAGCACCTTCATAATCCCACGCTCTTAAAACCAAGTTTCCCGATTTACTATATCCTAAACAAACAGGTTCAATTTCTCTTAATCCCTTTCCGCCTGGTTCATCTCCGATATAATAAATTATACATTTATTTTTTTTGGAAATAGCATCCCTTACGGCACCCAAAGATGCCACTTCTAAAATAAGTGTTTTAAGGGAGTTGTAAAGTTTCATTAAACGGTTGGTCTAGTGTAAGGTTTGGTTGTTTGATAGGTATTGATTTTTATTTGGTCTTTTCTTTGAGTGATGTCATCAGACGAACCACCATTTAAAATATCCAAGAAAATACCCGTACCCTTACCAAACAAATCACCATCTGATATTGCGTCTTTATTTACCGATGAATATTCATTTGCGGTTTGCTTGTAGTCATTAATACTAATTTCTTTAGTTCTTTCTTCTTGTCCGACCTGGCCCAACGTATTTAACGGTTGAGAGAAGTCGATTGGAAATAATGCTGCCATGTTAAATTATTTTTTTCATTAAATTGTTTATCCTTTTTAAGGTTTCTGTTATTTCACTGTTATAATCGTTATGAGATTTACTTGGTCTATTCATAGATATTAAATCATCCTTTTGATGAGTTTTGTTAAATTGATTTGGTAAACCCGCTTCTTTTCTATTCTTCTTTACATTATAAATATCATCTCGAAGAAATCTTAACGTTTCATTAACCCAATTTTTCATATAATCTCCGCCATTTAACACATAAGTCTTTTCTTGAACGTCTCCTTTGTAATTATCAAAGTAATTTTTAATTCTTTTTAATTGTTGGTATGTTATTTCTTCGGAATCTTGAAGTTCTTTATTTCTTTTATACCCTTCGTCATTTGACTCAGAACTAACAGAACTAAATGAATTACGCATGTGTTCACGTATCTCATCAGGAACTTTTACTTTCTTATTATATAAATCCTTATTCACCTTTTAACATTTTAATAAGTTGATTAACGGAAATACCTTCTTTTTCTGCCATTCTTTTAATTGAATTCAAATTACTTTTTAAAATTTTTGATGTCGGAGTCTCTTTTTTAACAACATCCGCATCATCAGAATTTCTTTTAGATAAAATGTCTTCTAACATTTTTTTCATTTCAAGTTTTTCCATTTCGGAAAGAGTAAGTTTTCCAACAAATCCTTTTTTGTTTCTGAATTTTGATTTACTATCTCTTTTACCTGACGGGTCTTTACCGAATTGTTTTGTTCTGTTTTTTGCCTCATCAGGTTCCATACCCATTTTTTTAACCAAAGTCTTGTATGTTTTTTTACCATCCAAATCTTTTGTTTCTTCATAACCAAATGCGTCGGCATAGTTAACTTCACTAACCACAGGTTCTTCTTCTTTTGATTCACCATAATAAGTACGATATCCTCTTGTGATAGGATTGTTTGTTTGTCTTGTTGCAACAACCGTTTGGTCCATTGTTCTACGTGGATGCATAGATAAATCCAATATTGGTGTTGAAGAACTTGCAAACGTTCCATCTGGGTCGATTAATTCGTCCAATTCTTTTTCAACCTCATCAGTCGATTGAGGTTTTTTCTTTTTTGATAAAATTTTTGATATAAGAGATTTAACTTTAGGACTATCTTTTTTGTCAAAGTCCATTTTCTTGTCTTTTTTTCTTGATTCTGTTAAAGTTTCCTCAACAGAATAATACAAAGAAATCTTATCTCCCTTATCTTTTAAGAAGAAATAGTATGGTGAACTATAATATTCTTGATTATAATTTATCATCGTTTTTTACAATAAATACTATGATATCATGTATTTATCTATAAAAAAAATAGAATGGCTCAACAAAACATTAATCAATTTGTTTTTAAGAAGTTTTATGTAAGTCCCCATTTTTTGAGTTTGACTGATATCTCGTTAGCATCCGATGAATTGGACTTTAACGAAGAGGTGGTATTTTCACCTTATTTGATTGCTCAAACTTATGGGAATCGTTTGCCATTTTATTTTGATTTAAATTCAACAGGTACAACACAACAATCAATTTTAACATATGGTAGTTATGATACCACAAATGTTATTGTTTCTGAAAATTATTATAATCCCGATAATTTAGATTTAAGTTGTATAACCGCACAAACCGCATGTGATATAGGGTTAACAGGTATTGATAATGGTTTGGTTACAGGAATGACTGGTCAATCAATCACATTTACAAACGGATTGCTGAATGATTCACAAAAATTTAATAGATTAAGTTTTGATAGAAGATTAAAATTATTCCAAGTAACGGGATATACGTCACAAAATATTCAATTTTCAGGTATTACGGGTAAAACCCTATTTGAAGTAGTTTCTAAAACAGGAACAACTGAGGGGTATTACCAAGAGTTATATGGTGGATTCTATCAAGGTTTTTACAAATTATTCGGATACGACTACGATATTTTCCCAAGTAGAATGAATAAGGGTTGGTCTGTCGAAATGGTTTTAAAACCTAGACTTACCAATGAATATACCCCGTCATCAGGAGAAACCACACTTAACGAAGTTTATCCTGATAACAAAAACACATTCTTTTATTTTGGTACAAGAGCAGAGAATAAATTTGGTCACCATGCAAATGGAACTCCATCGTCAGATAGTGGATACACAAGAGTAACACAAGGATTAGAAACTTGTTTAAAAACTTGTGCTTGTTCAGATACAGGAGTTACAAATTCGAGATGTGTCGATGTTTATGAACCATCAGGAGAAACCATTGTTCATAATGTAAGTTGTAATTGTGGTTGTAATAGTGCTGATATCGAAAATACTCCTGACAAAGACCCACTTTTAGATTCAATATCAAATGCGATATCATTTAGATTATGTGGTGATGATGAAACAAACCCAAAAATTGGTGTAAGAATATTGAGATATACAGGTGGATGTGAAACTACAGGAAGTTGCGAAACATCAGGTATTACTTATACGACAGGATATACTGTTGATGAATATTGTTCCGAATCTGGAATTTACGATTATTGTTTGGTTAAAAATTCGGCATACACAATCTCAGAACATTGGTTTTTGGTTGATATTGTATGGGAACGTTATACTTGGTTAGATACTTGTGATTTATTTTATAGAGGTGGATTAGGTGACATATCAAAATATGTTTATTTGGATTCATTGGCAAATAACTCTGTTTATTTAATTGAACCGCCTGTAACACATGACGGAATTACACCTGAACAAATTGAAATAGTAAGATTAAATGAAAAATGGTTGTTAGATAAACAATACCGTATGGGTAGATTAAAAATCTACGTAAATGGTAAGGTTTTCTATACGGTTGATAATGTTGAGGAGATTATACCGAGAGCACTTGACACCTATAAAGAAAGACAGTTAGGTGTTCCCTTTAATATATCGTGGGGTGGTGGAACTTTAGGATTAAGAGAAAACTTAACTTTCTCAGCGTGTCCTACAGGAAGTACTAATGTTTATATCCAAGACCCTGAATTATTTCCAAATAATGTATTAAGTGGGACATCACTTTCTGCACTTACGACAAACATTTTAATTGAGCCTAATTTCGCAGGTACATTTGAGGGGGGTATTTCTCAATTCAGAATGTATGTATCACCATTGTCTGCACCAGAAGTAAAACACAATTTTGATATATTAAAAACTAAATTCAATTTATTTAACCCTGATTGTCCTAATTGTAACATACCTTGTTTAGATAATGATTTTACATATACAATATTCCCAACACCAACACCAACAAATACCCCTACTAATACATTAACACCAACTATAACAACAACAAAAACATTAACTCGAACACCTTCAATAACGACAACCACAACACAATCACAAACTACAACTATAACCATAACACCAACCATAACGCCATCATTCACACCAACGGACACCCCAAATAAAACGCCGAAACCTACAAGTACTCCTACTAATACAAACACTAGAACTGTTAATATAACACAGACACCAACTAGCACACAAACTATAACAAACACATCAACTAATACCCGTACTCCTGATAAAACTCCGTTCCCAACATCAACACCAACCAATACAATTACTGAAACAAACACACCTACACCTACGAACACAACTACTAATACATCAACTCCAACTAAGACTGTAACTCAAACTCAAACAAGAACTCAACAAATAACCACAACACCAACTAATACGTCAACGCCAACTAACACAAATACAAATACGTCAACAACAACACCTACAAATACAATTACACAAACACCGACAAACACCAAAACACCGACAAATACGATTACACAAACACCGACAAATACAATTACACAAACAATAACTCAAACTTTAACTCCGACAGATACTCCGGCAAAGACTCCTTTCCCAACAACAACTCCCACTAAAACGCTGACTCCCACAAATACGATTACACAAACAAATACGATTACACAAACAAATACTGTAACTAATACCCAAACACCAACGAACACCCCAACAAACACAAAAACACCAACACAAACAAATACACAAACACAGACTACCACAATTACAAACACACCAACAAATACGGAGACGGCAACTAAAACGCCTACACCTACTAACACTAATACCCAAACACCAACTATAACTTCAACCCCAACAAATACTGAAACGTCAACTAATACTCCTACCCCAACTAACACTAAAACACCTGCAAAAACCCCATTCCCAACTCAAACACCAACAAAAACAACAACACCTACTCAAACAACAACCAACTCATCTACTTCAACGCCAACTCAAACTCAAACCAATACACAAACTCCTGCAAACACAAATACCCCTACTTATACTGTTACAAATACCCCTACTTATACTGTTACAAATACCCCAACAAATACGGAAACGTCAACTAAAACTCCTACACCTACTAACACTAAAAATCCTACTAACACTCCTACGACCACTAATACTACTACTCCAACTAATACTCCTACCACAACTAACACTCCTACCACAACTAACACTAAAACTCCGGCAAAGACTCCTTTCCCAACAACAACTCCCACTAAAACGCTGACTCCCACAAATACGATTACACCAACAAATACTATCACGCCAACAAATACTATAACTAATACTCAAACATCAACTAACACCCCAACAAACACAAAAACACCAACCAATACTATAACCAACACTCAAACAAACACACCAACAAATACTATAACAAAAACAAACACACCTACACCAACAAATACAATAACAAGTACTCCTAGTTTAACAAACACTAATACAACCACTCCGACAAATACTGTAACACCAACAAATACAATCACGGCCACCCCAACGACCACTCCACCGAAAACACCGTTTCCAACAACAACGCCTACAAAAACTCAAACACCAACAAACACCCAAACAGGTACTAATACCCCTACCCCAACGAATACGCCTACAAATACAATAACTAGTACATCAACTCAGACACCGACTAACACTGCAACTCAGACACCGACTAACACTGCAACTAACACCCCAACAAATACCGCGACCCAGACACCAACTAACACTGCAACCAATACCCCAACAAATACCCCAACAAATACCGCAACTAATACCCCAACAAATACCGCAACTAACACTGCAACTAATACCCCAACAAATACCTTAACGCCAACTCAAACACCAACAACAACCTCTACCAAAACGCCAACTCAAACACAAACATCAACAACTACTTTAACCAACACGAACTCGCCAACTCCGACTAACACACAAACTAAAACACCTGTCCAATCTCAATTCCCGTCATCAACACCAACAAAAACCTTAACCCCAACAAATACTGTAACACCAACAAATACGATTACACCTACGGTTACTAAAACAAATACACCAACACCAACAAACACCATAACTAATACACCAACTTCGTCAAATACCGCAACACCTGGTTTAACTAGTACTCAGACACCAACTAAGACACCAACAAATACCGTAACCCCAAGTCAAAGAGCGAGTATATTAGCCGATGTTTTATGTAATTGTAGTGGAAATACCAACAGGAATATTTATGTGTTTTATGATGGTTCAGGTTCTTACGAGGATTCGTTATTACAAGACGCTTCGTTAAGTGTTAGGGCTTGGTATAGCGGATTAACCGTTAACAGTGGTTGGACGGGTAATCTTTTTGAGATGATTATGTGGGATGAAAGATGGATTTCGTGGCCCGTATATCCAATTATTGGTACCTTGTCTGCGTCAACAATAGGTTCGAACTATATTAATAACAATTCTTTATTTTACAGTGGTATATCTAACGATACAGTAGTAAAACAAACAATTAATAATGGTTGGGATTTTAATAATTATGGTAATCCTGACCCTTATGGTTCTTCAGGTGTTCCGTTTAACCACACGTTACTTACAAGTTTTAGTACTTCAGGAAATTTTACACCTGAAAGTGATAGTTTCTTAACTATATGTATAATCAATGAATCCTCACCTATTTATACAAAAACAGGTTCGACTTTAACCAACGGAAATACAATACCAACAACAAACTTTTATGTAAATGAATCTGGTGTACAGAAGGATTTTAACAATTACTTAACATCTTGGAACTATTTTAATAATATATTGGGTAAAAAAGTTAATAATTTATTGTTTGTTAATCCAAACGGTAATTTGATTGAAGGGTTCCAAACTATAGAAGCCCAATCATTCCAATTTATTTTGGAGTCTTTAGGGTTGATTGAGGGTCAAACACGGTCATCAAGTTATTTTTCTAATTACAATTTTAATGGTGGTATTTGGCCTAATATCAATCCTGAATTAGGTACTAATTGGACTTTTGCCAAATTAGAAACAGAAAACCCATTTGTTGGTTATAATACACAAACAGGATACACATCACTTAATATTTTGAATCAAAATGGTCCGGGATTAATTAATTTTGATTGGGGTATGGACCCTACGGTTTCGGATTTTAGTGCTAATACCGTCCAAAATTCTTTTGAAAGATTTTTTAGTGGGGATAGTAGAGAGTGTTTATATACAGATTCTAATCTTTCAGGTCTTACTATTGGTCAGGCAGTAAAATTATCAGGATATTCGGGTTGCTGGGAGTATGTTGGAGTTGAGGAAACAACTGTAACTAAAGTCTCTATTTCTTGGTCAGGTTCTCCAACATCTTGCGTTTCTTGTACTCCTTGATATTTATATAAAAAAAAATGATATGACACCAACACCTACTAATACAGTAACTAAAACGCCAAGAAAAACGCCGTTTCCAACATCCACTCCGACTAAAACAAAAACTTCAACAGTTTCTGTCACATCTACGTCATTAATATCTACACCAACAAATACCAAAACACCAACAAATACCAATACGCCTAAGCATACCTCTTTCCCAACAACCACACCTACAAAAACAAAAACACCGACACCATCAAATACTAAAACATCAACCCCTCCACTACCTACACCTACTCAAACCAAAACAGTTTCACCAACAATAACCAAAACAGCAACACAAACTAAAACAGTTTCACAAACTAAAACTTATACCCCAAGTGTTACAACATCCAAAACACCAAATAAGACCTCGAATCCGACATCAACACCAACTAAAACACCGACTAGAACAGTTCCTGTTAGTAATACACCTACAATAACCAAAACTAACACACCAACACTAACGGTAACAAGAACACCCAGAAAAACACCATTCCCTACTTCTACTCCGACTAAAACTCAGACACCGACTAATACCGCAACTAACACACCTACTAATACTGTTACCGCAACAAAAACATCAACCAATACCCCTACAAAAACATCAACCAATACCCCTACAAAAACAGTAACTAATACACCTACAAAAACAGTAACTAATACGCCAACTATTACTAATACGCCAACTTTAACCCAAAATAGTCTTTCTCAAAATACATACACATACGTTACAACCGCAACTACCGCAACTACAGGTTCTACGGTAGTAATTAACTCATCAGGACAAACAGTGTCCGCGATAACAGGAAACTCAATAATAGTTAGAGTGAGTTACTATGACATTAACGGTGTAGATAAATCCTCCGACTTTTTAAGATTTACGGGGTATACTAATTCGTATTTAAGGTTAGACCAAGACTCGAGTTATGTTATTTACGATGTGATTAATTCTAGTGGTTCGACCACTTTTAGTGCCGATAGTATAGGTAAAGAATTTATTATAGACGGTGTTAATAATTTAAATTCTTTAACGCTATTAACTTCAGGTGGAACAGTTTTTTCAGGAAACAATCCTATAGTTATTACAATAGGAGTTTCTTACCCTCCACTACCCTCACCGTCTGTAACCAAAACCGTTACACCAACAAACACTAAAACACAAACACCATCTGTTACTAAAACACAATCCCCCTCAATAAGTAGTTCCCAATCAATAACACCAACTCAAACTACTACTAAAACACCTACCTCAACAACATAATTTATGGCTTCAACGGTAGAGATAACTAGTAATAATTTTAGTGGACAACAGGCAACAGTAGTATTTACACCAATAAATAGTGAAATTTCTTATGGTATAGGAATAAAAACTATTCCATTTTTATTTGATTCTAGTATTATATCTAATAATATTGATGTTATAGGTACCTATTCAATTAATATTATTAACACTAACTGCACTCATATACTGGTTATAAAGTAATTAGTAACGATTTTTTTTTCTTAAGTAAATAGAAAAATTTTTATACAGAATAAAAATCTTTAGTGTATTATTAAATTTATAAAAGTATGTATTTATCGGTATGTGTGAATTAATAATCACAGGTCTAACGTATGCTTGTGGTCCTTATACAATAGTAATTTGTGATTCTACGGGTAACAACTGCGAAACAGTAATCGTCGTTGTTAATTCTGGAAACACCACCGGTACTATTATATATGAAGACGGGACTACCGAGACTTTTGAAGATGGTAAGGTAGATATCAATACTCCTGCGGATAATACATCAACAACAGGAGATACTACATTTGTAATAACAGTTATTAATAAAGATGGTGAACCTGTTGTAAGTACCACAGGAGGAGGACCAACAATCGTAGTTGAAGTACCTCTCGTTACACCGACTCCTACCCCAACACAAACTTCGGTAACTCCAACAACAACACCGACATACACACAAACCCCTTCCCTAACTAATACCAAAACACCAACACAAACGCCAACAAATACGGCGTCCCCAACACCAACATCCCCAACCCCTCAGTTAGGATTTAGTTCTTGTTGTTCAACAGATTTCTTTTCCTTACTCGAGGAAGTAAATTTTATTTCTACGTTAGATAGAACTAAAACATACTATATTGAAACTAATCAGTTTGTCGGTTGTGTTACTATAGTAAATCAAAGACCTACTAATTTTTATGAATTTATATCAATAAGTTCAGATTTTGCCGACTGCCAAACATGTCTTTTGTCGTCAACAGGTAATAATTTTTGTCCAACACCAAGCCCTACTTATACTCAAACATCGACACCGTCAAGACCTCAAAGGTCATTCAAAGACTGCTGCGAAGAAATTTATTTTACACTAACCGAAGAGTCTGAATTAATATACTCGTTAGACCAAAGTAAATCATATTATATAATAACAGATGGTTATACTGGTTGTACCACAATAGTTAATGTATCATCGGTAAACAAATACAACTTTGTCTCAATTGTCGAGTTTGTTAATTGTGACACATGTAGAATAAATAACTACGGAGTCGTATGTCCAACCCCAACCCCAACCCCAACCCCAACTAATACTGTAACACCAACAGTAACACCAACAATAACTAACACACCTAGCGTAACTCCTACAATAACTCCAACATTTGTAGAAAAATACTGTTTCAAATTCAGCGGTTGTCTTGATAGTTTAATTTATAGTGCGTGCTCAACATCGGCACTTACAATTAATAGTGTTTACCAAATCCAATTAAATATTAACTCAGCATCAATTAATTCAAATTACCAAATAGGTGAAGGATTAAATAATTTCTCTATAGGTGTTGATGTACAATCAGACGGAAAAATATTGATAGGGGGAAACTTCAACCAATATAATGGACAACCAATCTCAAATGAGATTGTTAGACTTAACGTCGACGGTTCATTAGATAATACTTTTAATTATAGCGGACCAAATTATATTTACGCAAACGAATTAGTAGAAATAACCGGCGGTCAAATTTTAATAGGTCTCGGACAAGTAGATGGAACATCTGCAAACTTACTACAACTATTGAATTCTGATGGAACTATTAATGGTGGATTTATACCACCAATTTTTCCAAATGGAGGGGCGATTTCAAAAATTGTTAAACAACCTGATAATAGAATATTAGTCGGTGGAACATTCAATTCGGTTAATGGTACATTTTTTCACAAGTTAGTGAGATTAGAGGCTAATGGGGTTGTCGACTCAACATTTGGAAATGGAGGTTTTCTTCCTAATTTAAACTCAGAAAAAGTTTTAGACTTTGGATTACTTTCAGATGGAACAATAATTGCGGGTGGTACTTTTACCCAATATGATTCGACTACCGCAAATAAAATTGTTGGTATCGATAGTTCAACAGGAAATATAAGTGGTTCATTTAATTATGGAAGCGGTTTTGATAATGACGTTTATGCCGTATACGTTTCATCTAATAAAATTTTGATTGGTGGTTCGTTCTCAAATTATAACGGAAATACGTCACCTAAGTTAATAAGATTAAATCCAAATGGGACAGTAGATACATTATTTAATGTGGGGACAGGTTTTATAGATGGGGTTGTTTATGATATTGCGGAAGATGGTAACGGAAACTATATTGTTATAGGAACCTTTACTCAATATCAAGGCTCAAACGTTTATGGTATCGTTAAGATAGATAATAATGGAAATTTAATTTCAACGTTCAACTCAGGAAACGGATTTAAAAATCAAACACCATATAGATTAACTATAGATAACAACAATTTATTTATTGTTGGGGATTTTGAAACATATAATGATTGTTCTAATAATAATATTGTAGTTCTTTATAATTCTTCTACCGCTATTACGTCGTGTGTTACCGCAATATCAACAGGTAGTTGTGAATGCTGTCAAAATACAATTACTCAAGTTACGGGTTTTACAAGTTGTAATGATTGTTTAGTACTAACTCCTACGCCTACTCCTACGCCTACAGTAACACCAACTATAACGAACACCCCATCAATTACTAAAACTCTTAGTCAAACTAGAACCCCAACAAGAACAATTAATCCAACAAGAACACCTACTAAAACTGCAACACCTACCGTAACGCCAACTAGTAAACCATTGGCTTTTATCTCTTGTTGTGGTTCTGTAGTTTTTGATTTTACTGCGGAAAATATAATTGATGGACTCTCAATTGGTGCCACTTATTATATTGAAACATTAGAACCAAATGGGTTTACTGGTTGTACGTATATCGGTTATGAGTACATTACTAACTACTATAGTTATTTTCACGTAATAGAGGAACAAACCGATTGCCCTTCGTGTATCACCAACAAGTTTGCAGGCATTTGTCCAACACCTTCGCCAACACCAACGGGTACTTACACACCAACACCAACACCTTTACCTCTTTCTTTTAGTTCATGTTGTGGTAGTTATATTATTGCACTTTTGGATGAACCTACGTTAGTTCAAGAAATATACGATATATCAATTACAAACGGTTATACCTATTTATTGGAAACAGATGGGTTTGTTGGGTGTGTAAATTTAGCATACGCAATACCAACACTATTTTACAATTTTGTTCAACTAACAACTATAGAGGGCGATTGTACTGTCTGTGAAGGGTCATCAATTTGTCCCACTCCAACATCAACTCCAACTCCAACATTGACCCCAACACGTACACAAACGTCTACACAAACGCCTACTAACACTAATACAAAAACTCAAACACCGACAAACACTAATACCTCAACTCAAACGCCGACAAATACCCCAACAAATACTAATACCTCAACTCAAACACCAACTAAGACACCAACAAATACTAATACACCAACACAAACTAGAACACCATTACAATCACCACCACCGACATCAACGCCTACATCCACTGCGACAAATACACCAACTAAAACAACGACAAACACTCAAACACCAACAAACACTCAAACGAATACTCAAACAAATACTCAAACCCCAACTAAAACTGCCACAAATACCCAAACAATCTCGATAACCCCAACGAGTACCCCAACAATATCTTTAACTCAAACTAAAACACAAACACCAACTAATACATCAACTATTAGTAGTACCCCTACGCAAACTGAAACTCCAACAACAACTCCAACTAATACAACAACTCCGACCCCAACAATCACACCCGCTTTGACTAAAACTGGTACAAGAACTCCTACACCAACAAACACTGAGACTAAAACACAAACACCGACACTAACAGAAACATCTACGCAAACTCCGACAAATACATCGACCAAAACAAGTACACCAACTAATACTCAAACATCCACACCTACAACGACAATAACTTCAACACCAACTAACACCTCCACAAACACACCAACTAACACAAATACTGTTAGTGTTACACAAACAAGTACACCAACTGAAACGCCAAATAATACACCACCACCAACTAAAACCCCAACTAGTACATCGACACCAACACAAACTACAACATTAACACCTACCGCAACAAAAACGTCAACACCAACTAATACCGCAACACAAACTAACACACAGACACAAACTAACACGGCAACACAAACACCAACTAATACTAACACTCCGACCCAAACGCCGACAAACACTCCAACTAATACTCAAACATCCACACCCACAACGACAATAACCTCTACACCTACTAATACTTCAACGCAAACACCTACTAATACTAATACCTCAACTCCGACTCCGACAGGTACACCAACTGAAACGCCAAATAATACACCGCCACCAACTAAAACCCCAACCCAAACCTCAACCCCAACCCAAACTGAAACATCCACACCCACCTCAACCAAAACACCAACTCAAACTAATACAACAACTCCGACTAACACTCCGACAAATACCACAACTAACACTAACACACCAACTAATACACCAACAAATACAATAACGTCAACTAATACTAATACACCGACTAATACTAATACACCGACTAATACTAATACACCGACTAAAACACAAACCCCGACAAATACTACAACTAACACTAATACACCAACTAATACACAAACAGGTACACCAACTGAAACGCCAAACAACACACCTCCTCCGACTAAAACGCCAACGAGTACGTCTACGCCAACAAATACATCAACAAGTCAAGAAACGCCTACACCTACACCAACTAAAACACCAACCCAAACTAATACAAATACGCCAACTAATACAAGTACGCAAGGACTTACACCAACGCCTACCCCAACAAATACAAATACGCAAACTCCGACCAATACAAGTACACAAACCCCAACTAATACAAGTACGCAAGGACTTACACCAACGCCTACCCCAACAAATACAAATACGCAAACTCCGACCAATACAAGTACACAAACCCCAACTAATACAAGTACGCAAGGATTTACTCAAACGCAAACACCTACTAACACAATTACCCCGACAAACACACCTACTAATACAAGTACCTCAACGCCTACTCCAACCGAAGGCATTAGTCCAACACCAACCCCAACAAATACCATAACACCAACATCAACCCCAACCGAAGGTGTTAGTCCAACACCTACACCAACAAATACAATAACGCCCACAAATACAAGTACACAGGGATTCACTCAAACCTCAACCCCAACAAATACCATAACACCAACATCAACCCCAACACAGGGATTTACTCAAACACCAACCGCAACCAATACTCAAACCCCAAGTATTACACCGACACAAACACCAACTCGTACAATAAACATAACTGAAACCCCGACACCAACCTCTTTCGTAAGCCCAACACCTACTCCAACACCTCAAGACACCCCAACACAAACACCGACCCCAACACAAACAAGTTTACCAATAGATGTTTCATTCTCTGCGTGTTGTGATAATGTATTTGATGGGTATTTTACTTTTGAGGGTACAGGATTTGACGGAGAATATTCGCAATTTATTAACGATGGTAGTGAAACCGTTTATTATATTGTATCTGAGGGATTCACTGGTTGTTGTACTGTTTTTATTGGTGTTCCAAATGACATTACTTTTGGGGATTTAATATCAAAGACATCTCAAACAGACTGTACCACATGTATAAGTTCTAATCCTTGTCAACCAAATAGGGCGTTTTCTTCATGTTGTACAAATGATGTTTTTACCTCATTGAGTTTCCCAATACAACTATTTACTATTAATCAAACATATTTAGTTCAAAACTCTGAAGGGTTTTTAGGATGTGCAACTCTTGTAGAATATACTACAACTAATGAGGTCGAAATATTAACTATCGATGATGAATATGATAGTTGTTTAGATTGCTTGACCGCAACAACAATGGATACAAATTGTCCTACACAAACACCAACACAAACCTCAACCCCTACTTTACAAACACCAACTCCGACACCAACTCAAACAAGAACGCCGAGAGAAACGCAATCCTCAACACCAACACCAATCCCTAGTGATTCGGCAACGCCCACTAACACACCAACACCAACACAAACACCAACGATAACTAACACAAATTCCATAACACCGTCAAAAACACCTACACATACCCCAACACCAACACAAACAGACACACCAACCCCTGTATCGGTTTATTTCTCAGCATGTTGTAATAATCTAACCGGTTATTTTATTTTAGAGGGTCCTAATTACGATACTTTCTATCCACAGTTAATTACCGCCGGTGATGGTGCGTATGTATATATAGAGTCAGACCTATATACAGGTTGTACACAAATAAAACTTAACCTTACAGGTAGAATCTCCAATCTCGGTGATTTAAACTCATTAACGGTTGGATATGCTAGTTGTGCAAATTGTATAACCACAAATCCTTGTGGAACTCAAAGAGCCTTTTCATCTTGCTGCTCAAATGACGTTTTTACAGTCGGTAATACAAATTTATTATTGTATGATTTAGATGAGATTTATTATGTTCAGGCTAGTTCAGACTGTAGTTTGCCTGAACCTTATGATAAAGTTGGATGTTATAAATTAGTTGAATATAATGGAGCACCGGTTTATAATATCTGCGAGAGTTTATCACAATACATTACGTGCGAGAATTGCTTAAGTGCAAATACTGGTAGTGAGTTTTGTTCAACCCTAACACCAACACCGACTCAAACACCAACACCGACCAATACACAAACGACAACACCAACTAATACACAAACGACAACACCAACTAATACACAAACGCCAACAAATACACAAACACCAACACCAACTTTAATACCTGAATTTAGCGTTTGGGAATTTAGAGATTGTTGTACAGGTACGGATATTAAATATTTTCAAGTCAATAACCAATCCTATACTTGGTCAGTTGATTATACTGTCATTTATTCTGGTAATGGACAATGCTATGGTGCATACCAAATATCCGAAAATACTATTTATGACCAATCAATCACAGAATTGAATAGTATGACTTGTCAAGGATGTTTAGATAATATAGGTTGTCCACATGAATTTAGAAGTTGTTGTCTTATTAACGGAGTGTACACTACCGCATATTTCAATTTATTACCGACATATGTTATTGATGCGGGAATTAGTTCGAATTATCAAGGAACTTGTTGGGAAGTTGTTGGAGATGCTATTGACCCTGGTAATCAATACGTGGCGATATTAGACACAGAAGGATATGAGGAATGTGAGTCTTGTATAATGGATAATCCTTGTGAAACGTATTTCCCTTATGTATTTTCCGCTTGTTGTCCCACAGATACCACACAATATATTGTTAATATTAATACAGGTAATACTTGGAGTGCCGGTGATATAATTGGAAGCATCGTTTTTCCTGATTTAGGTGAAGTTAAATGTTTGGGATTGGTGTCGGTATCAACCTCAAATGAATGGGGTCTTGTTGCTCATGAAACACCGGACTATTCCCCTGGAGATTGTTCTTCATGTCTTGGGGATAACGGGGCAGACTGTTTTGTTACATATGAATTTAGGGGTTGTTGTGATGAGGCAATACTGTATTTTGGAATTTATGAACCCGCTTTCATTGAAGAAAATGTTGTTATAAGTCAATCTAATGGCCTACCTTATTATTTGGTAAGTGCTTCGACTCAAACACCAACGGAATTCTATTACGCACCTGACTTCGATTCTTGCCTTCAAGCGGAAGAGTCGGGAAATTATTGTATCACAGAATTTTATTATTCGGGTAGAAACTGTTGTGATGCTTCTTTATTTGTAAATGTTTATAGTCCTATATCATACTCAAATGGGCAAGGTTTTGATTTATCAGGAACGTGTTATTCTATCTCAGGTTCAGGAAACAAAGGTGGACAAATAGATGGATTTATAACCGCTAACGATATCTATGACAATTGTACTGACTGTTTTGCAAATAATCGTCTTAATTATCCTTATAGATACACTTTATCGGCATGTACATTCCCTGGCTCGTTTACCGCTTGTAGCCCAACAGAATTATCGGTTAACAGTATCTACTCACTTAACATTCCAAATAATCCTGGAACTTCCGCAGGATTTAAAATAGATTCGACACTAACCGCTAATCCGGGTTTAGTAAGCGGAGTTATTGGTGAAGGGTATGCCTACTCTATAAAATATGACTCAGATTATGATTATTTTTATGTTGGAGGTCTTTTTGATTTATATAACAGTGAAATATGTAATAATTTTGCAAGATTTAATTATAATGGTACGAGCGTTTCAGGATTTCTAACGTCTAGTTTAACTGGAGGTCTTGGAGCCAGTGTAAACGATATAGATATTTACGATAGTAATATTTATGTAGTTGGAACTTTTACATCACCAACAAATCAATTAGCGGCCTTTAACAGAGTGAATGGGGTTCCTGATGCAACATTAAATCCTGGAACGGGGTCAAATGGTACACCACGAACCATAAAAGTTTCATCAAACGGTAAAATATATGTGGGAGGGTCATTTTCCTTATGGAGTGGTTTGAGTAGAAGTAATATTGTTAGACTAAATGCAAATGGGTCAGTTGATACATCATTCTCAATCGGAACAGGATTCAACAATCAGGTATATGCTATTGAAGAATATGGTTCATATGTTTTAGTTGGTGGACAGTTTACATCGTATAATGGAACTAATAGTAGTTATTTTATTGTTTTGAACTCAGACGGTACCGTACAACAGTCTTCCAGCAACTTCTTCAACGGAGGTGTTAGGACAATAAAAATAGGAAATGGAGGAGTTTATGTTGGAGGTTCATTCAATCAGTTTGAATTATCCTCATGTGGTCCATTAGTTAAATTAACAGGTAATACTCTATCTAGAGATTTAACCTTTGATTTTTTTGATGGTTCAGGTGAAGTTGCCGATATGACATTACTTGACAACGGAAGAGTAATTTGTGTTGGACTATTTAGTGTTGGTACCACCAAACAAATGGTTGGTGTTGATTATGACGGTTCTTATATACAGTCAATAGAACTTTTAATTAGTGGCGGTAGTAGTGTTATGTATGCTATTGATAATGGAGATAGTGGTCAAATTTTAGTTAGCGGTACATTTAATCAGGCTCAAAGCGACCCTTCAGCCGGTTTTGGTGTAAGAAGACAGATTGCGTTGTATGACCAGTTTTTAGATATTGATTGTTTTAGAGTTGTATCCACCGCTAGTACGTGTTCTAACTGTACATATTCGTCAACAACATTATCCGGTCCTTATACTGATTGTACAGATTGTCTTGGTGTCACTCCGGTACCGACACTAACGCCGACAAGTACTCCAACAATTACCCCAACTAAAACACCTACACCAACGGTTACGCCAACCTTAACACGAACCTTAACGCAAACCTTAACGCAAACACCAACAAAAACGCCGACTAATACACCAACCTTAACGCAAACACCGACTAATACATTAACACCGACTAAAACACCAACACCAACACCGACACGAACACTCCCGACACAGTTAGTGGTAATCTTCGTAGAATGTCCTTGTACGGGAAATGATGTTTATGTAGTTATAGGATTGCCATTAATATTTAGTGGTACAAAAGGTAAATATCTTTCTAGAAATGGAAGTTGTTATACCTTCAGTGGTTATTCTCAAAGTACAACTTGGGATGAAACAATTACAAATTGGAATTTAATACCGAACACGACAAGTCCTTGTGAAAGTTTTCTCTGCTGTCCAACACCAACGCCAACTCAAACACCGACACAAACGCAAACACCAACGAAGACATCAACACCGACACCTACATTTCCAGGTGAGATTACGGTAAGTGCAATAAATTGTTGTACAGGAGAGCAAAGAAATATAAAATTAACAAACATAACACTTAATGAATATAATACATTAATCTCTTCTATATCACCAAATGGTCAAGTTTTTAATCTACCCGAACCAAATGCTGGTTGTTGGGAATTTAACAAAATATCACCGGGGTCTATTCCTTATATAGTTTCAGATTTGGGGAGTATTATTGGAGTAAATCAGTGTGAACTTTGTATATCAAGATTTACTCCACCTGATTGTTGTTGTGCACCAACTATAGATAGTGTTGAATACTTGGGAAGTACTTTTGAAGGGGAAACATCTTATCAATACGAAATTAATTTTACAAGACCTGATTGTAACGATTGTTGTGATATCGATGTCCAGTTCTCAACATCACCAACAGGACCTTGGACAACAATCGAAGCGGGAAATAGCTGTACATCACCTTTAATAATATCATCATTCGGAATATTTGCAACAATTACTAATTATTTTAGATTGGTGATATATTGTTGTAACCCAAATAGTACCGGAAATTGTGACGGACCAACAATATGTGAACAAATAACATCAACAAGTACGACTTACACATTTATCGCTACTCGGTATGCGGTTTTTGAAAAATGTGCTTGTAGTAATAACTTTGAAACGCCTCAACAACTAATGGCACCTCTTCCTTTCCAATCACTAATAAACATCAATAGACGTTTCTTTTATACATCTGGTAGTTGTTATGCGTTTGATAGTTGGACCGTAGAACCTGACTATGCAGATATAATAAATTATTCTGATTGGAGTCAATTACAACTAGTGTCGACCTCAACTGGAGGTATTTGTAAAAATATAGGTTTAGAATTTCCCGCTCTTTGCTGCTCAACCTGTAATATATATTTGGCACCGATAGATAACTATATAAGATTGTACAACATATCTACAAATCAATTAATTGGTTTTGCGAGTTCTAACAATAGTTTGAATTTTTATACAGTACCAATTAGTGTTTCTTTAAATTATACTTTTAAATTAGTTGGAAACTCCATAATAAGATACACAAAAATATCACCAACAAACATATATGGTACACCAACAGAGACCTTCAATTTCCCGGCAGGATTTTTTACAACATATCCTAACTCAAATACAAACATTGAGGGTATGTATATTTACGCATTATCTGATACTCAATTACTATTTAAAATAAAGACTGTAAATCTGCAGTATAATAGTCAAGTTAGGATATTTTCATTATCATTGAGTGGTGGTCTAATATCTCCTACTTTAATAAATACAATAAATGAGACTACAAATTATTCATATGATGTAATTTCGGTACAAAAATCTGTCACTGGTAAGTACCTAATGATTACACGTTTGATACCATCATGGGATGGTATTTCTCCGGTACAATATACACATAACTTAGAACAATATACTTCTTCATTGGTATTAGAAGGTAGTTTCACGATACCTCCAATCTCAGGATTCTTAGTCGCTCAAAGTATTATACAAAATAATGATACTTTGTATTTGTCGTACACTAATGGAAGTGTTTATTCTATAGCCTTCTCGGTTAGTACAGGACTATTAAATTTCACATTTGAACAAACAATACCGACAATAGACCCATATAATCTAATACAATATAGTAATTGTTTAACCGAAGATTTTGTCATAGGCCCACCACCATGTAATGATGGAATGGACGTGGTGTTTGTTTTAGATTACACATCAAGTATGGGGACCGTAATTGGGAACATACAGACAAATATTACATCAATTGTTAATACAATTGTAACAGAATCAGACAATAACTACAGGTTAGGTTTAGTAATTGTTGATGAAAGATTTAGTCCGCCAAATTATGCCAATCAACCTCAATACACATCTTTACCATCTTTACAAAAATTTACAGGAGCAACCAATCCTTCTGTGAAACAGTATATAACAGCGATGGAAAAAATGTCAACAAACAACCAATCTAGTTTTACTGTTCAGTTGAACAAACTATTCCCAAACCCTTCAGGTATGGATTTAGGTTCCGGTGGTGGTGGTCCCGAACCTTCAGATTATGCAATTCAATTAGTAGGAACAGACCAAGTTTCGGGATACGAATATTTTGCGGGTGATTTTAGAGATGGTGTTTCTAGATTAATAATAGTTATAACTGACGCTTTCCCAAGTTATAATCAAGATAACGTCAACCAAACAAGTGTTAATTTTGGAAATAGTTTGGTTTCGCCCTTATTAGGCAATGGTATAAGAGTATTGTTAATGACAACTGCCGCGTCAACAGTAACTATTGCGACGGGTACTTGGCCAAATACATTGTACACTATTGCTAATAGTACTGGAGGTGCGGTGACTAATAGTTATAATTCCGCAGCAATCGTATCGTTAATACAAAACATCTGTAATTAAAATTAGTTTTTTTTGTTAACTATTTATTTGCGGTGTTGACATTCTATTTTTTTACAAAAAAATTATATGAAAATTTTTATACAAATAGCATCTTACAGAGACCCCGAGTTAGAAAAAACAATTAAATCAGCAATTGAAAACGCAAAAAAACCAAAGAATTTAGTTTTTGGTATCGCTCGTCAATTTCATCCGGACGATAAATTCGACACATTAGACGAATATAGAAAAGACAAAAGATTTAGAATATTAGACATTCCATACAACCAATCAAATGGTGCTTGTTGGGCAAGAAATCAAATACAACAATTATATAAAGGAGAGGAATACACACTTCAGATTGATTCTCATATGAGGTTTGCACCAAATTGGGACGAACAAATGATAAAGATGGTCCTACAATTACAAAAGAAAGGTTACAAAAAACCTCTTCTTACGGGTTATGTTTCATCATTTAATCCTGAAAACGACCCACAAGAAAGAGTACCTGAGCCTTGGAGAATGGTTTTTGATAGATTTATTCCCGAAGGTGCGGTATTTTTCTTACCTGAAACAATCCCTGGTTGGCAAGACCTAACGGAACCTGTCACCGCAAGATTTTATTCGGCACACTACTGTTTCACATTAGGAGAATTCTCAAAAGAAGTACAACACGACCCTGACTACTATTTTCACGGAGAAGAAATCTCAATCGCCGCTAGAGCATATACTCACGGATATGATTTGTTTCACCCACACAAAACATTAATTTGGCACGAATATACAAGAAAAGGAAGAACAAAGCAGTGGGATGATGATAGAGATTGGGTCACAAAAAATAATAATGCCCATCTTAAAAATAGAAAATTATTTTCTATGGATGGTGAAACATATAATCCTGACGAATTTGGTATTTATGGATTCGGAACTGAAAGAACTCTAAAAGATTATGAAAAATATTCAGGGTTACTTTTTGAAAGAAGAGCGATTCAACAAGAAACGATAGATAAATTATATCCGCCAAATACATATAACTTCGATAACGAGGAGGATTGGAAAAATAGTTTTGCTCAAATTTTTAAACATTGTATCGACATTGGTTACACACAAGTACCCGAAGAAGATTACGAATTTTGGGTGGTAGCGTTCCACGATGAAAAAGACGAAACTATACATCGAAAAGACGCTGACCCATCAGAAATCCAAAGAATGAAAAATGACCCTGACGGTTATTGTAAAGTTTGGAGAGAATTCCAAACATCACATAAACCAAAGTATTGGGTGGTGTGGCCATATTCAACATCTAAGGGATGGTGCGAAAGAATAACGGGTAATCTATAATTCTTTATTACAAGATGAAAACTTTAATAATAACCTCAATATATAATAATTTATGGGGTACTAAATTCGGTGGTAGACCGAGTAGGGAGGCGCATTATAAATTAAGTTTATTAAATATATTAAATTTACAAGCGGATAAATTTATATGTTTCACATCACCCGAAGAATTATCAAATCTTGAAAATTTCTATTATGAGGAACATAATGTCTCTAGAGATTTATTAGAATTAATACCATTTAATTTAGAAGATTCTAAATATTATGATAAAATTGATTTAATCAAAGACTATGAGTGGATTAAAACTATTGATAGATGTCATGAAATTCAATACAACAAATTTTTTTGGTTAGAAAATATAGATAACTTATCAGACTACGAAAAAGTTTATTGGTTTGATGCCGGGCTATCACATGGAGGTCTATTTCCTGAAGAATATTCATTCGGAGATTCTTACATAAAACACTACAACTCCAACCTATTCAACAAAAAATACTTGGAACATATAAATAAACTAACAGACGATGGTAAATTTTTAATTGTTTCTAAGAATAACACTGGAAGATTTTATTGGAGTCAAACAGTACCTCCAAAATACTACAACGAATATAATAACACCAAACACATTATAGGTGGTTTTTTTGGTGGTGATTTAAATTCATTTATCAAAATAAAAAATAAATTTGATGATTTACTTACAACTTTGTTGGAAAATGAAAAAGATTTATTTTACGAAGAGTTAATAATGTCTTGTTTATATCAGAACAATTTAGAAGATTTTATAACATTAGAATTTGACGATTGGTATGACAGATATAATTCATCAAATTCGGGAGAAAAAACAAGCTTCTTTTATAATATATTTGAGATAGAAAAAAAACCAAAAACTTGCGTTTCAACTATCAGTATAGAAATAAATGAAAATAGTACAAGGTATACTGACAATGCTAAAAATTTGATTGAATCTTATTTGAACTTTACAGATTTTGATATTTTGTTAATCACAAACAAAGTTGATAGGTTTAGTCAATTTACATCCAATAGAGTTAAAATTTTTGATTACGAAAAAAACTTTGATGAACCGATAATATCGGCAAACAAGTTCAACATGCACTTGAAGAGATATCCCATAAAACTTGCTTCATATATGAATTACGATTACGTGTATTTTCACGACTGTGACTGTTTTATAGATGGGTGGGATAGGTTGAGTTATGAAAAAAAATGTAGAGAAGATTTTGACGTAGCATTTGTTTCGCACGCCAACCCACAACTTGGGGGGTTGAGAAACACATATAAACATTTCCAAGACAAAATCGATTTAGAATTCGTTGGTCTTTACACTGAAGAAATGGATTTAGCCCCAAATCCTGCGGAAACAAGAGTACTTTTTAAAAATAATGAAAAATTACAAAATTTTATTTCTTTTTGGGATAAAATTTCTGAACAAAACAAAAACTTTTTTACATACCACGATGGTGTTTATTTTGGAACATCGGCAATTCACTCTAAAATGAAAATGACCGGTATTACACCTAATGAAAAATTTACAAAGTATTGTAAAATTAGCCATGAAGACAGAGTGTTGGATTATTTTGGAACCACAGTGACCCAAGAAATAATAACCGAACAAAAAATTTCGGAATTAACTGAAAATGAGACAACCGATGAAGTTGTTGGTAGTTTTGTTTACAAGGATTTATACGTTTTACAAATGTCAAATGTTAAAGAAAACCTTAAAATATTATTCGAAAAGGTTAAACCAATTAGAATTGTTGAGATTGGAACCGAATATGGTGGATTGACGTTAATTATATCTGATATATTAAACGAATTAAATTTAACTGAAAGTAAAATTAGGAGTTACGACATAAAAGACTGTCAAAATTTGACAACATGTTCTAACTTACCCGATAATATAGAATTCATTTGTGAAAATATTTTCGAGAATGATAAATTCAAAATAACCGAAAAATCTAAAGAAAAACTAAATGAGTTTTTTAATATCGAAGGAGTTAATATTTTCATGTGTGATGGTAGTAATCAAGTAAAAGAATTCAAATCATTGGCCCCAATGTGTAAAAAAGGGGACATAATCATGGTTCACGATTATATAGAAAATTCGGACATTTTTGAAAACGAATTTAAAAATAAAAAATGGAATTGGCATGAAATACACCTCAATGACATTCAAGACATTATTGAATATTTGGATTTTGAAAAATTTGAATACGAGAATATGTGTGAAGTTGTTTGGGGATGTTTTATAAAAAAATAATTAAACAAATGGAAAAAATTACATTAGTAACGGGACTTTGGGATATAGGTAGAGATACATTAATTGATGGATGGTCTCGAGGTTATGACCACTATTTAAATAAATTGAACGAACTTTTAGATGTACACTATAATTTAATCATATATGGGGACGAACAACTTCGTGATTTCGTTTTTAAAAAGAGAACCCCCGAAAATACTCAGTTTATAGTAAGAGATAGAAATTGGTTTGTACAAAATGACTATTATGATAAAATTCAAAACATAAGAAACAACCCTGAATGGTATAATCAAGTCCCTTGGTTAAAAGAATCCACTCAAGCAAAATTGGAGTTTTACAATCCACTTGTGATGTCGAAAATGTTTTTATTAAACGATGCAAAAATATTAGATAAATTTGATTCCGAATATTTTTATTGGATTGATGCCGGTTTGACTAATACTGTACATGCAGGATATTTTACTCATGATAAAGTGTTAGACAAATTACCAAAGATGTCTAAAAAATTTATGTTTATTTGTTTTCCTTACGAAACGTCCACAGAAATTCATGGTTTTGAATTTAAAAAGATTTGCGAAATGTCTAAAACCAAAGTCGAAAGAGTTGCTAGAGGAGGGTTCTTTGGAGGTCATAAAGATTTATTTGGGTCGATAAACGGTATTTATTACAACCTATTACAAACTTCATTAAATGAAGGGTATATGGGAACCGAAGAATCTTTATTTACAATAATTGGTTACACGTATCCTGACTTAGTTGATAATTTTTCTATCGATTATAATGGATTAATAAATAAGTTCTTTGAGGATTTAAAAAACGACATTGAAAATAAAGAGGAGGTAAAATTAGACCCTTCATTTTTTCTTGATAAAATACTTAATATTACAGAAGAAACAGAACCTAAATTAACCGAAGAGGTTGCAGTTTACGTGATAGGGTTTAATTCACCAAACCAATTCAAAACCCTAATACACTCAATGATGTTTTACGATAAGAATTTCATTGATAAACCAAAAAAATATTTATTGGATAATTCGACTGATTTATCAACGACCGAACAATACCTTGCACTATGTAAATCATACGGGTTTGAACACATTAAAAAAGACAATATCGGTATAACAGGTGGAAGACAATGGATTTCCGAACATTTCAATGAAAGCGGACATAATTACTATATGTTTTTTGAAGACGATATGTTTTTCCATTCAGATAGAGTTGGAATATGTAGAAACGGATTTAACAGATTCACCCCAAATCTTTATGATAAGGTATTATCAATTATGAAAAAAGAAAATTTTGACTTTTTGAAGTTTAATTTTTCTGAATTTTTTGGTGATAATGGAACTCAGTGGTCTTGGTATAATGTGCCACAGGTTGTTAGAGACCAACATTTTCCAAATAATCCAAAACTACCTGTACAAGGATTGGACCCAAATGCTCCAAGAACTGAATTTAAGAATATCAGAAGTGTTGATGGATTATCATATATTACTGGGGATGTGTATTATTCAAATTGGCCTCAAATAGTGTCAAAAGAAGGAAATAAAAAATGCTTCATCGATACAAAGTTCCAATTCCCATATGAACAAACGATTATGTCATTCATTTTCCAAGAAACAAAAAAGGGTGTTATTAAACCTGGTATACTACTACTAACACCAACCGAACACAACAGGTTTGACCATTATGACGCATCTTTAAGGAAAGAATGTTAAAAATGATTTAATGGGGGAATTTTCCCCCGTTTTTGTTATATCATATATTTATTATGTATGGAATTTAATATAAAGAAAAATGGAACATTACCGCTTCTTAAAATGCAAGTGGTTGATGACGGAAGAGGTGAATTAGATTCATTTATGAGTTTCATTGAAACCTCATCGATATATTTCTCTATGATTGATGTTGAAACGGGTTCATATAAAATACATTTGGAACCTGCAGGATTCGTAGAAAAAACTCAAATCGAACCAAATGCCAAAACCGAATATTATATTTATTATAAATTCCCAAAAAAATATACCAACAAAGTTGGAAGATATGAGGGTGAGTTTGTTTTGAAAAATACGGATGGAACTTTAGTTCTACCTATTAGAGAAAAACTTAATATTAATATACTTGAAAGTATCGTCAGTGAAGAATTTGGTGAAACATACGATTTGACTTTGGAGGCCGAGATTAGTTCAGGTTCTACAATATTTAATTATACCTTAAAATCCTCAAGTCCCGTATTTTATAATACGACTGTAAACTTCACACATACTTTACAAACATTTACAGGAAGTAGTGTTGTTGTGACCACAGGTGTGACAATAAATAGTTTACAAAAAGTTGGTTATTTGACCATAAATCTAAGCGGTGCCAACTATAATAACTTAACACAAGTCAATACATTTTCTAATGTTCGAGTTTCACCAATAGGTTTGGCGTCTTCGGTAGATATAACTGAAAAGGTTAAGTTTTTATATCCAGGTCCTACAACCACACCAACCCAAACGCCAACTAACACACTAACACCTACCGTAACCGCAACAGTAACCCAAACACCTACCGTAACCGCAACAATAACCGAAACTCCAACTAACACACTAACACCTACAGTAACCGCAACAATAACTGAAACGCCAACCAATACGGTAACACCAACAGTAACTGAAACACCAACTAATACACCAACAACGACATAATAAAAAATGGAATGGTTCATTAAGAAAAACGCAACACTACCTATAATCAAAGTTAAACTTTCTCAAAACGGAAGAAGTGATTATATGAAAACTATGTCAGTATTAAGTGAATCTGAGGTTTATTTTTCTATGATTGATGTTGAAACAAATATACCGAAAATTTCATCAGTATCTGCGACCGTAGAATCAGGACTAACCGAAGACGGACAAATAGAATATTTTACTTATTACCAATTCAAAAAAAACCAAACCAAAAAAGTCGGAAGGTTTTCTGCGGAGTTTATGATAAAAAATGTTGACGGAACTTTATTTTTACCAACAACAGAAAAAATTTATGTGAACATCATAGAAAGTTTTGCTATTGATGATGTGGGATTTAACTCAAACTATGAGATTGAGTTCCCATGTTGCGATTAATTCTTTAAAAAATGTTTGGAGATTGAAGAATCTTTTATATCTTTGTGGTGTTCAAATACTGAACAGAAAACTTAACCGAAAACGAGGTGTGATTAAAGTCTAGCCGAGTACATCGAAAGGTGGTGGTTGAGTGGGTCTCTCGGATACACCCGACCGAGCGGAGTGGTTGGCTCTTCGAAATTCCAACTCGGGAATAAGTTTTTAATTTATTCCTTATCGTCAAGGCGGTAGAAACATAATTAGGACTTGTCAATCAAATGATGAGTCCTAATTTTTTTTTGATTCGTTCTATTATTTGACTCATATATCCACCAACATCAGATTCGTCAGTAAGTGGGAGTTCTATACTTAATGTTGATTTTAATGAGGTGTTTTTGTTAGAAAATTTAACCCCTTTGATTTGGGTTATGAGTTTTATATTAATAATTTTAGGACTAGATATACTCTTTGAAAAAAACACCATCATAGAATAAGGTTCAGATTCTCTAGTATAGAAGTTTATATAAGTATTGTTTGGTTTTATTATACCGTCTCTCAACATTTCTGAAATATAATTGATGTTATTTTTCAATAACTTCAAACCTTCCAAGGTAGAAGGGTTCACAATTCTCGGGTCGTATAAAGCCCCATCTGGTTTATATTCAGGTTCACTCAGCCTAAACAATCTTTGTCTGAAATGAATTGTATCCTCAACAATAAAATTTCTTCTTATTACTTTTAAATATCTATCATAAAAAAAACCAGATAATCCCTTTCCAAATCCATTGAGTTTATCCAAATAATTATCGATTTCTATATTAATTTTTTGTGGAACTACTACAGAGGCCTTACCTTCCAATAATAACTCAGGTCCCAAGTACTCCAATAATACTTTTTTTATTAAATCCTTCATAACTAATAAATATCACAACAGAACAATTTGACTTAGACCCATTTTATATTTATCATTAAACACACTAAGGTAAATGCCGACAAGTTCGGTAGCGAATAAACCAAATATAATAAAAAATGTTAGACCAAGAAGAAATTAAATCCTTCCTAGAAGGTGGTGACCCCGAACAATATATAGTTGCCGTAGAATTTGACTACGCATC